>ERZ772897.2996-NODE-2996-length-13412-cov-6.340346_pt1 | contig 13412 bp, 8 predicted proteins | sample MGYA00512125_ERZ772897 | MGnify/ENA primary metagenome ERZ772897 (study PRJEB29015, sample SAMEA2737660) | human gut metagenome | biome: human gut; feature: human-associated habitat; material: faeces | place: China | collected 2012 ... | reverse complement strand
TTCGCTGCGTTTCACGCTTTTGATGACAATACTTTGTTAATTGCGCGGTGTTGCCCTAAGATAGCGTCGTTTATTTCGTCCACAATGCCGTACAGCCTTATCATTATCGGCGTGATACTGATAGTGCTGGTTATCTGTTTGTGCTTTGCCGAAATGATAGGCGGCGCAGGCGGTTCTGTCGCCGGCGGCGGTGCATGGCTTGTCGATGATAACAGTAATCAGACCCCCGAACAAATTTACGAGGGCTATAAGGAATTCGTCGAACAGGCAAAGGACGTCATGGAAAAACAGGCGAAAGACGCTCTGAAAGACACGGTGACGGGATTTTGCGACGGAGATACTACTGCTCCCCGAAAAATAATCCAGTACATCGACAAGAGCCACAACAACACTTTCTACCCCGCCAAAGGCGCTGACAGGACTATAAATTCGTGGATAGACGCTTTCGGTACAGACGATTACGCAGATTATATGTCCCTGCTTTTCGTACTTATGACGAGGGAGAAACAGCAGGCTGACGGAGTTTCAGACGGCGAAATATACGACTTTGATTTCAAACGCGAGGATTTCGAGGAGTTCATGAAAACCGTCAATCAGAATTACTGCCGCTGGGGTGATACGTTCGTTTACAAGACAGCAGTCGAAACCTCGCCCGTGGCTTGCCCCGGCGAGAACTGCAAGACGAAATACAAATCCGACCGCTGTGCCTATTACACGGACGATGACGGTCACAAGCATTACTATTGCAAAGGACACCCATATTGTCCTATCAATCACACCAAGCTGACCGTCAAGCTCTATACGGTCAAGGATTATTACAACGAAGATTATTCCGAAATCTACGATTTCACGGATAACGAAAAGGCAAGGTATCAGGCGTCAAAAGCGATAATACAGAGTATGCTTGATTATTGGGAGGGTGGTATCAATTAAGAAACTGTACAATTCATTTATGGGCAAAAGCGTTAAACAGCGCATATTCATCTGCATTATTGCAGTCGTGCTGCTGACGTTTTTGTTCTTTATCATAAAGGCAAATTTCTTTGATATTCCGCTTGAACCGGCAGAGGGTTCAGAGCCGTCTGACCGTCCGCAGTTCCACATCAGCCTTGTTGACATAGGGCTGCTCGCCGCCGTGACAGGCGCATACGTCATTCACAAAATCCGCGAAAAACGGAAGCAAAGGAGATTGTAGCTTGAATACAGACGAGAAGATCGCCGCCTATTCCGAAAAGGTCGAGGTAAAGAAAAAGAAGCTCGATGAAATTAATGCGGTGATCGAAAAGAAGAAAACTGCCGCCGCGGCTCTGAAAGCGGATATTGACGCTCTTTCAAAGAACATCTTTGAGCTGGAAGCACAGCGGCTTTTCAGTATGCTGAAAGACAAGGGTATCGGCATTGGAACAGTCATTGAAGCTGTCAGCACGGGTATTTTCGATGATGAAAACAGCGCTGCGGACAGCAAAGAAAACGGTGCTATAAATAGCACGATCGAACAGGAGGAAAACAAAAATGAAACTGGTAGTAGCGGAAAAACCGTCGGTAATGCGTGATATTGCCGCCGTTCTCGGCGCAGCGCAAAAGACCGCCGATGGAGCGCTTTGCGGCAACGGATACATAGTCACATCGGCGAGAGGACACCTTGTCCGGCTGAAACAGCCTGACGAATATAACGAGGGCTACAAGAAGTGGTCGCTTTCCGACCTGCCTATTATGCCGGATTTTCAGTTCGTCCCGATAGAGAATGCGGTTTCGGTTCTGAAAACGCTTGCCCGGCAGATGAACAGTTCCAAAATCGACGAGATTATCGAAGCAACAGACGCCGGACGTGAGGGCGAGTGCATTTTCAGATACATATACGACTACATCGGCTGTACAAAGCCGGTGCGCCGCCTGTGGATCTCCTCCATGACGGAAGCGAGTATCCGTGCCGGGTTCGCTGACCTTAAACCGGCAGGCGAATACGATAACCTCTATTCCGCAGGATTTACCCGCAGCAAGATAGACTGGCTGTGGGGCATAAATCTGACGCGGCTCTACACAAGCTATTTCGGCGCAAAATGCTCTATCGGGCGCATCAGAACGGCTGTACTGAATATGCTTGTTCAGCGCGAAAACGAGATAAGCAATTTCGTGAAGCGCCCTTTTTATAAGGTGAAACTCTCAAACGGCGCTGAATGGTTTGACAACGATGTAGACTGCCTTTCCGAAAGAATCGCCGCTAAAAAAATACTTGAAATTTGCAAGGGTCAGCCGGTTACGGTAAAGAGCATAACCTCCCAGAAGAAAAAGGAGAACCGCCCTCTGCTGTTCTCGCTCACCTCTTTGCAGATAGCCGCAAACGATGAGCTGGGATTTTCAGCGGCGAGAACGCTCTCCGTTATGCAGAGCCTTTACGAAAAGAAGCTGCTCACCTATCCGAGAACGGACAGTAACTACCTGACGGACGATATGGCAGATATTCTCCCCGAACGTGTGGGAATGCTCCGTGCTTTTGAGGAAAAGGCAGTAAATATACTTCTGGCGAACGGGCTGAACATAGACGGCAGGATAATCAACAACGCAAAGGTGTCCGACCACCATGCGATTATCCCCACCGAGAATATCGGGAATGCTGTAAACATGGAGCTGACCTCTGACGAAAAGCATATTTTACATCTGGTTATCCGCAGGCTGCTGGAAGCCCTTTCGGCGCAGTACGAATACATGGATATTGAATACGTCTTTGATATTTGCGGCGAAACATTTAAGCTGAAACAGAAAAAGCCTGTCAACCTCGGTTGGAAAGCGCTTTGCCCCGATGATGTCGAGATACCGCCGGAAATAAACTATTCCGAAAACGATACATTTTATGCGGAAGATATATTTATTACAGAGGGCGAAACCAAGCCGCCGAAGTGCTACACGGAAAGCTCGCTCTTAAAGGCGATGGAGAATATAGACCGCCGCATAGAGGACAAGGAACTTTCCGGATATGTTTCCGAAAGAGGGTTAGGCACTCCCGCAACGAGGGCGGCTATCATCGAAAAGATACTCGCGGACGGCTATGCAGAGCGCAAGAACAAGGTTATTTCCGCAACTGAAATGGGAATAAAGATGATAAATTTCGTCCCTCCCGAAATTAAGTCCGTTGAAATGACCGCCGCAATGGAATTACAGCTTGCCGCAATAGAGAACGGCACCGCCAGCGCCGATGAGGTAATCAGCAGCATTACGGAGAAAATCAAGGCTATCATTGAAGCTGAAAAGCACAAGGGACATACTCCAGTCGTTAAGCCGAAAACAGTTCAGAGAGCGCCTATCGGTAAATGCCCGAAGTGCGGCGGCAATGTATATAAATTCGTTCGGGAAAACACGTCTATTTACTACTGTGAAAACGCTCCGAAAAGCTGTTATTTCCGTGTTTACGAGGACGATTATTTCTTCACCTCTAAGGGCGCAAAGCTGACTGAGCCGATGATGAAAAATCTGCTGTTGCACGGAGAAGTCAAGGTCAGCGATTTCAAATCCGAGAAAACCGGAAGCACTTACACCGCTGTCGTTTCTCTTGCTGACAGGACTGACAAGAACGGAAACGCCAAAATCGGCTTTACAATGCGTTTTGAGGACAAGAAGAAAAAGTGATCTCCGCTTGCGATAAAGCGGAGATTTTCATTATTCGTAGTGATAACGGCAGGAAATTATATAAAGCTGACCGTCCTCGACCTTGTAGACAAGCCGGTTAGTATCGTCGATTCTGCGGCTCCAGTAGCCACTCAAGTTGTGTTTCAGCGGTTCGGCTTTTCCTATTCCGTCAAAAGGGTCACGCTCTATATCCTTGATGAGCAGGTTAATGCGTTTCAGAGTTTTTCTGTCCTCGCCCTGCCAGTAAAGGTAATCCGCCCAAGCCTCGTCAGTCCAGAGTTTAATCATCGTCCTCTACCTCGACAAGTTCGTGCTTGGAAACCTTTCCTGCATTGAGCTGAGCGATGGAACGGTTGATGTGAGCCATATTCGCAGGGCTGTAGAAATAATCGTCAGCTCTGTTGTGAAGTGTGACCTCAAACGGAATTCCGTCGCAGCGGATAGTCTGCTTGATGAACATATTGAATGCCGTTGACATATTCAGTCCCAGCGCATTAAAAATCTGTTCAGCCTTTGCCTTATCTTCGCAGTCCACACGCATAGTAACACTTGTTGTTGCCATAAAATCATCTCCTTCAGCACTATTATACTTACTCTGTACTTATATTGTACATCAAAAAGAATACTTTGTCAATATCAATTTCAGAAAGAAAGGTGGAAAATAATGTACTTTTTCAAAGCTGACATCTCAAGCTTTGACGATGAAGCCGAAACCGTGTTCATTATCCCCGAACAGAATGCAGATGAAAACGGCGTTCCCTTTGAGGAAAAGATGATAACGCAGACGGTGGAATACAAGGCTTTCGTGAAGCGCACCAAAACAGCGCTTGTAGATTGCACCTACACGCAGTACCAGACGGACGAGCCTATCGCAGACGGCTTGAATTCCGAAAAATTCGCCCAGCTTGAAACGGAGGGAAAGCTCGCTGTAATCGACGCAAACACCTACTCCATTTCAACGGGCAAATCCGCAAAAAGCAAGGGAAAGAAGAATTTCACGACCTACTTAATCATAGGCGGTATCGCTGTCGCGACGGTCATTCTTATTGCGGTTTCAGCTTTATCCGGCGGCGATAAAAATGATACTCCCGCTGAAACAACTGAAACTTCCGCCGCTGCGGAAACCGCAGAAACAGATACCCCGACCGAGGAAACCACCACCGCAGAAACGGAAATTTCCCCTGCGGAATCCTCCGAACAGGGCGAAGCGGACGAGCCTGTTTCTGAAACTACCGATACAGCGCCGCCTGCGGAAACTGCCGAAAGCGGCTACACCAACAGCGGTTACAGTTCCTCCTCAAATTCGGGCGCAAGCGGAGTTTACACTATAACTTTCTACGCGAACGGCGGCGAGGGTACTCTTGAAAGCATTTCGGCAGAAGCCGGACAGTATGTCGTTCTTCCCTCTGCCGAAAGCGCGTCAAAATCCATATCCCGGAAAGGCTACAAGCTGCTCGGCTTTTCGGATAATACGGACATTGCGTATCCCCTTTATGACTACAAAATGCCGTATGAAAACGTAAAGCTTTTCGCCGTCTGGGAACCGGACACATTCACAGTGAATTACAATTCCAACGGCGGAACAGGTCAGCTCTCACGGGCGGAAGTCAGATACGGCGACAGCGTTCCTCTGCCGAAAGATGTTTCAATATACCGGGACGGTCTGTTCCTGACAGGCTGGGCGAAAACGGATAACGCCAAATCTACGTTAAAAAGCCTTACCATGCCTGCGGAAAACCTCACCCTATACGCCGTGTGGAGCAAGAAACCGCCGACAGCAAAAATCACTCTGCACTATGACGATAAGGTGCAGGTCATTGAAGTCGAAATCGGCTCAACGCTGGATATGCTCGATGATTTCGGCGTGACAAAGGACGGCGAGATAGTTTCCGGCTGGTACTTTGAAAACTCTCCCGTCCGTGTGGAGAACCTCGATGTTTCCGAGGACTGCGACCTTTACGCAAAGTGGCAGAGTGCTACATATATCACAATTTCCATTGACCGCAGCTATCTGAATACAGAAGCGCTGGAATACAAGGCAGCTTTGGATATGACGGGATTCGCAAAACTGACATTGCCCGTGGTGGACGATAAGGACGATATTTATAACAGCGTTTTCGGCTGTACCTACGGCTACTCCACCAAAAAGCAGAACGGAGATTTCGGCACTATCGAATATTACGGCGGCGTTGAAAGCAAGTTCAGCAAAAGCACCAAGCTCTATCGTGTTCTTAACGAATACGGCGGCGGTAAGGGAACGGCTGAAAATCCGTATATCATCAGCTATTACGACCAGCTCCTGCGGCTTTCCGAACAGGGCGCAAAGGGATATTTCATACAGACGGCAGATATTGCGTTTCCGAGGAATACGGACAGAAATCCTATCAGCACGAAGAAAATCGCCCGCGGTTACGAAAACAAATCCTACGATTATTTTGTGTACGACGGGCAGGGTTATTCTATAAAGAATATTTCCGGCGACGGCGGTTTATTTGGTACTATTGCCGCAGGGACTATACAGAATGTTGTAGTTGACGGCGCAAATATCAAAGCCGGAAAGAATAAAAATCTCGGAGTAGTCTGCAACGAAATCGTATCCTACGCTTACCCCTCGACCGATACAAACGAATATTTCTCCACCGGAAATACACGGATAATCGGCTGTAAAGTTCTGAACAGCAAAATCACAGCTGACGGCGCTGAAAATATCGGAGGAATATGCGGTTTCGGCGGCGATATTTCGGACTGCATGGCGGACGGAATAACGGTCAGCGGCGGCAAAAGTATCGGCGGTGTAGTGGGCAACGCCTGCATCGTGACAGGCTGTATCGCAAACAACATTACCGTCAGCAGCTCGGCTGTTTCCGCAGGCGGAATTGCCGGGACTGCTTACGGCGTGGAGCTGTTCAACAGCGGAGAAAAACCGCACTGCGCAGGCGGCAGTATAATCGGCTGCGGCGTGCGGACGTTCACGTCAACTGCCGAAAACAGCGGCGGTATTGTAGGTACTGCAACGGCTCATAATGTTTCGGCATACATCAAGAGCTGCTATGCTGCGAATATCTACCTTAACGGTACGAACAACGGCGGCATCGCCGGCGCTGACGGAAACGAGAACGGTCACAAGATACTTTACTGCATTGTGGACAACGCCAACAATTACCCCGTTATTGGCAAGAGGACGCGTTCCTCCGCAAAGACGATGATACTGTCAGTCCCCGCAGATACAGGGCTTACGGTCGAGGGAGTTCTCTCCGTTCTCAACGCAAAATCCAGCGGATACGGTTATTGGGAGCGTTCAGACAGTGTAAACGGCGGTTATCCTTATCCGTGCAGGATATTCGCAGAAAGGAATTAATATGGCAGAAGAAAACAACAAGCCGTGGAAAGTGTACATCATACCAGATTTGCGCACATGGGCAATGCCCCGTGAGTACGACCGCCCCACACCTATCGAGTATTACGATACCTTTGCCGAAGCGCAGAAGCGTTTCAATGAGCTGCGCGAAAAGCCCTACAACGCTGAAAAGGTGTTAAATTGGGATAAAAAGCCGTCCGCAAGGCTCACGATGGGCATTGAAAGAGAAAATGCGGCAGCGGACATTCTTCATGTACGGGACAACAAAAATGTCCTTGTGGAGGATTTCACCCGCAGCAGTTCTATTTACGAAAGCAAGGAGGCGCTTGCCATCATAAGTCAGGCGGCCAAGGAAATCGGATTTGAAATGGTAAATCATTATCCGCAGAAAAGCGACGGCAAATTCGGCGAGCCTGTTCTCATGCCGTTTGAAACATGGGCGGCGGATCATTCTCAGTACAACCTGACAGGAGGAACAACAATGGAACACAAGACTTCTTTCGACGTATCGTCAATTTCAAAAATCGAGAACGGCGGCAATGTCAAGGCTATCGCAAACGTGGTAGTCAACGGCGAGCTGGCAGTCCGGGGCGTAAAGGTCGTGGAGGGCGAAAAGGGTGCATTTGTCGCTATGCCCAGCAAGAAGATGGGCAGAGATTACGCAGATGTAGCCTTTCCCATTACCGCAGAAGCGAGGACGGCGCTCAATAATGCTGTTCTGAAAAGCTACGAGCAGCTCATGAGTTCTCCCGAAAAAACGCTTAAAACCGAAGTCCCCGCTGCCGAACAGTCCAGATCTTCCGTGAACGTCCAGTTAAGACCCGTGGATAATAACAATCTTAAAGCTGCGGGACAGGTCACAATAGACGGCTGTTTTGTGGTAAAGGACGTTAAGGTGATGACGGGCAGCGAAAACAAGCCGTTTGTATCAATGCCGTCCTATCAGACGCAGACCGGCGACTATGCGCAGTATGCTCTGCCTATCACAAAGGATTTCCACGAAAAGCTCAGCAATGCAGTTCTCAGAAGTTATCAGTCCCTCGGCAAGACCGAATACAAGGGAGTAAAGTATGCGGAACTCGGCGACAAGGACAGCATTGCGCACCTCCCGAAGCAGAACAACAAGTTCGCAGAGAAGCTCATGACTGAACTGGACAAGGCTGGAGTTAAGTATCAGGCAAAGGTCGAGGGTACTACTACCATTTCCGTGAATAAGGCGGATATGCCGAAGGTAACGGATATTAAGAACCAGCTTGTGAAAACTCTCAACCCCGAAAAACAAACTAATTCTGCCCCAAAGTATAAGAGATAATACCCGATTGCGGTCAAACAGCAAAACTGTATCGAATTCAGTCCTGTTTGACCGCAAATTTTCTGCATTAAGATATTGACTTTTATGCTTTAATGTGATAAACTTAAATTGAGGAGGAAATATGGCACGAATAGATGAAGTTCGTGAGAGGTACGAAAGCATTACTGAACAGCTCTACCAAAACAAGGAAACCTTTGCGGAGTATCTGAAATTCGCAGGCAGGTTCTTCAAAATGCCGACAGCGCAGACCATGACGATGTTCGCAACAAATCCGAAAGCCACAATGGTTGCCGACTATGATACCTGGCAGAGATTCGGACGTCAGGTACAGCGTGGGACGAACAGCATAGCCGTCCTGGACGGCAGCGGGCTGAAACATTATTTCGATATTTCCCAGACTGCCGGCGGCAGACCGCCCTATCAGTGGACGCTCGACAAGCAGACGGCGCAGGAGTTCATCGCTGCGTTTTCAAAGGCAGAGGGTAAGGAATACAAGTCCATGTCCGGCTGCGTGAACGCTATCGGCAGAACGGCTGCGGCTGACAATCTCGAAAATGCGATAAAGGCGCTGAATATCTCTGAAACTGACAGAGCTGCATTTGAAAAGTCTTTCGTATCCATAACGCAGTATTTCATAGCGGCTCGGTGCGAGCTTGGCGGCAGGTTCGACTACAAGAACAATCCTATGGATTTATCCGCATTCGACCTTGTTCACAGCAAGGCAGAGGCCGAAAAGCTGACGGAATACGTTCAGATCGCGGCAAGACCGGCACTGTTATCAATGGAGAAAACTATAAATTCACTTATTGCTGAAAGGAGTATCGACAATGGCAGAGGTAAGACAGATTTGGTGCGCAGAGGACAAGATGTACTATCCCGAAATCAAGACGGAGAACGGCAGAACGTACAAGCTGGATCCGGAAACGTTCGTGTATCTGGAGCAGGTGGAGCTGGGTCTGACGGACGAGGAACAGCAGCTCCTGAGCGAACCGATAGACCGCTGGGGCAAGGCGTGGCAGAAATTCATGACGGAGAATTATCCGGAGGAGATTCCGTCGCTGGAGGGTCGCCTGAAATGGGAACTGATTCCCCGTCAGATAGACAAGGAAGCATGGGAGATGTGGGAACTTCTGCGGAAGCAGTACGCAGAGAAGAATCCTCGCCCGAAAACGACATTCACCGAAATAGAGCGCTGGGAGAAAACACGGAGCTTCATAGTGGAACACGAGGTAATGGAGCAGATAGTTCTTCAGCGCAGAGGATAAACAGCACATCAGCGGAGGATATTTTCCCCGCTGTTTCTGTTTATATTGGGCTTGCGGCAGGCGCACTGTATGATAACAGCCTTGTTCGTAACGCGCACCAAAACACCGACAGGGAGAACTTCGATGTTGAGGTAGAAAGCGCCGTAAACAGCTACTATACACGGCTTATCAGCGGACGTGAAAGCTCGGAATATTCCATTGAACAGCTTGCACCTCTGTATAACAAATTTCAGCAGGACAATGACTGCCGTGCAGAGGTCGTTTCTGCGGTAACTGACCAACTTGACGAATCCCTCACCAGTCTTGAGGCAGCAAGGAGCAAGGCGGCGGAACTTGGTATTCCTTTTTCAGACCGCCCGTACAATTCCGAGGAAGAATATGATCCATACGCTTACGACGGCAGCATGAGCATTGAGGACAGCCGCAAGGTTGCTGACGCAAGTAATCTGCATGACTTTATGCTTGATTACTCCGATGAGCTGGAAATGGCTGCGGCTTCCTACAACGCCGACGAGTTCCGCACCTATTTTACCGACCGTGCCGCCGAAGCCGTCCGCAATTCCCACAATGAAGCATTGACGGAAATGCGTGAAAATCCCGAATATCTCAAATCCGTTGCGGATTTGGTTTCGGACGGTCTGTACAACGATATTCGCTCGGAAATTCAGCAGAGGAACATCAAATATCCCTGCGTTTACGTCAACGGCAGCCACAATAGAAATTTCTCGCCGGAGGAAGTCGGGTTCAAGGTCAATTATCCCTATTCTGTGGAGGAATTCAACGCAGCGCTCAATCAGGCAAACGAGATTTGGAACAACGATGAAAAGTACCTCGACAGCCTGCACAGCGTTTCTGTTTCCGTGTATGCAAGCAGAACGGAGTCATCGACCTACAATGTCGAATTGTACGCTTCCTATCACAGTATCGGCGAAATCATAGATGAAAAGCAGTCCATTGCTTCGGCAAATATTCTCGGTAGGCTAAAGGACGCAATATCCGAAATTGAGAATAAAAAACCGGACGAAATACCAGATGATGTGGATAAATTCTACGTCAATCACGAAATGGAAAACGTCACCTGGATACGCTACAATTCAGATAACGACGCAGGCGGGCAGTTCGTCTGCACCTATATGTCGTTCGACGATATTTTCGACGCTATGGAGCATAACGACCCGATGGAATACCTTACCGAAAACTGTGGGCAGGAGTTTCTCGACCGTGGCGCAGAGGGCTTTGACGGCGTTGCGGAAGAATTCATGACCGACAGCGAGGACATTTCAAGCCATGACAGCGACTGCCTGAGCAAGCTGTTTGCGCTTACCGAGCCGAGGTATGCGATTTATCAGCTCAAAGATGATGAAAAGCTGCGTGACTACCACTTTACCAACAGCGAACATCTGAAAAAACACGGAATGTATATCGACCGTGAGAATTACGACCGTGTTTATCGCGGCAGATTGCAGGAGAACGAAACGCTCGATGATATTTACAAGCGTTTCAATGTTGACCACCCGCAGGATTTCCGCGGGCATTCCCTTTCGGTCGGAGATATTGTCGCCGTGAAGAAAAATGGTACAATAAGGGCGTACTTCGTTGACAGTTTTGGGTTTACCGTGGTTCCGGATTTCACGCTTTCCCGCGAGGAACGCAAAGCCCGGCGAGCGTTGACGGACAACATCGGTCTGCTGGCGGAGAAGCAGCTTGCAAGCGATGAAATGGACGATTTGGGCGATAAGCTGTTCAATTACGACCATGCTCCGGTATACAGCAGCATAACCAACTGGACTATGGGAGCAAGTCTGAGTGCCGACGAATTTGAGGATCTGACCACCCGTTTCCACAACGGCGAGGACATAAGCACCGAGCTTGCAAAAAGAATATACGCGAATATGCGGTATCTCAATTTTGAGTATCCTCCCGCCGACGGTATCAGCAGAGTTGAGATTTCATCAGAGAAAACCGATTCCGGCATGATTTTCCGTACGAATGGCGGTTTTGAGGTTTCCTACACTTGGGAGACCCTCGGAAATGCGCTGATTACTGCGGCAAAGCAGGAGTTCGACCGTCACGAACAGCTTGACAGAGAATATTTTCTGAAAGAAGCCAAAGCCCGGATAAACGAATATTCACAGCGAGAATTCCGCGAGGACGCAAACTTTTCCGAACTGTCGCGCGTTCCGCTTGCCTACACCACTCACGAAGATACCGAAGTCGGGATAAGCGTTTATGCAGACCTTGAGAATAAGAAAATAGTGACGATGTACGGCGATAAGGTCGCCGAGGAGAAGAATTTCAGATTTTCTGACGATATGATTTCTGCACTGGGTAATCTGGAGTTCAGCGACCTTGTTTCAATCACCGATGAAACTGTGCAGAGGCTCACAGAACCGCAGAACGATACACTTTCTAACAGTTCCACCGAAGGCGTTCAGCTCAACCTTTTCGGCGAGCCTGCGGAAAATTCCGCTCCGCGGAAACAGACAGCGATTACGACTGCTGATACGAATTCACCGCTCATAACGCAGGATATGTTCGACTGTGTTCTCCGCTGCGGGTCGAACGAGCCGCGCAGCCTTGAGCGCATAATCAGCCAGTATCAGCTTAACAAGGGCGCTGAAAGCAATGCTGAATATCTGCGCAATGAGTTCGGAACGGACGCCAGAGGAATAGATTTCGGTCAGTCAACCGGAGCAGCCGACCGGAGAATTACCGCATGGTATGACGAAAACGGCATTACTATCGGCTTGGGAGATACTGCGCTCAACAGCCCCGCGCAGAAAACAATCACATGGGAACAGGCTGCGGAGCGTATTGAGGAACTGCTCGGCGACGGCAAATTTGCGGATCAGGTCACGATCGACGACGCAGAAGCCTACACCCGCAGGAAACTCGCTGAAAACCTGTGGTATCTCAGCCGCGACGTGGAGGGTGATTTCTTTATTCCTGACGAGTTCTTTATAGGCGGTTTCCCGGAAAGCACCGAAAGGATCTCCGAAGCGCTCAAGGGAGAAAAGCCGGTTTCGGAGTTCATCGCCGGCATGACAGACCTTATAAAACGCTGCGAAGCCGATAAGGACGTTCTGCGTTTTCCTCATCGCAATCTCCACGAAATTCTTGAAAGTCTGAAAGATTTACAGCTTGAACGGCGGGAGTTTAGAGCAGAAAAGAATTTTGAATTCTCTCCAGTCATGTTCATTTCGGAGGAGGAAAAAGACCTGCTTATATTAAGCGGAAGCGGCGTTCAAGGCGGCAAGTTCCGCATTGAGAACTACTTTAATCAGCCCCATTCCAGCAAGGAAAAGGCTGATTTTCTGAAAAACGAATACGGCACAGGCGGCTCGGGGCGCACCGGATATGATACATGGCATGACGCAAAAGGTATCGTTCTGAATAAAGGCGGGTTCGGCGGCAGTGAAGCTACTGTAAAGATAAAATGGAACGAAGTCGCAGCCCGTATCGACAGGCTTATATCCCAGAAAAAGTACATTACCGAACGTGACATAAACGAGCGTATACGGGGTGCAAAATGGACTGCCGATAACTCGAATGACCCACAACAGGTTGAGAGAGCCGAGAAAATTCTTGCTAAATACGGTATAAACAGCGCTGCTGAAAGCGCCGAGCCTGTTAAAGGACCTGCCGCCAGTCCCGAACAGGTCAAAGCTCCCGTCGAAAAGCACGATTTCACCATTACCGACGAACATCTTGGCGAGGGCGGTCAGAAAGCCAAATTTTCCGCCAACATCGCCGCTATCCGAACTCTGAAAGCAATCGAAAGTGAAAACCGCCTTGCAACTCCGTTTTCGTAATCGTCGCCATCGAATCGGTGGTGATCCGGTCGTAGAGCCTG
>ERZ772897.2990-NODE-2990-length-13476-cov-13.669622_pt1 | contig 13476 bp, 7 predicted proteins | sample MGYA00512125_ERZ772897 | MGnify/ENA primary metagenome ERZ772897 (study PRJEB29015, sample SAMEA2737660) | human gut metagenome | biome: human gut; feature: human-associated habitat; material: faeces | place: China | collected 2012 ... | reverse complement strand
CAATTTACCCATTCCCTTTACTTTCCATGCAATTTAAATTTTGTTAATCACAAATCACTCAACCAAATCTTGATTCGCTTGACTAAATCAACCACTAAACTAAAATTGCTCAATCCTTCAATCCCTGTGGGATCGACCTCACTCCCGTGAGTTTTATTACTTGATGCGACCCGGTACACTTGCCGGTGAGTTTTGTGTCGGATCGTTTTCCGCACATCAAGTTTTTGGCGCCGTTGCCGGGGATTGATTAGATTGACAATGATTAAGTGAGGTGGTGATCTAGATCTAGCATTTTTATTTTCTGTTCCTTTAATTTTCAATTAACCCACTAACTGTTTGAATTTTTGCTTAAGCTAACTAAAACTTCATTCTAGCAATAGATTGAAGTGTCACTGGTTTGTGTGTTTCTTATGTTCTGCTTGTATGTCAGGTACAAGAAGAACCATACCCAATTTTCATGAACAAGACGAAAGAACTCTCAGGAGGTTAAGAAGAGCCGAAAGAGGGAAAAGTATTGTTGGAGAAGAAGAATCTGAGGAAGAATACCACGAGATGGAAGGAGATACATCTAATCCAGGAGAAGGAGTCAATAATCAACCACAACAGAGGAGAGTATTGGCTTCTTACACCTTTGCAAATGCTAGACATTGTGGAAGCAGCATTCTCACCCCTAATGTCAATGCAAATAACTTTGAACTGAAGCCACAACTCATCACATTGGTCCAAAACAACTGCTCATTTGGAGGAGGACCATTGGAGGATCCAAATCAACATCTATCTACCTTCTTAAGGATTTGTGACACTGTCAAATCCAATGGCGTGAATCCTGAAACCTACAAGCTTCTGCTGTTCCCGTTCTCATTAAGGGATAAGGCCGCACAATGGCTTGAAACTTTTCCCCAAGGAAGCATCACTAGTTGGGATGATTTGGTTACCAAATTTCTGGCCAAATTCTCCTCATCCCAACAAAACATCAAGATGAAAGAGGGAAGGACTACGGCAAAGGTAGCAATGATGGAACCCCATACGCTACCCGTAGAAGTAAACCCTACATAAGTAGCTGCGTTGATACCAATAGGTCCTGGAGTCATTTGGCTGATTGCGACAATATCCGTGAACTCCTGCGAACTCACCCATCCATAGCGGGTTACCACTTCGCCTTGAATCATGGAAAGCATGGCATAACCGCCACCGAAGCCAAAGAGCCCGATCTTGAAAAATGTATAGAATAACTGTAGGTAAATCATGTGATTAATAATTTATTATATAATAATTTTAGGCATGGATTACACGGATTTCCCGGCTTTTAGAATTATGAATCTGTAAAACAACAGCGTTAATCCGCGCCTTCTCAACTCTCCATTCTCAACTCTCAACTTTTCTAAATTTCCCCCACAGGAAACCTCCTACACCGGCCGCAATAATAATCCAGATAGGGGAGAAGCCCAACAGCCAGATTAATATTGCCGAGACAACAGGAATCCACAGATTGTAGCGGTTGATTTTTGCGGATCGTCCCATGGTAAAGGTCGGCGCCGCGATGAGTGCCACCACTGCCGGGCGAATTCCTTTAAAAATACGTTCCACTATCGGATTGTCTTTGAAACTATGAAAGAACAGGGCGATAGCCAATATAATAATGAAAGACGGCAAAATTGTTCCCAATGCTGTGATAATACTTCCCCGGATTCCACGCAGCTTATATCCTATAAAGATAGAAATATTGACTGCCAAAATTCCCGGTGCGGATTGGGAGATAGCCAGCAGATCGATAAAATCTTCCTGCGCAATCCATTTCCGTTTGGTGACAATTTCATTTTCAATCAGTGGCACCATTGCATATCCTCCTCCAATAGTAAAGGCGCCTATTTTAAAAAAGATTCCAAATGCTTCGAGATAAATGTTCATTCTTTCTTTTCTCCTCCTTCCTTACTAACTGCTTTTTTCTCTTTGCCATATTGACTGGGACTTACATTATAATGCTTCTTAAATACTTCGCGGAAGTACTTGGCGTCACTGAATCCCGTCATTTCTGCAATTTCTGTTATGCTATGTGTGTCTTCTTTTAGTAATTGTACGGCACGTTTCAGACGAATCAGCCGGATATAATCTCCCGGTGCCTGATCGGTTAATGCCCTTAATTTATTGTAAAAACTTGTGCGACTCATTCCCATCAGGCTGCATAATACATCTACCGTGAGAGCAGGATTGTCAATGTTATCTTCCACGTTCTTTTTGACGTTTGCTATGAATTTCCAGTCAATGTCTTGCGAACAGTTGATGCAGTCTTCATCATTTTCCTCATCATTCAGATCTAAATTTGCGAATTTGCTGCGCAATAGTGCACGGTTAGCCAGCAGATTGGCAACATTAGCTTTCAATATACCAATATTGAATGGCTTCACAACGTATTCATCCGCACCAATCTGAAGTCCCGAGAGAATATCTTTCTCATTATTCAAAGCAGTCAGCAGGATAACAGGAATGTGGGAGGTTTCGATATTATTCTTGATAGCTTGGCATAATTCATCCCCCCGCATTTCAGGCATCATAATGTCTGAAATAACCAGCTCTGGTTTGTACTCGGGAATAATCGTCAATGCTTCTTTTCCATTGGAGCAAACCTGTACGAAATACTCCTCGGATAACGTTTGCGACAGATAGTTGCGCAACTCATCATTATCTTCCACAATCAAGATGCGACGATGATTAATGTTCTCTTTCTTTTGTGCATTTTCGTAAATTTCAGGTGATGGAGGCGGAACGTTATCAATCGTATTTTCTATACGCTGTTTGCTCGGAGTTGCCAGATGTGCTTTCCGGAAGCGCTTGCTGTCTTTAGGGAATGTTATTTTGATAACCGATCCTTGGTTTTCGATGCTTGACAGATTAATCTTTCCTTTATGCAGGCGGACTAGCTTCCATACAAGCATCAGTCCGATACCACTTCCTGTTACTTTGGAATTAATAGCATTGCTGCCACGGAAATGAAGTTTGAACAATTTCTTTTGTTCGTTGGCCGGGATGCCGATTCCTGTGTCTCTGACTTCCACGCTCCATGAGTCAGATGTTTCTGAAACGAAAACCTGTACATTCCCATTTTCCGGAGTATATTTCAGTGCGTTCGAAATGATGTTCTTAAAGATAGATTCCATCTTTTCTTTATCAAACCATACGTTCATATACCTGAAATTACTTTCATAAGTGAAGTTGATATGTTTGATGTTGGCGTACTGCTGGAACGCGTTGAATATTTCATTCATAAACGTGTTTAGCTCATGTTCTGAAATATATAATTCGGAAGAGTATACGTCCGCTCTTTCAAAGTTGATAAGATTGGTGGTAAGACGTAATAGGACATTTACATTTCGTAATGCCGTATTCATGTTCGAAATACCTTCTTTACTCAACTCCTCTTTCTCGCGTAGTTCTTCCAAAGGTGCTTTGATAAGCGTCAATGGGGTACGGATATCATGTGCCGTATTAATAAAGAAGTGTATTTTCTCATCGGAGACTTTACGCTGCTTTCTTAAAATCAGGATACGTAATAGAATGATGGCAATGAGACAGAGGAAAGCTGCATAAAGCAACACAGCCCAAATTGTCAGCCAGAAAGGTTGGGCGATAACAATATCCATGCTTCTTTCTTCAAGCATGACACGTTTGTCTTCATTGGAGATAGCACGTACTCTTAGTGTATATTTGCCCGGCGCAAGATTGGTGTAACGAATCGTATTCTCGGTTCCGGGTTTGCTCCATTTATCATAGAAACCTTCTAGCCTCCAAGAGTAAAGAATATTGGAAGGATAGTCATAGTTGATGGAAGAAACCTGCAAAGAGAATCTGTTTTGATTGTATTTTAACTTTAGTACCTTTGTATCATTGATGCTTGCTTTCAACGGAGAATCCTCATCACCCGGATAGATTGTTTGATAAAAAAGCTTGAAATCGCTGAAAATCATTTTAGAAGAATAACTTCTGGGCAATTTCATATCCTTGTCAAATTCCACTGCTCCGTCAGAACTGCCTAAAATGAATTTATTGTTTTTCCGTAACGTACCTGATAGCGCATTGAAATGGGTGGTCATCAATCCCATATCTTTGGTCCAGTTATAGAATTTTTTCTCATTGGGATAAAAACTTGTCAATCCGCTTTCTGTACTCATGATTATATCTTTGTCCGCATCCGATAATATGGTATAGATATTATTGGATATCAAAGCACAGTTTTCCGTGTGGTAATGAGTGAACAGTTTTTTATTAATATCGTAAATCAATAGTCCCGACCCGCTGGTACCTATATACAATGAACCGTTTTTTGCTTGGTACAGGGAATAGATATAGTTCGACTCTACCGGAAGTTTTATGCGCTCGAATTTTCCGGATTCTTTATCTAAAAGACATAGGCCGGTGGCACTACCGATCCACATACTTTTTTCATCTTTCTCAACGATGGCGGTAATGGAATTTAATCCATCATAAAACCGTACTTCCTGCGTCTTCAGATTAATACGCTTGAGGTTGTAGAATCCTCCCGACCAGATATAACCCTGCATATCTGTACGAATATCACGTATATATTTATCCGGTCGCTTGTTTGTATGAGTGTACAAAGGCGGCATGAAATAGCTGACACTGAACGTTTTCTTATCTATCTGGTAAGCACCGGAAGAGTACCCGCCTGCCCAGATAATTCCGGGAGCCACTTCGCATATAGTAAGAAAGATATGGCTTTTATTACCTTGCGACTCTTCAAAAGCACTAAGCACCGATCGCCATTGTCCGGTCTTTGAATTAAAAAAACTGATGCCATTGTTCGTTGCAAACCATAAATCTCCCTCTCTGTCTTCAATAATGGCATTTACTTGATCGTTGATTAAAGACTGTTTGTTACCGATGGAGTGCTTAATCCATTTGTAGCTCGTATAACGGTTGTTTTGTATCGTGATTCCGATGGGATAATTAGCCAGCCATATCCGTTCTTCATCATCCACAAAAATGTCATTGATACTGTTACCGTTCATGCCACAATTACTGTTATAATCAGCCACAATTTCGGGTACTATTTGATAAGTATCCATATTTATTTTGTGTACTCCTCCGCCATCGGTAGCTATTAATAACTCTTTGTCATTTAGCGGCTTGAACCGTGTGATACTGATATCTTTCAGGTTATAATCCGGTCGTATGACGGATTTGGTATTCATATCATAAACCATAATTCCCCGCAAGAAAGTGCCGATGAATAGTTTCCGAATCTTTTTGTCGAAGTGTAAATCGCTTACTTGGGCTTTCACGCTCTCCAACTTATCGCAATTGATAAGTTTCAATGCGTTGTTTTCTAATTGGGCATAATGAATCCCCATTTCCGTACCGATGAAGAAATGCGATTCGTCTATTTGTTCAATATCAGTGATTTCTTCACTTATATCATTCTTTATATGGGTGACTTGTTTGGTGTCCGTATTATAGAGAAAGATAGTATCTTTATTGCATAGCCAGATGTGTTTGTTCTGGTCGAGCCAGGCATAAGTGACCGGGTCCGGCTGTTCGCTGAAACTTTCCATCGGTAATTTATATACAAGACTGAAGCAGTCGTGAATCTGGTCATACCGGAATACTTTTCCTTTTTTCCCGATTTCCCATAAGACTCCTTCCTGATCAATATAAAGCCAGTTTAGATTTAACAGAGAGTTCACTTCTGCGTCACCATCCATTAACTTATATCGTTTAAACTCTTTTCCATTGTATCGATCAATACCTTCGTGCGTGAGGAACCACATGTATCCGGTTTTATCTTTTTGAATGCAGTAAACCCGCCGGTTACTTAACCCATCCTCCACTCCGAGATATCGATACGTCTGCGCGACACAAATTAGAGGAAACAATAAGATTAGAAAAAGCCATTTTTTCATACAAATAGGACTTTTAAGGGTTATTGAATCTTTTATGAGGGGGAAAGTTTGACAAAATTAAGAAGATTTTTTGATATTACAAAATTTTGATGAAAGATAACAGCGCTCCAAAAATGAAGAAAATAGACTATTTTATAACTATTTGTATATACTGTTTGTTTTCGGTATTTTGGTATCTATCAGAAGTCTTCCGGTAGAATGGAAAGTTCCGTAAAATAAGAGGCTGGCACTATTTAAAGTACCAGCCTCTGTAAAATATGGAAATGATTTATTTCATTTTCGCTTCCACCCACTTGCGAGCGTTGACAAACGCTTCTATCCATGGAGTAACCTGATCGCTGTTCTTGCGGTCTGCCGGATAGCAACCGTTCTGCCATGGGAAGATGGAACGTTCCAAGTGAGGCATGATAGCCAAGTGGCGTCCGTCTGCGCTGGCCAGTGCTGCGATAGAATAATCGGAACCGTTCGGATTGCCCGGATATTCATCATAGCTATACTTCGCTACTACATTATATTTATCTTCGTCATATGGCAAAGAGAATTTTCCTTCTCCGTGAGCTACCCAGATACCCAGTTTGCTTCCACTTAAAGAGCCGAACATCACACTGCGGTTAGTCGGGATAGTAAGACCAAGGAAGCGTGATTCGAATTTGTGTGAATTGTTATGTAGCATTTTTCCTTTCTTCTTCAGTTCCGGGTTGATAAGATTGAGTTCCATCATCAGCTGGCAACCGTTGCAGACACCCAATGACAATGTATCTTCGCGTGCATAAAATTTATCCAATGCTTCTTTAGCTTTCGGGTTGAACAGGAATGCGCCTGCCCATCCTTTAGCAGAACCCAGTACATCGGAGTTAGAGAAACCACCGCAGTAAACGATCATGTTTACGTCTTCCAGTGTTTCGCGTCCGCTGATGAGGTCGGTCATTGTAACGTCTTTTACGTCGAAACCTGCCAAATAGAGTGAGTAAGCCATTTCGCGCTCACCGTTTGTACCCTTCTCACGGATGATAGCCGCACGGATACCGCTTGGGGTACGACGATCCGGAGTGATACCGTATTGAGAAAGCTTACCTTTGAATTCCGGCATGAAAGCGAATTCAACAGGTTGCATCTTATAGTTTTCAAAACGTGCTTTTGCGCAACCGTTCATAGATTGTTTGCGGTCGAGCAGGTAAGAAGAAGAATACCATACGTCACGCATATAATCGATACCAAACTGGTAAGTAGCACCGTCTTTAGATACCAAAATGTGGCGTTCGTCAGTCGGTTTACCCAGCTTTATATAGCCTACGCCTGCATCTTCCAGAATCTTCTTCACTTCATCCTTATGCTTGTCGCTGATCTGGATAACGATACCCGGATTTTCAGCAAACAGAATCTTAACGATATCCTGTTCTTTCATCTTGTCGAGGCTGATTTCCATACCGCCTTCTACATTAGAGAAGCACATTTCGAGCAATGTAGTGATCAAACCACCGGCAGAGATATCGTGTCCTGCAAGAATCAATCCTTTGTTGACAAGTTCCTGTACGGCAAGGAAAGCATCACGGAAATATTCGGCATCTTGTACGCAAGGTACTTCGTCACCAACTTTACCCAGAGATTGTGCAAAAGCCGAACCACCCAGTTTCAGTTCATCGAAGCTGAAGTCAATATGATAAAGCGTAGTCTTTTCATTGTTAACCAATACCGGAGATACCACTTTCTTCACGTCGGAAACTTCACCACCGGCAGAAACAATCACAGTTCCCGGAGAAATCACTTTCTCGCCGTTCGGATACTTCTGTGTCATAGATAGAGAGTCTTTTCCGGTAGGAACATTGATCTGCAGCGCGCAACAGAAATCGCTTAAAGCTTTTACAGCTGTGTAAAGACGGGCATCTTCACCTTCTTGAGAGCGGCAAGGCCACATCCAGTTGGCAGACAGTGAAATGCTATCCATACCTTCCGCCATTGGAGCCCAAACAAGATTGGTCAGCGCTTCGGATACAGAAAGAATAGAGCCGGCAGCCGGATCAGCCAATGCTGCTTGCGGAGCATGTCCGATAGAGGTAGCGATACCTTTCTCGCCACGGTAGTCGAGTGCTACGACACCGCAGTCGCTCAACGGCAACTGAAGTTCACCCTGACATTGCTGACGAGCCACTTTGCCTGTTACCGAACGGTCTACCTTGTTTGTCAACCAGTCTTTGCAGGCTACAGCTTCAAGCTGCAATACATTCGTCAGATATTCATGTAGTTTAGACAATTCGTATTTCGGCATTTCATAATGACGTTCTACGGTCTTGTCTACCATATAGGTTTTGGGAGAAGAACCGAACATCTGTTCTACGGCAAGGTCGAACGGACGTACACCGTCAGCCTGTTGGAAAGCGAAACGATGATCACCGGTTGTTTCACCGACTACGTACATTGGAGCGCGTTCGCGTTCGGCAATCTTACGTACATGTTCAATAGCCTCTTCTTTAATCAGCAGACCCATACGTTCCTGACTTTCGTTAGCGATGATTTCTTTGGCAGACAAAGTCTTGTCACCGATAGGCAACTTGCTCATATCGATCAAACCACCACATTCTTCCACGAGTTCGGACAGACAGTTTACGTGTCCGGCAGATCCGTGGTCATGGATAGAAACCACCGGATTCACCTCTTCTTCACAAAGAGCGCGTACTACGTTATTGGCACGTTTTTGCATTTCTGCGTTGGCACGTTGCACGGCATTCAACTCGATGCCACTGCTGTAACGACCGGTATCAACAGAAGATACGGAACCGCCACCCAGTCCGATACGGTAGTTGTCACCACCGATAACCACTACTTTGTTTCCAGCTTCCGGTGTGCCTTTCAGGCAGTCGCGTTGTGTACCGTAACCAACACCACCGGCAAGCATGATTACTTTGTCGTAACCATAAACTTCTTTGTTTTCTGTATGTTCGAAAGTCAGTACCGAACCGCAGATCAGCGGTTGGCCGAACTTGTTACCGAAGTCGGAAGCACCATTGGATGCTTTGATTAGAATCTGTTCCGGAGTCTGGTATAGCCATTTGCGTACCGGAAGAATCTCTTCCCATTCGCGTCCTTCTTCTGTGCGTGGATAAGAAGTCATGTAGACTGCAGTACCTGCAATCGGCCATGAACCTTTACCACCACCCATACGGTCGCGGATTTCACCGCCGGTACCGGTAGAAGCACCATTGAATGGCTCAACAGTAGTAGGGAAGTTATGAGTTTCCGCTTTCAGTGAGATAACACTCTTGATGTCCTTTACTTGGAAGAAATCAGGTTTTGAATGATCTGCCGGAGCAAACTGTTCAACAACCGGACCTTCGGCAAAGGCTACATTATCTTTATAAGCAGAGATGATTTTATTCGGATTTTCCTGTGTCGTCTTTTTAATCATCTGGAACAGAGAAGACTCCTGTTCTACACCGTCGATGATGAACGTTCCGCCGAAGATTTTGTGGCGGCAGTGTTCGGAGTTGATCTGTGCGAAACCAAATACTTCGGAGTCAGTCAGTTTTCGTCCGAGATCATTTTCTACTTTCTTCAGATAGTCCATTTCTTCTTTAGAAAGAGCCAGACCTTCTTGTTCGTTGTACACTTCGAGATCTTCGATGTAGATGATCGGTTCCGGCTGACGGTTTGTCGTGAATACGTTTTGGTCGAGTCCTTTGTACATGCGTTGGAGCATCGGGTCGTAGTCTGCGTTTTCGTCCTTAACAGGGAAGTACTCCTCGATGCGGCTGATGCCTTCGAGCCCCATGTTTTGGGTGATTTCTACTGCGTTTGTACTCCAGGGAGTGATCATTTCGCGGCGTGGGCCAACGAAACAGCCTTTCAGGTTTTCTTCACTTTCCATCACGGCTTCGCCAAAAAGCCAGCAGAGTTTATTACTTTCGTCAGGGGTGAGCTGATGGTTGCTCTCTACGGCAATCACGCTCTTGGAAGGGGTTCTGAAAAAAAGAATCATGTTGTATATTTACGATTTTACGATTTACGATTTTACGATTGAAGTTCCTGCAGGAGAAACTCTTCTCTTTTTCTGTGGCGCAAAGATAATCAATTTCGTTGGTGGTAGGAAAAAAATAGAGAATAAATTCCTATACCTTATTTAATATGTTTATTTTCGATGTACGTTTTACTTATTATCGCTATATATAGTGATTCTTGTGTGGAAAAACGTTAATATACTATCCCCATATCACAAAAAAGTGCGATATTTGCGACATGATTCAGATAGAGACAATATTCGATATATTAGTGAAAGGCTTTATTATTGGCGTTGTTGTGTCCGCACCCCTCGGTCCGGTGGGCGTATTATGCATCCAGAGGACTTTGAATAAGGGGCGTTGGTATGGATTTGTAACAGGTCTGGGAGCCTCTTTGAGCGATATAGCATACGCTTTGCTCACCGGCTACGGGATGAGCTTTGTGTTCGATTATATTAATAAGAATATTTTCTATCTGCAATTATTGGGGAGCATCATGCTACTCCTTTTTGGTATATATACCTTTCGTAGCAACCCGGTGCAGTCCATTCGTCCGGCTTCCTCCAGCAAAGGTTCTTATTTCCATAACTTTATTACCGCATTTTTCGTCACTCTCTCCAATCCCTTGATAATCTTTCTGTTTATCGGACTTTTCGCCCGTTTTGCCTTTGTGCAGCCGGGGGTGCTGGTCTTTGAAGAGATCACGGGATATCTTGCAATTGCTATAGGAGCATTGACCTGGTGGTTGGGTATCACTTATTTTGTGAATAAGGTGCGCACTAAATTCAATTTACGTGGTATCTGGATATTGAATCGTGTTGTTGGAAGTATCGTAATGCTGGTATCTGTTGCCGGATTGATTTATACTTTGTTGGGAGAGTCACTTTATTAAGAGATAACATAATGAATCAGATAGCACAACAACTGAAAGAGAAGAATATTGCCGAATACCTTATATATATGTGGCAAGAGGAAGACTTGATCCGTGCCAATCATTGTGAACCGGAAGAGATGGAGGCAAATGTAATTGCCCGCTATCCGGAAGAACAGCGGCCTGCCATGCGAGAATGGTATACCAACCTGATTACGATGATGGGCGAGGAAGGAGTACGGGAAAAGGGGCATCTGCAGATTAATAAAAACGTGATTATCAATCTGACAGAGTTGCACAACGCATTGTCCTCTTCTCCTAAATTTCCTTTTTACAGTGCTGCTTATTTCAAGGCATTACCGTTTATCGTAGAATTACGGAATAAAAACGGCAAGAAAGATGAACCCGAACTGGAAACCTGTTTTGAAGCGTTGTATGGAGTACTCCTGCTTCGTCTTCAAAAGAAGTCTATCAGCGAAGGAACTGCCAAGGCAGTGGAAGCTATCACTAGTTTCCTTTCTATGTTGGCAAATTATTATGATAAAGACCGTAAAGGTGAATTAAAACTGGATGAATAAATGAGAATTTTAGTAACGGGTGCCAACGGTCAGCTTGGCAATGAGATGCAGGTGCTTGCGAAAGAGAACCCGCAACATACGTATTATTTCACAGATGTGCAGGAACTCGACATCTGTGACAGGCAAGCTGTGTGGACTTATATGGCAGAGAAGCAGATTGAGCTTGTTGTTAATTGTGCTGCTTATACAGCTGTAGATAAAGCTGAAGATAATCAAGAATTAGCATACAAATTGAATTGTGAAGCACCGAAACAACTGGCAAGTGCAGCACAAGCCAATGGTGCTGCCATGATACAAGTATCTACTGATTATGTATTTGACGGTACTGCGCATACTCCATACACGGAAGACTGCAATCCTTGCCCGGATTCTGTATACGGCACCACTAAACTGGAAGGAGAAAAGGAGGTAATGAATCACTGCGAGCAAGCAGTCGTTATCCGTACCGCATGGCTCTATTCTACTTTTGGCAATAATTTCGTAAAGACGATGATTCGTCTCGGAAAAGAGCGTGACAGCCTGGGAGTTGTTTTCGACCAGATCGGAACTCCGACGTATGCCAATGACCTGGCACGGGCCATCTATGCTATTATTAATAAAGGTATTGTTCGCGGTATCTACCATTTCAGCAATGAGGGAGTTTGTTCCTGGTATGATTTCACGGTAGCTATTCATCGTCTGGCAGGAATAACCACCTGCAAAGTGGAACCTTTGCATACAGCCGAATATCCCGCGAAAGCAAACCGCCCGGCATATTCCGTGCTTGATAAAACAAAAATAAAAACAACGTTCGATATAGAGATTCCTCATTGGGAGGAGAGCCTCAAACAATGCTTGATAAAATTAGGAATGAAAAATGAAGAATGAAGAATTTCGATGCGGCTTTATAGATAGCGTAACAATTCTTCTTTCATCATTCATCATTCATCATTCATCATTCTTCATTCTTCATTCATATTAATATATGGCAGATAATACAGAAATTTTGAGACGGCGAACGTTCGCCATTATTGCGCATCCGGATGCCGGTAAGACATCATTGACGGAAAAGCTATTGCTTTTCGGTGGTCAGATACAGGTAGCAGGTGCTGTAAAGAGTAATAAGATTAAAAAGACGGCTACGTCCGACTGGATGGAAATCGAGAAACAACGTGGTATTTCGGTAACGACTTCCGTGATGGAATTCGACTATCGGGACTATAAGATTAACATTCTCGATACTCCCGGTCACCAGGACTTTGCCGAAGATACATATCGCACACTGACAGCTGTAGACAGTGTTATCATCGTTGTAGACGGTGCGAAAGGTGTGGAAACGCAGACACGTAAACTGATGGAGGTGTGCCGTATGAGAAAGACTCCGGTAATAATCTTCGTCAACAAAATGGACCGTGAAGGAAAAGATCCGTTCGATTTGCTTGATGAACTTGAAGAAGAACTGATGATTCAGGTTCGTCCCTTGTCTTGGCCGATAGAGCAGGGAGCACGTTTTAAAGGGGTATACAATATCTATGAACAGAAACTGGACTTGTATCAGCCATCCAAACAGATGGTAACAGAGAAAGTGGCAGTCGATATTCATTCGGAAGAACTGGATCAGCAGATTGGCAAGTCGTTGGCAGACAAACTGCGTGGCGATTTGGAACTGATTGAGGGTGTTTATCCGGAATTTGATTCTGAATCCTATTTGGCAGGAGACTGTGCGCCTGTATTCTTTGGATCAGCGCTGAACAACTTCGGTGTGCAAGAGTTGCTGAACTGTTTCGTAGAGATAGCTCCCAGCCCTCGTCCTGTACAGGCAGAAGAGCGTGAAGTGAAACCTGACGAACCGAAATTTACCGGATTCATCTTTAAGATAACCGCCAACATTGATCCCAACCATCGTTCTTGTGTGGCATTCTGTAAGATTTGTTCCGGTAAGTTTGTTCGCAATGCTCCATATACACACGTCCGTCATGGAAAGACCATGCGTTTTTCGTCGCCTACCCAGTTTATGGCACAGCGTAAAACAACGATTGATGAAGCTTATGCAGGAGATATTATTGGTTTACCGGATAATGGTACTTTTAAGATTGGCGATACGCTGACAGAAGGTGAAATGCTCCATTTCCGTGGATTGC
>ERZ772897.2980-NODE-2980-length-13509-cov-6.140627_pt1 | contig 13509 bp, 10 predicted proteins | sample MGYA00512125_ERZ772897 | MGnify/ENA primary metagenome ERZ772897 (study PRJEB29015, sample SAMEA2737660) | human gut metagenome | biome: human gut; feature: human-associated habitat; material: faeces | place: China | collected 2012 ... | reverse complement strand
TCCTCAGCGTAGCTCTGCTACGCCTCCGGTTTATCTCCTAGAGAGATACAGCGCATCCACGCAAATCCGGAGCACCTCATTTCATCAGCGTTTCCTCAGGGAATCACTGCGCTAGGCAGCGCTCCCCCTTTGCTGTTTCTTCCATTATAAAGGAATGAGGGCCGATGAGAAAGGGTGCCGCCTCAAGGAAGCACTGATTCATTCAGCGTTTCTTTGAAAAAGTGCGGCACCCGCAGGCAATATGCTCACTGCACGCTGGTGAAGATGTCTTTGAATTTATCCAGCCATGCTTTCTTGTCCTTGTTGACGACCTGCTCGTCGTCCGTGATGATGTGGATCTGGGATTTCTCGAGGAGACCGGCGGGCGCGGGAACGTCATCGCGTACGCTGCGGCGGTGGAGCTTCTGCGTGATCAGTGTCTGGGCTTCCTTGCTCGTGATGAAGTCGATGAATTTCTTGGCGTTTTCCATGTGCTTGGCATGCTTGATGATGTAGATGCCGTCCGGCTTGGAGATGACGCCCTCCTTCATGTAGACGAGCTTGACGGGTGCGCCGTCCGCGACGTATTTCGCGCCGCCTTCCTCGAAGGTGCAGCCGACGACGTACTCGCCATCCGCGACGCCCTTGTAGACGGCGGAGGAGCCGGAGAGGAGCTTGCCGTCGAGGTTCCGGCAGAACTTCTCGACGTAGTCCCAGCCCTTGTCCGGATCGCCGTTGCCCATGGCGTAGAGCATGTTGATGAGGTGCTCGTAGGAAGAGGAGGATTTCGAGGGATCGGCCATGGCGATCTTGCCCTTGAGCGCCGGGTTCAGGAGGTCTTCGTAGCCTTCGACTTTGATGTCGCCGATGAGGTCTGTATTGACCATGATGACACTCGGGATGTCGGTGAAGCGCGTGATGGAGCCCTCGGTGTTCTTGAAAGCATCCTGTACATGCTCTTCATTCGCCGATTTGTACGGCTCGAAGAGGCTGGCCTTCGGTTTCATCGTGGAGAGGGAGCCGCCCCAGAAAATATCTGCGAGCGGATTCGCTTTTTCGGATTCGACGCGTTTGAGGAGCTCGCCGGTGCCGGCGGCGACGACTTCGACCTTGATGCCGCTCTCCTTCTCGAATTCCTCAACGAGCGGGTTGATGAACGAGAGCGGATGCGGGCAGTAGATGACGAGCTTGTTTTCGTCGTCGCCTGCTGAGGCGTTGCCGGAAGAGGCATCCTTGCTGCCGCCGCAGCCGGCGAAACAGGTGGTGAGCAGGGCCGCGCTCAGGAGCGTGGCGAGAACTTTCTTGAGTTTCATGGGGATTCCTCCTTTTGGAAAATGATGGGAACGTCATCGGAGTTTACAGCGTCACATCGCGGCGGCCGGAGACCTTGAAGAAGATCACCATCGCTGTGATGGTCGTGAGTGTGAGGATTGTCGAAAGCGCGGCGGCTGTGCCGTAGCTCGCGCGGATGACCTCGGTGTAGATGGCGACGGACATCGTCTTCGTCGCGCCGGTGAAGAGGATGACGGATGAGCTCAGTTCGTTGATTGCGGTGATCCAGGAGATGATCGCGCCGCTCATGACGCCTGGAAGCATCATGACCGCCGTGACCTTGAAGAACGTCTTGAGTGGTGACGCGCCAAGGCTGATGGAGGCCTCCTCCATGCTCGGACTCAGCTGATAGAGGATCGCGGAGCTCGAGCGCAGCGTGTACGGCAGGCGCCGGATGACGAGCGAGATGATGATGATGAACGCCGTGCCGGAGAGCAGCAGCGGCTCGTCGTTGAAGGCGAGGAGCAGCGTGATGCCGAGGACGGAGCCGGGGATGATGTACGGGAACATCGTCAGCGTGTCGATGATGTCCGTCAGCCAGCTCTTGCGGCGCGTCGTGAGGTAGGCGACCGTCATGCCGAGGAAGATGATGATGACGATCGCGCTCGTGCTGAAGAGGTAAGTGTTGCGGATGGCGGTGCCGAGGGACTCGAAGATCGTGCGGTAACTGTCGAGCGAGTAGCCGTCGACGAAGATGGAGCCGCTCGTCTTGAGGAACGACGTGTAGATGACGACGAGCTGCGGGATGAGCGAGAGCGCGACGAGCAGGTAGATGCAGGCGTGCATGAGCACGTTCTTCCAGCCGTGCAGTGCGCCCGTCTGCATGGGGCGCAGAGAGCTCATCGTGAATGATTTGCGGTTGACGATGTATTTCTGCACCATGAAGATCGTCGAGGTGATGAGCACCATGATGGCGGCCATGGCGGCGGCGAAGTTGGCCTGATCGCCGACCTCGTTGATGAACTCCGAGTAGATCATGACTGGCATGACGTTGAAGCCCTCGCCGATGAGCATCGGCGTGCCGAAGTCCGCCATGGCGTTCATGAAGACCATGAGCGCGCCTGCGAGGATGGTCGGTGTGATGAGCGGGATGATGATTGTCACGACTTTGCGGATGCCGCTGCAGCCGAGACTTTCCGCCGCCTCGATGAGGGCGGAGTCGATGTTCTTCATCGCGCCCGCGACGTAGAGGTAGATGAACGGATAGAGCTTGAGCGTCAGCACGAGCAGGATGCCGGCGAAGCCGTAGATCGATGGGAAGTCGATGCCGTAGTCTGCGAGCCAGCGCGTCAATATGCCGCTGCGCCCGCCGATGAGGATCCAGGAGTACGCGCCGATGAAGGGCGGGGAGAGCAGCGAGATGATGATGCAGATTTCGACGACGCTCTTCGCGCGGACGCGATAGAGCGTCATGAAATAGGCGAGCGCCGTGCCGATGAGGACGGCGAGCAGCGTCACGCAGGTCGTGACGGAGAAGCTGTTGATCATCGACTGGTAGTAGTATTTGCGCTCGAAGAAGTGCGCGAAGTTCGCCAGCGACCAGCTGCCGGTCGCCGCATCCTGGAAGGCGCTCACGAAGAGCGAGAAGAGCGGGTAGATGAGGAAGAGACCGAAGACGGCGATGGAGAGCAGCGTGATGCCCGCCCAGAAATCCCAGCGAAATCTCCTATTCATGACGCACCACACCTTCCATCAGGCTGTGGCTGCCGTCGGCGGTGAAGACGTTGATCTTCCGTGCGTTTGGCCGCAGCGTCACCGTGTCGCCCGTCTCGAGGATCTTTTCCGCGTGGCCGAGGTCCTGGCTGAATTCGATGGAAGGCTGCTTCGGCAGCACCAGCTCCTCGGGGAATGTGAGGCCGTAGGTGATGTATTTGCCGAGGAAGACCTTGCTGTGCACCTGGCAGGTGAGGCCGTCGCCCGGCGCGCGGATGGAGAATTCCTCCGGGCGCACGGCGACAATGACGGGCATGCCGTCCGTCGCCTCTGACGAGAGATTCGCCATGGGCACCGTGTAGCCGTCGGCAAAGACGATCGCCTTTGTGCCGCCGGCGTCTCGTACTGTCGCGCGGAAGAGGTTCGAGTGGCCGATGAAGGTCGAGACGAAGACGTTGTAGGGGCGCGTGTAGATCGTGTGCGGCGACGCCGTCTGCTGGATCTCACCCTTCTTCATGACGGCGATGCGGTCGGAGATGGAGAGCGCCTCCTCCTGGTCGTGCGTGACGTAGACCGTCGTGATGCCGACCTGCTTCTGCACCTCGCGGATGGCCGAGCGCATCTCCACGCGCAGCTTGGCATCGAGGTTCGAGAGCGGCTCGTCCATCAGGAGGACGCTCGGATGGATGACGATGGCGCGCGCGAGTGCGACGCGCTGCTGCTGGCCGCCCGACAGGCGTTCCGGCAGGCGGTCCTGATACTCTGTGATCTGCACGACGTCGAGGATTTTGTCGACCTTGCGCTTCATCTCGTCTTTCGGCACTTTGCGGAGCTTCAGTCCGTACTCGACGTTCTCGCGCACGGTGAGATGCGGGAAGATCGCGTAGCTCTGGAAGACCATGCCGATATTGCGCTTGTGCGCGGGGATGTCGTTGATGACCGTGTCGTTGAACTTGATTTCGCCGCCCTCGATCGTATTGAAGCCTGCGATCATGCGCAGCAACGTTGTCTTGCCGCAGCCGGACGGACCGAGCAGGGTGAAGAACTCGCCGTTCTCGATGCTCTCGGAAAGCCCGGGGATGATCGTGAGATCCCCGTAGCGCTTGATGACGTGGTCTGCTTGGATTGCGACACTCATGTAGTTCGCCTCCCTTTTTTCTTTTCGGAAGCAGGATTCTTTCGCGCTTCCTGGTAGGTGTCTTTCTTGATTCTTAGTATAGGAAATGAAAAACGTAAAAACAATCCAAAAATAAGGATAATTATCGCTGAAAATGAACAAAACGATTGCAAGTGCCACGCGAGAATGTGCTGAGGCGCTGAGGCGGCGTGCGGCTTTCCTTTCTTTTTTTAGGAAAATTTGTTATAGTAGACTGCACGAGCGTCCGCATTGCGGGCGTTGTGCCCCCTCCCTCGGCTGCTGCCCGGCGGTCTGTGGGGCGTCGCGCGTTGTGCGGGAAGGGACGGGGATATCTTGCCGTGGAGGGAGATTCATGGTTTATTTTCTGAAGTTCGGCGCGAGCTGGGTGCTGCCGCCGGGCATTTTCATCGTGATATTCTTCGCGCTCGCGTGGTATGCGTGGCGGCGGCGGGAGCGCCGGCTCGCCGCGTGCCTCGCGGGTGTGACGTTCGTCTTCTATCTGCTCTGCACGGGGCTAGTGGCGGAGAAGACGCTCGGGAGCCTCGAGCAGGCGTACGTGCCGCCGGCGGCGCCCGCGGGCGATGTCATCATCATGCTCGGCGGCGGCGCGATGCCGGACTCGCCCGATGTCGACGGCGTGGGCGCGCTCTGCGCTAGCCCCGCGAACCGGCTTCTCACGGCGGTGCGCCTGCAGCGGAAGCTCGGCGTGCCCATCCTGCTCTCGGGCGGGCAGGTCTACGAGGACACGGGCGCGGAGGCGAAGATCGCGCGGCGCATGCTCATCGACCTCGGCGTGCCGGAGGAGCAGATCCTCGTCGAGACGCGGAGCATCAACACGACGCAGAACGCGCGCTACTCGGCGGAGATCCTGCGCGCGCAGGGGCTCACGCAGCCGATCCTCGTGACGAGCGCGTTCCACATGAAGCGCGCCGTGCTCAATTTCAAGAAGCAGGGCGTAGAGGTCGTGCCGTATCCGGCAGACTATCAGGTCACGCATCATCCCGTGTTCCACTATACGAAGCTGCGCCCGCAGACGGAGGCGCTGCTCGACAATGTAACGGTGCTGCAGGAGACGCTGCGGACACTGGTGACGAGGTATCTTGAATGACGAAAAATCTCACGGAGGGCGAGCCCGCGCGGCTCATCCTCTTTTTTACCCTGCCGCTCATCGCGGGCAATATCTTCCAGCAGCTTTACGCGTTCGTCGATACGCTCATCGTCGGGCGGTTCCTCGGCGTCGCGGCGCTCGCGGCCGTCGGCTCGACGGGGCCCCTGATGTTTCTCATGCTTGGGTTCGTCATCGGATTTTCGACAGGGCTTTCCATCTACACGGGGCAGAGGTTCGGCGCGCGCGACGAGGAGGGCGTGCGCAGGAGCGTCGCGGCGTGCGCCGTGCTCTCGCTTTTAGCGAGCATCGTGCTCACGGCGGTCGGCGTCTTTTTCTGCCGCCAGTTCCTGCTCTGGATGCAGACGCCGGAGGAGATCATGGAGGGCGCGTATTCCTTCATCAGCCTCGTCTACGCGGGCATCTGCCTCTTTGTCTTCTATCAGACGCAGACGAACCTCGTGCGCGCGCTCGGCGACAGCAAGACGCCGACCATCCTGCTCGCCGCGGGGCTCTCGCTCAATATCATCTTCGAGCCGGTTGCGATTCTCGTGCTCGGCTGGGGCATCCCGGGCGCGGCGCTCGCGACGCTCGCCTCGCAGGTCTGCGGCAATCTGCTCTGCCTCGTGTTCATCCTGCGCCGCGTGCCCGCGCTGCACACGCGTCTTTCCGACTGGCGGCCGGATCTCTCGCTCTACTGGGCGCATCTGCGCATCGCGTTGCCGATGGGGTTTCAGTCGAGCATCATCGCGATCGGTGCCGTCATCCTGCAGGTCGCGCTCAACCATCTCGGGCCGACGGCGGTCGCCGCTTACGCCGCCGCGCAGAAGATCGAGTCTGTCGCGATGATGCCGATGATGTCGTTCGGCATCGCGATGGCGGCGTATACGGCGCAGAACTACGGCGCGCGGAAATTCCATCGCATTGGTGAGGGCGTGCGCAAATGCAGCTACATGTCGCTCGCGTTCGCGGTCCTGGCAGGCGCAGGGCTCATCGCGGCGGGGCCGTCGCTGCTCTCACTCTTCGTGGGCGAGGGGGAGCGCGAGGTCATCGCGCTCGGGCATGAGTACCTCATCGTCAACGGCGCCTGCTACTGGATCCTTTCATTGCTCTTCATCTTCCGCTACACGCTGCAGGGACTCGGGCAGAGCGTCGTGCCGACGATCGCGGGCATCATGGAGCTCCTCATGCGCGCGGGGGCGGCCATCTTCCTCGTGAGCTCGCTCGGCTATCTTGGCGCCTGCCTCGCGAACCCGATGGCGTGGATCGGGAGCTGCGTGCCGCTCGCCATCGCCTTCTTCTGGACGTGGCGCGGCTTTAAGAAACGGTACATCGATGTGGAGGAGGCGCAGGGCTGAGGCGTGCGCTATAAAAAGGCAGGAACCTTTCGTCGGGTTCCTGCCTTTTTGATGCGATGTTTTCCTATGCCGGGCCGGTCATTTCTCGCCAATCCAGCGCTTGAACGCCGTGGGATCGCGGTTGATGACGAGCTCCTCGGGGAAGTCGCACGCCGATACGAGCGCACTGCTCCGCTCGTGGGCGCCGACGTCGAGATCGATGTGGGCATCGCTGCCGAGGATCACGGCCGTACCGTATTTCTTGCAGGCGGCGAGGAGCTCCTTGCCCTTTTCCCACGAGCCTTGACGGCTGCCGCCGGGGCGGTAGGAGCTGTTGTTGAGCTCGAGGAGGACGTGATTGTCCCTGGCGGCGCGCGCGAGGGCGTCGAAGTCGACGGGGTAGTAGGGATTGTCCGGGTGGCCGATGATGTTGACGCGCGGATTCTTCATCGCGCCGATGAGGGCGGCGGTGTTCTCCTCGACGCTGCCCGGGTCGATGCAGATGTCGTGGAGGCTCGCGATGGCGTAGTCGAGGCCCTTGAGGCGCTGGGCGGGGAGGTCCGTCGAGCCCGTGTAGTCGAGGATGTTGAGCTCCGCGCCCATGCGGACGTCGATGCCGTAGGCGTCGCGGCGGATGACCTTGAAGTTGCAGAAATAGATTTCAGGGCAGGAGCCCTCCATGCGCGGGCCGTGCTCCGAGATGCCGACGAGGGAGAGGCCGCGTTGCTTTGCGGCTTCGATCATCTCCCGCAGCGTGCTGTAGGCATGGCCGCTCGCGATGGTGTGCATGTGGACGTCGAGAATGTCTTTCATTTCGATGAATTCCTTTCTTGTGGAAGCGCTGCTGGGATCGATCTGGTCGGCGTATCCCTAGCTAGAGCGGAAAATGGGAGCGGCAGAGGTCAGGCGGCGGGCGGCGCGCCCTTGCCCGTGAGGCGGAAGAGCGCGCCGCCGAGCAGTCCCGCGAGCACGGAGGCAGAGAGGATGCTGAGCTTTGCTGCGGCGAGCGTCGCCGCGTCCTCGAACGCGAGGTTCGCGATGAAGATGGACATCGTGAAGCCGATGCCGCCGAGCGTGCCCGCGGCGAGTGCCTGCGCGGGGCGCGCGCCTCCGGGGAGCGGAGCGCCGAGGCGCCGCGTGAGGAGGTAGGCGCTGCCGAAGATGCCGAGCGGCTTGCCGATGACGAGGCCGCAGACGATGCCGAGGAAGAGCGGCGAGGCGGGATCGAGTGCGGCGTCTGCGAGGGAGACGCCGGCGTTCGCGAGCGCGAAGACTGGCATGATGACGTAGGCGGACCAGGGCTCGAGGCGCTCCTCGAGCTGGTGGAGCAGCGAGTTTTCTGGATGTTCCGCCGCTGGGATCGTGAAGCCGAGCAGCACGCCCGCGATGGTTGGGTGAATGCCCGAGGCGAGGAAGGCGCCCCAGGCGGCGAGCCCGAGTACGCCGTAGAGCGGGAGGCTCCGGGCGCCTGCCCTGCCGAGTGCGGCAGCGAGGGCGAGCGAGAGCAGCCCGGCGCCGAGCGGGGCGAGGGCGATGCCGCTGCTGTAGAAGAGCGCGATGACGACGATCGCGCCGAGGTCGTCGACGATGGCGAGCGCCGTGAGGAAGACGACGAGCCCGAGCGGCGCCTCGCGCGCGGCGAGCGAGAGGATGCCGAGCGCGAACGCGATGTCCGTCGCCATGGGGATGCCCCAGCCGCCGGCGGTCGGCGCGCCGAGGTTGATGAGGGAGTAGAGGAGCGCGGGGATGACCATGCCGCCGAGCGCCGCGCAGACGGGCAGCACCATGGCGGCCTTCGTGCGCAACTCGCCGTAGAGGAATTCCCGCTTGATCTCAAGCCCGATGGCAAAGAAGAAAAGCGTCATGAGCCCGTCGTTTACCCAATGCGTGAGGCTCATCTCGAGGCGATAGGCGCCGCTGCCGATGCCGAGCGGCAGGTGTAGCAGATGGGTGAACGCACCGGCGAGCGGCGAGTTCGCGAGCACGAGCGCGAGGAGCGCACAGGCGAGCAGCACGAGACCGCTCGCCGCCTCGAGGGCGAAGAACTTCTCGAAGGGGGTCATGAGGCTCTTGAGTTTCTTTTTCATAGCATCTCCTATCGGTGGTCGGTCAGATGGTCGCGCGGGAACATAAAAGCGGACCGCGCCTGCGCGGTCCGCGATGGCTCTCGCCCATATTGTACCGAGGAACCCTGGAAAGTGCAAGACCTGCGCCGTCAGGAGAGATGCGAGGCGAGGAAGCGTTCGAAGTCTTCCTGCGGCATGGGCTTTGCGTAGAGGAAGCCCTGCCCGTAGGTGCAGCCGAGTCGGATGAGGAGCGCCTCCTGCTCTGGCGTCTCGATGCCCTCGGTGAGCACCTTCATGCCGAGGCTGTCTCCGAGCTTGATGACGCTCTCCAGGATGGTGGCGGCGCGCCGATCCGTTTCCGCTGCGAGGAGGATGGAGCGGTCGATCTTCATCGTGTCCATCGCGAGCGTCTGGAGCATGGCGATGGAGCTGTAGCCCGTGCAGAAGTCATCCATGGAGGTCGCATAGCCGCTCGCGGTGAGCTCATCGATGATCTGGCGGGCGTTCGCGCGCCTCTTTCGCCTTGAAGTCGATGAAGGCGGTCTCCGTGAGCTCGAGGTCAATGAGGCCGTGCGGCAGATGGTAGGCGGCCGCCGCCTCTTTCATCTTCTGCAGGTAGCCGCCCTCGCTGAGGTGGAGCGTCGACTGGTTGACGGAGATGGGGACGACGGGGAGGCCGCGGCGCAGGCGGTCCTCGAGGAAGCGGGCGACGTGCCCGAGCATGTAGTAGTCGAGGCGCACGGCGATGCCGATGTGCTCGAAGTAGTCGATGAAGCGCCCCGGCGTGAGCAGCCCGAGCTCAGGGCTCTGCCAGCGCACGAGCGCTTCTGCGCCGACGAGCTCCTTCGTCTTGAGGTCGTATTTCGGCTGGTACCAGACGGCGAATTCCTGCTGCGTGAACGCCTTCTCTGCGAGCTCTTCGAGGCGCTGGTGCCAGAGGAAGCGCTCGTGCATGTCCTGGTTGAAGATGACGTACGGCAAATCCTGTTCCTTCGCGTAGGTGAGGCTTGCGACGCTCTCGCCCATGAGGCGGGAGATGTCCGTCATCCCCTCGCGCGTGATGGGCAGGAAGCTCATGTGGTAGCGCACGCGCGTCACGATGTCGCCGAGCGGGACGTCGTCGAAGTTCTCCGTGATGGCAGAGGCGGCCTCCTTCGGCGTCATGCCTGGGGGGAGGGCGCAGAGGACTGTGAGGCGCGTGCGGTCACCGCTCATGGCGTAGATCTTGAACCAGGGGAACGTCTCGTGCGCGCGGCGCGAGAGGTCGGCAAAACTCTTGGCGAGCAGGCGCAGCGCGTACGTCGCACGCAGGAATGTGAGCTGGCGCACGCAGATCGCCGTGAGGTAGAGGCGACCGCCTCTGAGCGCTTCCTGCTCCTCGCGGATGGCGTGCGGCAGGTGCAGCTCGAGCCAGCGTTCGTTGTAGAGGCCCGTCACCGTCTCGGTGTAGGCGAGGCGCGAGATGGCGGCGAGGTGGTTGCGGCGTACGTAGAGGAAGAAGATGAGGCCAGTGAGCAGCAGCAGGAACACGAACGAGAGCAGCAGGAAACTCTCCTGCGGGTAGCGGTAGAGCAGTGAGGCGATGGGGCTGCTGTCGTTGACGGCGGCGGTCTCCTCGTTGATACAGCTCTGGACGAATTCCGGCGGGAGGTGCGCGATCTCCTTGTTGAGGATGCGCACGAAGATGGGATCGAGGCGGTCGCTGACGCCGAGGCAGGTGCCGTGCGTGAAGACGATGTTGTTCTCCGCGATGAGCCGGTAGAAGAGCCCCTGGTAGAGCAGTGCGTTAGCGTTTACCGACTTGACGAAGGCGAGATCGGCTCGCCCGTCGTTGACGGCGGCGAGGCACTGGGCGTCCGTATCGAAATAGGAAATCTGATCGGCAGGGTATGTCTGCTCGACGAACTGGCGGGTGAAATCACGGCTGCGCGACGCAGCGACGCGCGGCGCCCTCGGGAGCGCCTGTCCGCGGCGGTGGACGAGCACGTAGTTCGAGGAGAGGTAGGGATTCGTGATGCGCATGCCGTGCTGGTTCGCCCAGTCGAAGTCGAAGTACATGTCGACGAGGACATCCGCCTCGTCATTATCGAGCTTTTCGAAGAGTACCCGGTTCGTCGTCGTCTCGCGCACATCGAACGTGATGCCGAGATCGCTTTCGATGCGGGCGATGATGTCGTGCGCGATGCCGCGGTGCCGGCCGCCTTCAAAGTAGGAGTAGGGCTTCTGATTCGGGGAGGCGAGGGCGGTGAAGTGGTTGTGCTCCGCGAGGTACGCCTTTTCCTCCGGCGTCAGGAAGAGAGGTGCGCTCTTCTTGCCCCCTTGTTGCTCGAACAGCGCGCGCAGGTTCGGCGTGACCGTGAGCATCTCGTCTGTCGCCTGGTCGAGCGCATCGCGGAGGGCGGCATTTCCTGGAGCGAATATGAGATAGCTCGCGAGCAGGCGCAGGTTAGCGACGGCCTGCGTGCCCGGGTGCGGGTGGAAGGAGTCGTTCGTGATAGCGTCGACCGCGCCGGCGGCGACGGCGGCATCCATCGCGGGCAGGTTGTCGAAGGGGACGAGCGTGTATCTTCCCTGTGGGTAGATATGCGCGAGGGTGGCGCGCAGCGTGCCCTCTGCGTGGATCTTAGAGAAATAGGCGATGCGCGGGTCGTCTGAGATGCCGCGCGCCGCGTTGTCGGCGAGGGCGAGCTCGAGCGCGGGACGCGCGATGTCGTGGTGGCTGTAGAGGAGGTCGGGGAACGGCATCCCGGAGGCGCCGACCAGGACGTCCACCTCCCCGGCGCGCAGGCGGTCGAACTCCTGGCCGAGCGGCAGCTCGACGTAGTCGAAGCGGCAGCCCGCGTAGAGCGAGAGCTCCTCGAGGTAGGCGTAGCCGGAGCCGTGGAAGCTGCCGTCCTGCGTGCGCGTGAAGAAGCCGGGTGTCGGCGTGTAGCCGACGCGGTAGACCGTCGCAGCGGCGCAGGCAGGCGCCGCTGCGGCGAGGAGAAAGAGGAGCGTGCACAGCGCGCGGAGCAGGTACCTCATGTAAAACGCCACACCCTTTCGAATAGAATCTTTCATCTACAATATAGTTCGCGACACGCGCGCGGATTCCTGCTATTGACAAAGGAAAAGAAAATGCCTACAATGAAATCATCAATCCCGAGTATTTTTATAAGGATTCAACCGGAGTGGACGAATCCTTGATCTACGAGCAGGAGGGGAGCACGGCGGCGCCGGCAGGCGCAGGGGCCGCCGTACCCCCTTGAGAGAGTTAAAGGAGAGTTTCAGCATGGCAGAACATCTTTTAGATATCCGGGGCCTCCACGCGGGCGTCGAGGGCAAGGAGATCCTCAAGGGTCTTTCGCTCACGGTCGGCAAGGGCGAGGTGCATGTCATCCTCGGGCCGAACGGCTCGGGCAAGTCGACGCTCATGAACGTCATCATGGGCCATCCGAAATACGAGGTCACGGCGGGCAGCATCGCGTTCGAGGGCGAGGACATCACGCAGCTCAAGACGTTCGAGCGCGCGCGCAAGGGACTCTTCCTCTCGTTCCAGACGCCGGAGGAGATCCCGGGCATCTCGGTCGAGAACATGATCCGCACGGCGAAACAGGCCGTCTCGGGCGAGCGCGTGAAGCTCCTCCCGTTCCGCAAGAAGCTCAAGGCCATGATGGAGGAGCTCAAGATCAAGCCCGAGTACGCCGACCGCTACCTCAACGTTGGTTTCTCCGGCGGCGAGAAAAAGCGCAACGAGATCCTGCAGCTGCTCATGCTCGAGCCGAAGCTCGCGCTGCTCGATGAGACGGACAGCGGTCTCGACGTCGACGCCGTGCAGATCGTCAGCGAGGGCGTCGCGAAGTTCCACAATGAGGACAACAGCTGCCTCATCATCACGCACAACACGCGCATCCTCGAGAAGCTCACGGTCGACCGCGTGCACGTGCTGATGAACGGCACGATCGTCGAGGAGGGCGGCCCGGAGCTCATCGAGGAGATCAACCGCCGCGGCTTCACGCACATCCTCGGCGAGAGCGGGGAGGCGTAAGCCATGGCAAAGAAAAAGACATTCGTCGAGGACATCGAGCGCACGCTCTACGACATCCGCAACGAGGATCACTCCGCCTACAAGAGCGAGAGCGGCCTCACGCCGGACATCATCCGCGACATCTCGCGCCGCAAGCACGATCCCGCCTGGATGACGGAGTTCCGGCTGAAATCCCTCGAGGTCTACAATCAGCTCGGCCTGCCAACCTGGGGCCCGGACATCTCCTCGCTCGACATGGACAAGATCGTCACCTATGTCCAGCCGGACGCGAAGATGACGGGCAACTGGAAGGACGTGCCGGAGGACATCAAGGACACGTTCGACCGCCTCGGCATCCCCGAGGCGGAGAAGACGTCGCTGGGCGGCGTCGGCGCGCAGTACGACTCCGAGGTCGTCTACCACTCCATCCAGGAGGACATGGTGAAGCAGGGCGTCATCTACACGGACATGGAGACGGCCATCCGCGAGCATGAGGACATCGTGAAGGAGTACTTCATGAAGCTCGTGCCGCCGAAGGATCACAAGTTCGCGGCGCTCCACGGCGCCGTCTGGTCGGGCGGCTCGTTCGTCTACGTGCCCGCGGGTGTCCATGTCGAGATGCCGCTGCAGAGCTATTTCCGCCTGAACGCGGCGGGCGCGGGCCAGTTCGAGCACACGCTCATTATCGTCGAGCCGGGCGCGAGCCTCCATTTCATCGAGGGCTGCTCCGCGCCGAAGTACAACGTCACGAACCTCCACGCGGGCTGCGTCGAGCTCTACGTCAAGGAGGGCGCGCGCCTGCGCTACTCCACCATCGAGAACTGGTCGCGCAACATGATGAACCTCAACACGAAGCGCGCGCTCGTCGAGAAGGACGGCATCATCGAGTGGGT
>ERZ772897.2966-NODE-2966-length-13574-cov-6.331607_pt1 | contig 13574 bp, 13 predicted proteins | sample MGYA00512125_ERZ772897 | MGnify/ENA primary metagenome ERZ772897 (study PRJEB29015, sample SAMEA2737660) | human gut metagenome | biome: human gut; feature: human-associated habitat; material: faeces | place: China | collected 2012 ... | reverse complement strand
TAGCTCATCCGAGCATTGTCGAAGATTTGAAAATCATGTTTGCAACAGTGAAAATTTTGTTTATGCCAGAAAGCACCGAGGGGGTTTCTGAGGGGCAAAATACTGCCATGAGTGGAGAAAATCGCTAACCACATACTCACAGAGATGCTTATTGGTGTGGGGGAATCCGGGACAAGCAGGGGAATTACCGTGGCATAAATGAGTGAAAACGGAAAAGGCAGGTGCTACCGTAGCGTTGATAAGTGGAATCGGAAATAAGCACATCAACGTTCATTGAGGCGGTACAAGACATAGCGGCAGTGTGAATAACACTGCAGAGGACGATTAGTAGAGCTTTATAAGAAATAACGGCTCAGACTCTTTGAGATGAGTCTGGGCTGTAATCTTTGATATGCGGAGAGGGACTATGAGTGTTGTGGAATACAGAGGATACTCCGTTCTTATGTCGGTTTATCACAAAGAGAAGCCAGAGTATCTGAAGCAGGCAATAGAGAGTATACAAGCGCAGACGCTCTCCACAAATGATTTCGTATTGGTATGTGATGGACAGTTGAACGAACCACTGGATAGCGTAATCGCAGCGAAGCAACAGGAGATGGGCGAATCCCTGCATGTTGTTCGCCTTGCAAAGAACGGTGGCCTTGGCAATGCGCTGAACGAGGGAATCGAACATTGCAAAAATGAGTTGGTTGCCCGGATGGACAGTGATGACATTGCTTATCCAGACCGTTGCGAAAAACAGATTGCTGTGTTCAACACACATCCGGAAGTGAGTATTTGCTCCGGTATTGTGGAGGAGTTTACTAGTGATCCGTACACCATCGATGCGAAACGTGTGCCGCCGGAGACAAATGCGGAAATCGTAGAGTTTGCGAAGAAGCGTAACCCGTTTAATCACCCTTGCGTGATGTATAAGAAATCCGCAGTCGAGGCGGGTGGTTCTTACCAGGACTTCTACCTGCTGGAGGATTATTACCTTTGGCTTCGAATGCTAATGGCAGGATATCAGGGGTACAACATTCAAGAGCCGTTGCTCCACATGAGAGCTGGCTCGGATATGTATCTGAGACGTGCCGGATGGAAATATGCTAAGACGCAGGCAAAGCTGTTCAAGTTTATGAAACAGCAAGGCTTTATTGGAGAAGGACAGTACATTAAGAGCTGTGTGATTCGTAGTGGATCGGCGTTAGCTCCGAACTGGCTGCGGAAGTTTATGTTTGAACGGGTACTGAGAAAGTAAAGAGGAGCTTATTAGATGAAAGTTGGAATCCTTACTTATTATGGTGTGCATAATCACGGTGCGGTTTTACAGGCTAATGCATTGAAAACTGTGCTGGTGCAAAAAGGACATGAGTGCGGTTTTCTTGAGTTTGAACGTAGTTACTCGAACATATCTCAGCAGCAAGCTAACAAGTATAAACTTGGATTGGGCAGTATTGGGTTCTATGCCAAGTACCTGATGGAAAAAGGTATCGGGAATATTCTTTATAATGTAAGCAAAAAACGGACACTTGGAAAATTTAGGGCAGCCAATATTCCTATGATGGGTAAGTATGAGGACTTTACCGGAGACTTGGCTGTGATCGGCAGTGATGAGGTCTTTAGCCTTGAAATTGGTGTCAATCCATTTCTGTATGGCAATGGTTTAAAAGCTAAACACATCATTAGCTATGCAGGATGTTTTGGCCCTACAACATATGAAGAGGTCGTTAAACAGGGACAGCAGAAGATGATTTCAGATGGACTTCATCAGATGGATGCAGTTTCTGTGAGAGATCAAAACTCGATGGATACTGTGAAAAAAACTGCTGGAATTGACGCAACGCTTGTATGCGATCCGGTCATTCTCTACGGATATGAGAAAGAGATGAAATCCTTTGTGCCTCCGATGAAGGACTACATCCTGATCTACTCGTATGATAAGAACCTGAATGATGAAGCAGAATATAACCATATCAAGAAATATGCAGAAAAGCATAATCTAAAGATTGTGTCAGTGGGCTACTACCATAAATGGTGCAAGTCTATTGATGCGTCACCGTTTGAGCTACTGGGATGGATCAAAAATGCAAAACTTGTTGTAACAGATACATTCCATGGTTCTGTGATGTCGATTGTTTGCAACACCCCGGCGGTTGTGAAGCTGCGAGGCAACCAGAATAAACTGCGGTTCCTTTTGTCAGAGTATGGATTGCTTGACCGAACAATTTCGGATTTTTCTGAAATGGAAACTGTTGCAAACAGATGTGTGGATTTCAATGCGGTGAATGCTGCGATTAAACAACGCCGGAAAGCATCGATGAGGTTCCTTGATGATGCACTGGCAAACTGTCAGTAAAGAGGAAGAGATATGTTCGCTATTAATTATGAGAACTGTACCGGATGCGGCGCATGTGTTCAACGCTGTCCCAGGCAGTGCATTTCATGGACTACAAAAGAGTTTGACTTTCGGTATCCACAGGTTGACGAGGCAATATGCATAAACTGTGGCTTGTGCGAAAAGGTTTGTCCGATTAATAAAGAACTAAAGACACCGACAGCGCAAAAGGCATATGCCGCGGTACACAAAGATTCCTCCATATTGGAAAAAAGTACGAGCGGCGGAGCATTCACTGCACTTGCGGACACAATTTTTTCTCAGGGCGGTGTTGTATATGGTGCTGCAATGCTGAATGATATGCAGGTTAAACATATTCGCACAGAGAACAGAACCGCTTTTGCCGAGCTGAGAAGTTCTAAGTACCTTCAAAGTGATACAGGAACTACTTATCAGATGGTGGAGCAAGATTTGAAACAGGGAAGGGTAGTGCTTTACTCCGGAACCCCTTGCCAAATTGACGGGTTGAAATGTTTCCTAAGAAAAGAATACGAAAACCTCTATACAGCAGATATTGTTTGCCACGGAGTGGGTTCTCAGGCATATTTTGATAAGTACATGGAATTTGCCAAGGAAAGATACGGCAAAATAAAGGTACTACGCTTTCGATCTAAGGAGTACGCGGGGTGGAGTTGTGGCGGCGTCGTCGTCGTCGTCGGTACCTCTAACAGCGAGAAAAAAATCCCATATAGGGATTTTGATAATTATTACTACTCTTATTTTCTGTCCGGAGATATTTACAGGAAATGTTGCTACTCATGTAAGTACGCAAATACGAAGCGTGTAGGCGATTTCTCGCTGGGTGACTATTGGGGAGTAGAGGCGCTGAATCTGCCGTTGCAAACTGAAAATGGATGTTCACTCCTTCTTGTAAATAATGAGCGGGCAGAAAAGCTGCTTGAAACGATAGTTGATCTTGACAAAGTTGAAACCACAATAGAACAGGCAGCGCATTGCAATAAGCAACTTAACGAGCCGTCGAGATTGCCGGAAAGCCGACAAAAGAGAATCGAAGAATATGAGTCGATGAGCGGGCAACAGATTCAGAAAGTGTATTTAAAGACTCATCGAAAGACAGTTGTAAAGGGAAAACTGAAGGCTTTGATGCCGTACAAGTTGAAATTGTTAATTAGAAGTAAGAGAAAATGAAAGTATTGTTAATTAGTCATACGGTTTTAAGCAAAACCGGAAACATGGGAAAAACATTGCGAGGATATCTCATGGATTATGCGCCAGATGAGGTATCGCAGTTCTATATTCATTCAGAGGTTCCAACGGATAATTCTGTATGCCAGAATTATTTTCGCTTTACAGATATAGACGCAATTAAATCGATATTGCCTGTAAGTGAAAGAGGTCGTATATTTGGAAAAAATGAAATTGAAGTAAACAGGACATCAACAAGAACTGATGAAGGCGCAATTGGAGAAGTATATCAGCTTGGGCGTAAAAGAACAGGGCTGATTTATATGCTTCGAAACACTTTATGGAAACTCGGACACTGGAAAACAAAAAAATTAAAGGTGTGGCTTAAAAGCGCAAATCCGGATGTAATTTTGTTTGCATCAGGCGATTATGCATTTATGTACGATATTGCCAGATGGGTTGCTACATACTTAAAGAAGCCACTAGTGGTGTCTTGTGTCGATGATTATTATTTGAGCAATGCAAATGCAGGAACTTTCTGGGGAAATTTGTATCATAAGCTGTTTATGAAATCGGTTTATAATACAATGAAAAAAGCAAGCTATATATTCACGATTTGTGATACCATGCAAGCCGAGTATACAAAGCTATTTCATAAAAAGTGTTACACACTTTATACTTCAGCCGAAGGCAAAGAACTGATACTGAATGAAGAGGCGACTCAGATTTCTTATATTGGAAACTTAGGTTTTGATAGATATAAACAGTTGATTAATCTTGGCAACGCCTTGAATAAGATAGGAGAGCATGTCGATATTTATTCGGCAGAAAAACGTCCGGAAGTTCTTTCTGAATTAAAACAGGCTCCGGGTATTGTTTTCCATGGTGCAATACCTTCCGAAGAAGTGCTAATGGTTATGGAAAACTCCGTTGCAGTGATTCATACTGAGAGCTTTGCTCCGAAGATAAAAGAAAAAATCAGATTTTCTGTATCCACTAAAATAGCAGAGTCTTTAATGTATGGACCTTGCTTGATTGCTTATGGACCGGAGGGTATCGCGTCAATTGACTACTTGAAAGAAAATAAGGCGGCATATGTTATCACGCGGCCGGAAGATTTAGAAAGTGGATTAACTGAAATACTGACAAATAGAGATCTGCGTGAGCAAATTGTGAGAAATGCTAGGGCGCTGGCTGTAAAAAACCACAATGCGGAAGTAAATCCGAAGAAAGTTCGGATGTGGTTAGAACAAGCTGCTGATAAACAATAAAGGCTTATTATAGGCAGAGGAGAGCCGAAATGAAGTATAGCGTAATTATACCGGTATATAACAAAAATGAAACGATTCGGGATGCTGTAGCGAGTATTATGGCTCAAACCTCGAAGGATTTTGAAATTCTAATTATCGATGATGGCTCAACGATCCCCGTATCATGCGTGTTAGAACAGTACAAAAATGATAAACGAGTCAGAGTAATCCGGAAAAAGAATGAAGGAGTTTCATCTGCGAGGAACGCCGGTATCAAAGAAGCAAAGGGAAAGTATCTTTGTTTTCTTGACGCAGACGATCTGTGGCTTCCAAATCATTTGAGTGAGTTGGATAGGCTGATTCAAAAGTATGGTGACGTTGCAATGCTTGTGACTTCACACATTGAACATCTGCCAGACGGTACAGAAAAGCACAGCGGAAATATAATGTCTGATAAGGAACATGACTTTAAGACAAGCAATTTGTTTAAACTTCTCACACAGTATTCCGGTGGAATCATTCACACAAACAGTGTTTGTGTTAATAACACTGTTTGTGTGAATGAAAAGATATTATTTGCTGAAGGAGCTGTCAGAGGAGAAGATACGGATGTTTGGTTTAGAGTTGCATTGAGGCATGATATTGTTTTCACAAAGGAAGAAACAACAATATATAGACGTGAGTTTAGCACGGCAACAAGAGATACATCATTTATTTATTCATGGGTATTTGCTGAAAGGTTACCGGATATTGTAAGCGACTCTACCATACGCGATGATGTTAAAAAAGCGTGTATAAAGTTTTTGGATAGGTATTGGATGACCTGTGTGAGGGAAAGTCGACTTGATGGAAATAAAAGTGGTGCTAAGCAGTATTTAAAAAAAATTTCCGAACATACGACGAAGCGCTATTTTGTGACTTGGATGTTTGCTTATTTGCCGGATAGCTTATTTAAGAAAGCATATGCTCTAATTATGAGGAGATAAAACACTAGTGGCTATTTATATTTCATTTTTCATTCTTAACATGCTGTTGGGTGAATTTATCATGCATGTTAAGTCTAAAGATAGGAACAAAAATAAAAGGATATATTTATTTCTTACAACCCTGCAGTATGGCCTTCTTGCTGGATTCCGTGCGACAGGTATGTCCTACGATACAGGTGCCTATGAAATTGTATTTAATAGGGTTCATGCCGGCTGGAATAATCTGACGGCAAATACTTCGTGGGTTGAGAATGGTTACTATGTCTTATGCCTCGCAATAAAGACACTTGGTGGAGATTTTCGCACATTGTTAATTATCAGCAGTCTCTTTATTGTTGCAAGTACTTCCATTTTTGTCTATCGCCACTCAAAGGATGTTCTGTTAAGTGTGTTCTTTTTGATTTCTTTTCCGTATTTTTATACGTCAATGGATATTATAAGACACTATATTGCTCTATCTTGGGTTTTGCTTGGCTATAAATATGTAGAAGAGCAAAAGTTTATTAAGTACTTGATTTTTATTCTGATCGGTGTACAATTCCATGCATTTGCTTATTTGATGATTCCAATATATTTCTTATACAAGTTGAAATGGACAAAATTGTCTGGATCAATTTATGTGATAACAACAGCTTTAATTTACTTCTTCATTAATAATGTAGCTAGAGCTGTTACTGCATTAATCGGAAAGAGCGTTGAAAACTATAACTACTGGATTGGTGGTGCGGCCGGAGGAATTAAAACAGCGTTAATGTATGTAGTCCTCGCCGTAATAATTGGAATTGCATATCAGAACATATTGAAAAAAAATAAAACTACGGACTTGGCATTGAATTCCACCATGCTGTTGCTTGCCTCTGCTGTTATCTATACTAATGCAAGGCTTTTTATCCGAGTTCTGGTGGCTATGCTGCCCATTGTAGCAATTTCGATTCCTGACTTACTATGTGATAAAGGCAATGTGGTCGATGAAAAGAAAAGGTTTCTGTCTAAGACTTCAATTATTCTAATAGGACTTGCTTATCATATGTATATGCTTCTTGTTAACTGGCAAAATGTGGTTCCATATGTTCCGTATTGGAAATGATTACCATGGATAGTAGGCGATATGACAGATGGAAGGAGTAAGATGATGCAACGAGTAATGCTATTGTTGGATTATTACAGCCCAAATGCAAGTCCTAACGGGGTTTGTGTTGAAAAAGTAGCAAAGTGTTTTGTGCAGAATGGATGGGGTGTGTCTATTGTCTGCTTCCAAAGCCCACAGCAGCCTAACGTAGAAGTGAGAGATGGTATAGAGATTTACAGAGTATGCGATCCAGGGTCAATACGTAAAAACACAAAAATTGATGCAATAAAGTTCTATTCAAAATGGTTAATGCCGTCACAATTTCCGATTACGGAACGAAAACATGTTACGCAACAACTTTTTGATGGTGCTGAAAGGCAACTCCGAGAAAAAAAATATGACGTAGTTGTTTGTGTTCATCTTCCTGTTGAGACTTTGATTGCGGGAACGCGCATAAAAGAACGGTATCCGGATATTGTTGTGGTATCCTATATGCTGGATTCATTATCAGGAGGTTTTATTCCACGTTTTCTTCCAGAAAAATTTGCCAGAAAACGCAAATTGATTTGGGAAAATAATTTGTTTAAAAAGCTTGATAAAGCGATTCTGATGCAATCAAGCAGGAAGCACCACGAAGATCATTTATCGATGGAAGAATGGTATGACAACGCAGTATATTTAGATATTCCACTTTTAGAAAAAAATCAGTTATCTATGCAATGCAATAAAGATGAATTGCATAGAGCAGTAATTACATTCTGCGGCTTACTTAATGATCCATATCGCCATGTAAGGCACTTCGTTGAGATTGCGAAGAGATGTAAGCAGTATAGATTTGTCTTTGCTGGGTCGAGCAACATTGAAACAGAATTGAATGAAATCCAAAATGAAGAGGATAGTAACATTGTCTACTTGGGACAAATTCAACATTCTGAAGTTGAGAAGCTTCTATCAAAATCAGATGTACTACTCAATCTTGGCGTGACAGTTCCAAGTGCGATTTCTGGTAAGATTTTTGAGTATATGTCTTATGGCAAGCCGATTGTATCTACCTATTCTATTGACGATGAAGCGTGCATTCCATACCTCAGCAAATATCAATTAGGATTGCTTATTGATGAGAGAACAGGGAATGTCGAGCAGCAGGCAGAGCAACTCTGCAATTTTGTAGAGAAGACAAAAGAACGAAGAGTGGATTTTAGCACGGTGGAAAAGATTTTCTATAATAATACGCCGCAGGCTTTTGTAGATTATTTAGAAAAGGTAACACAAGAGAATCTTTGATTTTCAATGGAAGGAAAATATTAGTGAAGATAAGACTATTAAACAAAATAAGTGCAACTGAGAAAAGCGGAGCAATCAATATGCTGATTAAGCCCATCAGTATGGTGATTAGTATTGTATATACCCCGTTGCTGCTTGCTTTCCTGGGTGATGAAAAATATGGACTATGGGCAACGCTACTGTCTGTCATTAATTGGATTAATTATTTTGATGTTGGAATTGGAAATGGTCTTCGGAACCTGTTGTCCAAAGAAATAGCTGAAGATGAAAAGGAGGGGGCTCAAAAGTCCGTATCTACAGCGTATACAATAATTTCAGCGATTGCATTTGTGGTTTTTGTAGCATTACTCATATCGGTGTTCGCATTAGATTGGAAAACAATCTTTTCTACGGCAATTGATATGAAATGGCCTTTACTAATTTCGTTTGCATTTATCTGTATTAACTTTATTCTTGCGTTGTCGAACACTCTACTATATGCGTTACAAAAATCAGAAAGGGTTTCGATTCGAGCGTGCTTGGTGCAAATTATTAACTTGGTAGGTGTTCTTCTTCTTGGGCGTTTGATAGATGGTAGCCTTGTTGCAATGGCAGTTCTGTTTGGAATGTCAACGCTAGTTGTTTATTTATATAACACCGTACACATCTTTGCAAAATATGACTATTTGCGACCTTCAATCGTATTTTTTGAAAGGTGTAAAATACGGCAGATCTGTGATGTCGGAATTAAATTCTTCGCCATTCAGATTTTTTGCTTGATGCTCTTTACAGTGGATAATCTTCTGATAACCCATTTTTTTGGTGCAGCTGAAGTGACACCATTTTCGATAGTGAATAAGGTGTTTAATACTGCATATTCGCTTTTTGCGGCATTCTTAGTTCCTTATTGGTCTCGGAGCGCAGTTGCATTTGCAGAAAAAGATTACAGATGGGTCAAGAATGCAATACACAAGGTGCTTCTCTTTTTCTTACTGTTTTTTGCGGGTTATATACTGTTGGCAGTTATATTTGATCCGCTTGTAAGTGCATGGTTGGGAAGAAAATTGCAATATCAGCCGAGTTTGGTTCCTGTTATGTGTATTTTCTATTCATTATACTCATTGTCTGGATTTATTACTTCCTTTACAAATGGCTCTGGGAAAGTTAATGTTCAATTAGTTGTTTTTGCGATTGCAGGTATTTTGAATATTCCTTTTTCAATTTACTTGGGTGTGACAAAGCAATTGGGAACTGTAGGAATTCGACTTGCAACAACAATTCTAATGTTTTTTTCTGTAATTGTTTTGGCCATAGATTTGTATAACATTGTGCGAACTCTGCGAAAAGAAAGTAAGATAGCGTAATTGGATACGAGAGGAGATAACGGAGTGGCGAAAAACAGGTATATAGATTTCCTAAAGGGCATTGCAATTTTGTGCGTTATTTACGGTCATTGTCTGCAATATGGAAGCGGTGCTGATTTTTTGCAACAGGAACTGTATTGGGATAATGTTGTTATGAAAATAATATACAGTTTCCATATGCCTCTATTTATTGCGATAAGCGGATATTTGTTCTACTTTAGTCTAGAAAAACATGGGGCAAGAAATTGTATATGCCGTCGGGTGAAATCGCTGCTGCCAATATGTGTGACGTGGGCATTTATTCTATTGGCGCGTGATGTTGCGATGGGAAGTCGTTTCAATATAGTGCATATGGTAGCACGTTTCGGTAGATATACTTTAACCGATTTTTGGTTTTTGTGGGCCGTAATGATATGTACTTTTTGTGTTTCAGTTATTGAAGGCTCGCTGAGAAACTGGGGGGGGGGTAACGGCAATAGCGTATACTATCATCGTTATTTTGCTTTTTATAACTCCAGACCTTTTTTGGCTTAACGCATATAAATTTATGCTACCATTCTTTCTAGGAGGATTCTATTACGCAAAATGTGGTAGGAACTGGTTTGAAAATAGAAAAATGGGGCTAACAGCAACTCTCTTATGGGGAGTGCTCATGCTCTTTTATTCGAAAAACACTTATATTTATACTACAGGAATTACTCTTATTGGAAAGCAATTTGTTACAGAACAAATTGCAGTGGATATATATAGATATATTGTTGGTATGGCTGGAGTAGTATCTGTCGTTTTCTGGACTAAAATTTTATATCGTAAGGTATGCGATAGCTCCTGCAAGCTTATGATTTCTATGAGAAAAAAAATTGAAAAGTTCGGAAATGACTCGTTGATTTACTACATTTTATCAACTTATCTTTTTGTTTGGTTAATGCCGAATGTTACGGCCAAGTTTCAACTAAATTATATAACGGTCTTTGCTGAAACATTGATTGTGATGATTTTGCGTCTTTTGATTAAAATTGTTTTATCAAAGTTTGGAAAGGTGTCTCGTTATATAATCGGAAAATGAAATAACCATTATTATAAACGAATTAGATGCTGTAAAGTCTGATAAAATCAGATTTGAAGTTATAAAATAGCTTAGGAGGAAATAAAAATGTCTGCATTTGATAACGCAACCCTTATGATTACTGGTGGTACTGGTTCTTTTGGTTCTACCGTTCTGAAGCACTTCCTGGATTCTGATCTGAAGGAGATCCGTATCTTCTCCCGTGACGAGAAGAAGCAGGATGATATGCGCCACGAGCTTCAGGCCAAGCACCCGGAAAACGCCAAGAAGGTGAAGTTCTATATCGGCGATGTTCGCAATCCGCAGTCCATCCGTGATGCAATGCCCGGTGTTGACTACATTTTCCACGCAGCGGCTCTGAAGCAAGTTCCCTCTTGCGAGTTCTTCCCGATGCAGGCCGTTCAGACTAACATCATCGGTACTGACAATGTGCTGCATGCCGCTATCGATGCGGGTGTCAAGCGTGTTGTCTGCCTGTCCACCGACAAGGCAGCGTATCCCATCAACGCTATGGGCATCTCTAAGGCCATGATGGAGCATGTCATTTACGCAAACGCTCGTGTGGCAGCTGAACGCGGCGGCACGACCATCTGCTGCACTCGTTATGGCAACGTTATGTGCAGCCGCGGCAGTGTTATCCCGCTGTTCATCGACCAGATCAAGGCTGGCAATCCCATCACCATTACTGACCCCAACATGACCCGCTTCCTGATGAACCTGGACGAGGCTGTGGATCTGGTCATGTTTGCCTTCCAGCACGCCAATCCCGGCGACCTGTTCATTCAGAAGGCGGACGCTTCTACCATCGGGAATCTTGCCAAGGCTGTCCAGCAGCTCTTCGGTGATACTGGCACGAACATTATCGGCACCCGTCACGGCGAGAAGTTGTTCGAGACCCTGATGACCCGTGAGGAGCGTCTGCGCAGCCAGGATATGGGTCACTACTTCCGTGTGGCAGCGGATAACCGTGACCTGAACTATGACAAGTTTGTGGTCAAGGGCGAGGTACATACCATGGCTGACGAATCCTACACCAGCCACAATACCACTCGTCTGGATGTAGAGGGCACTGTGAAGAAGATCCTGACCACCGAGTATGTCCAGAATGAGCTGAAGGGCATTCCAAATGTCTAAGGAAAAACTGCTTCTGGTCGGTGCAGGCGGCTTTGGCCGCATGGTCGCGGAACAGGCAATGCTGCAATATGACTGCGCCTTTGTGGACGATGGACAAGCTGTGGGTATTGAAATATGCGGCATTCCTGTCGTGGGAGGTATTGCTGATTTACCAGTGCTGAAGAAAGACTATGGCTTGCTGGTTGTCGGAATCGGTAACAACAAGTTCCGGGCACAGGTATATGAAAAGGCCAAAGAACTTGGTTTTTCATTTCCAGACATTATCGCCAACAATGCCTATATCAGCCCTTATGCAAAGCTGGGGTGCGGCTGTGTGATATTGCAGAACGCCTGTGTCCAGAACGGTGCAGTAGTTGGAGAGGGTGTGCTTTTAAATGCTGGCACAGAAGTCCACTGTGATGCAACTGTAGGGAGCTATACCCTGGTTTATACCAATAGTGTGATTCGCACAGGAGCTACTGTTGGCAGCTATGTCCGCATCGGCAGTAACTGCACCGTTTGCAATAACGCAACTGTGCCAGATGATGCAGACATTCCAGACTGCACTGCAGTCCGTTAAAGAGGTGAGCAAATGAACATTTTAGTCACAGGTGCTAAGGGCATGGTTGGAACTGCCCTGTGCAATAACCTGAAAAATATCCGGGATGGTAAGAATAAAACTCGTTCCAATCTGCATGTCGAAGAAATTTACGAGTACGACTTGAACTCTACCCCGGAAGAACTGGACGAATACTGCCGGAAGGCAGACTTCGTGTTCAATCTGGCGGGGGTGAACCGCCCGGAGAATCCGGAAGATTTCATGAAGGGCAACTTCGGCTTTGCATCCGACCTGCTGAACTGCCTGAAAAAGCACAACAACAAGGCGACCATCATGCTGTCCTCCTCCATCCAGGCCACCCTGGCTGGACGCTTCGGCAACAGCGAGTACGGACGCAGCAAGAAGGCTGGCGAGGAACTATTCTTCCAGTATGCTCAGGAGACTGGGGCTAAGGTTGCCGTCTACCGTTTTGTGAACCTGATGGGCCACAGCCGCCCCAAGTACAACAGCGCCGTCAGCACTTTCTGCTGGGCGGTTGCCAATGACGAGCCCTTCACCGTTAATGACCGCAGTACCGAGTTGGAACTGCTGTACATCGATGACCTGGTAGAAGGGATGTTCGACCTGTTGGAAGGCAAGGAGCAGCACTGTGAATTTGACGGTGTGGAGACTGTTCTGCAAGCAGATGGTCGTTACTGCTGCGTCCCTGTGACACACAAGGTAACACTGGGCGAAATCGTGGATCTGCTGCGCGCGCTGAATTCCGGGCATCGCGGAGGCATGACCACCTTGCATGCCAATCAGGTGACGGCGGTTCCCTCACGATTGGTGGCCTTGGGATTGCTCGCTGGGCTGAATCCGCAAGCCACCGCGGCGCTCGCGCAAGACGCGTTCGACGTAGTGCTGCATGTGGGCCGAGTGGGAGGCAGGCGGCGCATCGCGCAAATAGGACGGCTTGAATTCGCAGAGGGAAAACTGCGGGGAAACCTATTGGCCGGGTGGAACGGCGACCAAATGCGGGCTTCGCAACAGTGGCCTGATTTCGTGCGCGTATGGAGTCGTTGAATCGAGGTGGGCAGATGGAAAGCCTCAGCATTATTTGCGTGGTACTGTGCGGACTGGCCGTATGGCTGTGGCCTCGCCGAAACGTATGCGATGTGGGCGAACGGGCGGGAAACGTAGTGGGGCGCGCAGGCGAAAGCCTTGATGAAAAACCTGATGGAGGATTCGATGGGCGGTCTGACGGAATTGAAGAGGCGAACATGCCGGCGAAACCATTGCCCGCCATCGGATGTGTGGCGTGCGTGGCTTCCCTCCGCGCATCCGTGCGCAGCGGAGCCACATTGGTGCAGGCGTTCGAAGAATTGGGTGGAACGCCGTT
>ERZ772897.2960-NODE-2960-length-13597-cov-6.064097_pt1 | contig 13597 bp, 5 predicted proteins | sample MGYA00512125_ERZ772897 | MGnify/ENA primary metagenome ERZ772897 (study PRJEB29015, sample SAMEA2737660) | human gut metagenome | biome: human gut; feature: human-associated habitat; material: faeces | place: China | collected 2012 ... | reverse complement strand
CTAACCAAAGTTAGCAAAATGGCCGCACGAAATTGCATATTTGTCAAGTGTTTTTTGGGAAAAACACAAAAAAGCACCCGCTACAGCTCAATTTTGAGCGTAGCGGGGCATTTTGGCTCAACTTAGTGACATTGGGTTCGCAATGACATTTCTTCTGTTTGGACACTTCGTCTTTTTGAGACAGCCCTGAACAACGGTATCATACTTTGGTAGGATTTTCTTTTTTCAAAAACTGTGCTATGATACGGTCAAACTGTAAAAAAGCCCCTCCGGCTTTGGGAAAGGAATTGCGGCTATGACAAAAAAGATGGTCATAAAACCGGCAATCAGCCAGAAATTTCAGGAATTTCTAAAGAATGAACGGATATTGTTCTTTAGCGCCCCCTGCGGCTTCGGCAAGACCGCTGTGGCCCAGGCCCTGCTGGAGGGAAGGCGGGTTTGGAAGCTGGAGGGCGAGTCGGCCCGGGGGGCGGATCTGGAGACCAAGAAGGACTGGGACATTCTGCTGATGGAGGATTTCCAGCTCTTTCAGGAAGAGGAGGACCAGCAGGCCCTCTGCACCCTCATTCGCCGCAGTCCGGACAAGCGCTTTGTGATCCTGTCCCGGGGAAGCCCGCCCGGCTGCCTCATGGCCTTCCAGTATGCGGGGCTTATGACGGTGATCGGGCCCAAGGACCTGCTCTTCGACCGGGAGGATATTCGGCAGCTGTTCGATGCCAGCGGCCTGCCGGTCACCGACGGAGAGATCGCCGGGATCCTGAAGGAGTCCATCGGCTATCCTCTGGGGGTGGCCATCACGGCCCAGAATATGTCCTCCGGGGCCCGGTTTAGCCAGGAGATCGTGGGCCGGTCCTACCAGGAGGTCTACCGCTACTTTGAGACGGCGATTTATCAGCGGCTGGACCTGCCCTACCGGCGGTTCCTGCTGGAGCTGTCCCCCTTTGAGAGCTTTAACCTGGAAATGGCCCGGATGGTCTCCGGCAATGCCCACGCCGGGGAGATGCTGGACTGGCTCCAGCGCAATACCACCATGCTGCTCTACGACGGTTTCCGGCAGTACCGCTTCTGGCCCAAGTTCCGGGAGTTTCTCCTGTGGGAGATGGACCATAGCTACTCGCCGGAAAAGCGGAAGGCCCTCTTCAACCGGGGCGGACTGTATTTCGAGCTGAAAGAGGATTACGCCCACGCGCTGGAATGCTACACGCAGGGCGGCGACCACACCAGGGTGGCCGAACTGCTGGTGCGCAACGCCGATCTGCACCCCGGTATGGGTCACTATCTCCTTGCTCAATATTTCCGGCGAGGTCAACCTGATTTTGTGCGATGGGGCAACGCTGACCGTCACCAGCTTTATGAATGTTACGCAAGGCAGCACGCTGAACCTTTACTGGCAGTCTGCCGGTACCGGCAAGCTGACGGCGGCGGCCATCAGTGTGCTGGGCACTGTAACTGCACCCGCCGGAGAAATGAAGCGGACCACCGGCGAGGGTGGCACGACCTTTGAAAAGTGCTTTGAGCATGACTGGGAATACACAAATAACGGCGACACGCACACGGCGATGTGCAAGCTGTGCGGCAAGGCCGAAGCTGCGGAGAGCCACAAGTATGACAGCTGGGCACCTACCGATGCAAATACCCACACCGGGACGTGCGCCTGCGGCGCGACCAAGACAGAAGGTCACACCCTGACCTGCACCCCCAACGCCGATGGGCTGACCCACAGCACGAAGTGCAGCGTGTGCGGCTACACGGCAGCGGCGGAAAGCCACGACTTTAATCAGACCGATAATTACGGCAAAAAGTGCGCCTGCGGTGCATATCTGGCGGCGGAGTGCAACGGCCAGCAGTACGCTACGCTGGCCAGAGCCATCGAGGCGGCAAATGGTGCAGATATCAAGCTGCTGACGATTGTTAGCGAGAATGTTGTCGTTGATGGCGACAGCATCAAGGCAGGCGTTATTCTGGGTAACGGCGCAACTATAAACGCCATACCCTATCCGTCCAATTGGGTGGCAGATCGTAACGGCATTCCGTTGACCATGGAAGCCGGAGAGATTACGCTCAAGGATGGCGCGCTGGCGCAATTCACGGGGTATGCCAGTGCCAACAACGCAATTGCACTCAAGGGCGGCACATTGACCGTGGCAGATACGGTAACGAAAATTATAGGCAGCGTCGCTTCCGAGTCTGGGCAGCGTGCCGCCATCGAGGCAACCGGCGGCGTGCTGGATCTGCAGGGCAATACCCTGCTGGACGGCGGCTTGACCATGAGCGGCGATGCACAGCTGAAAAACAAGCTGACAGCCGGCACATTTACCAACAGTGGAAGCGAGACTTACAGCGTCAGCGTAGAGGGCTCTAGCCAATACACCACGGTGTTCGATCTGCTGGAGACAGGCTATGCTTTTGCCGTATACAACGAAGATGCCCCGACAGGCGATGTAATTGCCAAGGATACTACTACCAGAGAGCTGACAGAGGATGTTGCTGTCATCAAGTGTACGCACAAGGGCGCAAACAACAAAAGTCTGTTCAAGGATAACACGTGCACAGGCTGCGGCTTCACCTGTGCGCATGAAACGGTTGAAAATGGTGTTTGCACCGTCTGTAAGCAGCAGATGAAGGCAAAGGCTAGCGCAAGCGATGGCACAGAACAGTACTATCTTGACTTGCAGGAAGCCTTTGAAGGCGTTGCGGATGGCGGCACGGTGACGATGCTGACAACGCTTACAGATGATGACACGATCAGCTTCTGCTGTGATGCAGAGGGGAATCCTGTCGAAAAAACCGTTACGCTCATGATGAATGGGCATAGCCTGTCCTATGAGGGCGCTTCATCTTTGAACATACAGAGCGGCAAGCTGATCATCGGCGATGAAGTAACGATTTCCCAGCCTGCACGAGCGGCGGTGCCTGCTGTCTTTGTAGATAACAATGAGCAAAGCAAGGACAGAGGTACGCTGGAATTCAAGGGCAAGGCAAACCTTACCGGCGGCTTGTTGATCCAAAACTGGGGCAAGTTGGAGGGTGGCCTGAAGGAAGGCACGATTATCACAAGCAACGGTACATACAGCGTTTCTGTAGAGCGCTCTGAAACTTACAGCAATGTGCTGGGCTTGCTGGGCGATGGGCTTGCTTTTGCGAAGAAAGATCATCCAGATGAACTCGTCAACGGAAATGTAAAACAGCTGACCGAGGACGTTATCGTGGTGGCACACAAGCATAGCCCGAAGTATACGCAGAATCCCGACCCGGATGCGCTCCAAACCTACATCTACATCTGCGACTGCGGCTTCGTATGTCCGCACGATCGCTTCACGAACAGCATCTGCGACATCTGCCACGCGGCGTGTACCCATGACGAGTATACCAGCGACGATAAGTGTGCTCGCTGCGGCGCGCCGTTTGCGGTGCGGGTGGAGTGTACCGATAGCGTGGGTATCACATCGAACAAGCTGTACATGAAGACCACCACTCAAGACGGCACCGATGATACGCTGCGACAGGTCTTTAACGAGGCCGCAGATGGCAGCACCATCACCCTGCTGGCAAACGGGACGCTGCCTCGCGGCATATATGCCAGCAAGACCCTCACGCTGGATCTGAACGGACATAGCCTGAGTGGGTACAGCTTGAATGTCGGCGGCCTTACGGCCACGAGCCAGATTCGCACCGGCAATCTGACGGTCATTGACAGCAGCGGCGGCAACGGCGCGGTGGGAGTGACCGTGCGGGACGGCGGTACGCTGGTATTCAAGCCGGGGAATGACAGCACTACCCTGCTCCAGATGGAGGTTTGGGGCGGCACAGTCGAGCTGTACGGCGGAAAGATTTCGAGAAGCGGTCTGCGGCTGAATAACGGCATCACATTGGGTGATCTGCTTCCCCAGAAAGCGGGGCTTGCTTACTACCGTGGCGACACGCAGCTCACGCAGGAGGAAGCCGCTTCCCAGACCTGCGACCTGGTGGTAAAGTCGTGCAGCCACGGCGGCAAGAACGGCTTTGACAAAAACGCCGCAACCTGCCCCAACTGCAACGCACCCGCTGTTGCGCAGACAGCCTTGAAGAAAGGCGAGTACGACCGCCTGTGGCGGAACTTTGCCAACTTGCAGGACGCGCTTGACGCGGACAGAGACGGCGGCGCAGAACTCACGCTGCTGGCCGACGTGACCGGCGATTACACCATCGACGGCACACAGGACACGGGGATCGACCTGAACGGGTATTCCATTCACGGAACAGTGGATGTCAAAGCGGTTGCTGAAGGAACGAACAACACCACTACCTTCAGCAACTCCAAGGACACGGGCAGCATCAAGACAGTTGTCGCCCACAGAGGCGCAAATCTCGCCGGTTCGGGCGCTCCCGCCGTGATCGGCACATTGACGTTGGCAGAGGGCGCGACGTGGAAAACGATTCTAAATGGTAAAACACTTGGATACAAGGTGCTCAACGCGGACGGCACTCACAAGTGGTACGCCCCGGATGATGTCAAAGGCTCGCAGTTAAACAATGTTATCATCAATAGCCTGCCCATCACCACCAAGACCTTGAATCTGAAGGTCGATGGCAAGAACCTGACCGGCAACTCGCCGAAGGTGGAGCGCGGCACGACCGTCCAGCTCTGCGCCAGCTGCAACACGAAGGGCGCGGATGTATACATCTACACCGGGCAGATCGTTGGAAACAGCACTCCCACATACAGCCAGAAGAAGGCTACCTATCAGAAAATCGGCACCAATTGGTACTACGTCGTAGACTTGCCTTGTAACACGATTGAAAAATACAGCGTTTATTTCACCGCCACCAAGGACGGCTACACGGTGCAGAGCAGCGAAAAGACGCTGACCGTCACCAAGCCGAACTTAAGCCATGCCGAGATCACATTCCCCGATGGCAATGAAGCGGCATTCAAGTATGGGACCGTGACCGATGTGCCGACGTTTGTCGTGACATACAAAGGCCAAACGCTGGAAAAGGACAAGGATTTCACCATTACCGGCGGCGGCAGCACCTACGATGTAGGCCCCTGTACGCTGACCATCAAGGCAACAGACAACGGCGATTATACCGGAAGTAAGTCTGCCGAATGGACGGTCCGACCGCTCAAAGTAGCGGCCTCGGTCGGCGACATCATTAAGACATACGACGGAACGACAGATCTGCCTGCAAATGCGAAAATCACACTTAAGAGCGCGGACAGCTATTATACTGGTGTTCCGCTTCGGCTGGCTAAGGGTACAGATTATGAGGTGCTCAACGCCTGCTATGATTCCGCCGATGCCGGCATAAAGACTGTCTCCTTCACCATCAAGTTAAAGAATGCGGGCTATGTCTTTGAAGACAGCACGACTCAAAAGGACTTTACGCTGAACGGCGCGGAGCTGAATGACAAGACCTTCAAGATCAATCCGGCCGCCATCGACCCGAGTGACATCCAGCTTTATCAGACCGTTTTCAACGATCTGGCAAAGACCTACAAGATCGATTTGAATCAATTTCTGGATACTATCCTTCCTGAGGGCGGCAAGTACGGCGATATCCAATATGGTAAGCCGAGCGTCTTCATGAACTCCGATTACTATCCCGTTGGCGGCGCAACCATCGGAAACGGCAATCTGAGCCTGTCCATCAACAAGGCCGCAAGCTCCAATCAAGGTGATGAAATTGGCACGGTGACCGTCCAGGTCGAAACCACGAACTATCAGCCGTTCACGCTGACCATCCATGTCAGTTTGCAGGACAAACTCGTTCCCGTTCTGGCTGAGGGCAATACTGTCAGCGCAAGCGAGATTACCTATGGTCAGACGCTGGCTGACAGTAAACTTGCGGTCAACGGCACGATGAAAGACCCCAACACCAGTGCAACCGTCGACGGCACATTTACATGGACAGACGGCACAATCAAGCCCGATGCAGGCAGCTATGATGCCGAATGGACATTCACCCCGGCGGAGGGCTATGAGGAATACGCGACCGCGACCGGAACTGTGACCGTCAAGGTCAAACCGGCGAAGCTGATCGTTTCCGTGAAAGCATCCAGCATGTATTACACCGGCGAGGAACAGATCGCATCGATCATCGCGTCTGGACAAAGCGTAGACAGCACTCCCGTGACGTTCACCTACAGCGACAAGGTAGACGGCAACTATACTTCGGGCGTACCGACATTCACCGACGCGGGTACATACACCGCTTACTACAAGGCGGAAGCCGCGAACCACGAACCAGCTACCGGTACGTTCACCGTGACCATCGACCCGCTGCCGATCAGCCTTCTCTCTGTTTCGTCAATCTCCAAGACCTACGACGGCAGTGCAGATGTCACGCTCACTGCGGACAAGCTGACGTTTTTCAGCAAAACGGCGAAGGCCACGAATATTAAACTTCCCGATACGGCGCTCACCTTCTCTGACGCCCAATTTACCAGTAAGCAGGAGGACGGGAGCTATCTGCCCTCGCCGGAGGTCGGAAACGGAAAGGCGCTTTCCTTCACCATGACGCTCACAAGCAATAACTATGTGTTTGAAGGTAAGTCGGAAGGTACCACAAAGGTCAGCGACGTTTTCGCGACCGATGATGTGAACCGGTTCACCATCACCAAGGCCGCTGCGCCCACAGTGCAGCCCGTAGAGCTGACCGTTATCAACGGGCTGGCAAAGACTTACTTGGTCAATCTTCCCGCGCTGCCGACGCTGGGCGATAATTGTAAGTACGGCTCCATCAAATATGAGGCCTGCAACTTCGATCTGATTGGAGAGGGCGGCTACGCAAATTCGACGGCAATGATCACATCAAACGATGAGTTCCAGTTGACTGTCCCGGCTGTCGAATCTCAGACCGAAGGTTCCGTCGGAACCGTAGGCGTCAAGATCACCACGGACAACTATCAGGACATGCTCCTGACCGTTGAAGTCATCGCGAAGAACAAGATCGTTCCCGTGCTGGACGGCGAGATCACCGCAACGCCGATTACCTACGGTGACACACTGAGCAAGAGCGAAATTTCGGGCAAGATGAAAGACCCCAATACCGGCGCAAAGGTCGAGGGCACTTTCTCGTGGCAGCTGCCGGGCAATACGATTCTGGATGCGAGCACGTCTGGCCATGATGTCGGATGGACGTTCACCCCGAAGGATGGGAATACCTATACGGAAGTGACCGGCACCGTGAAAGTCCCCGTCGCCCCCAAGTCCATCGAGGGCGCAGCCATCACGCTGGAAAAATACGAATTCCAGTACAACGCGGCGGAGCAATCGCCGAGGATCACCGGTGTGACGCTGGAGGACTGGTCTGAGACAAGAATCACCTATGATATCAAAAGCGGCGACAAGGCCACCAATGCCAATGACAGCATTCTCCTGACCATCGAAGGTACCGGCAACTACACCGGCACGGCCATGGTCGAGTGGAAGATCACGCCAAAAACCGTGACGCCCACGATTGAAGTCGAGCCCTGCACCTACACCGGCGATGCGCTGGAGCCGGCCGTGACCCTCAAGGACGGAGATGCGGTCATTCCGGCGGGAGAATACACGGCGGCGTATTCCAACAACACCAACGCCGGGGTCGGCCAGGTGACCATCACCAACAACGACGGCGGCAACTACGTTATCCAGGGAAGCACTCAGGACTTTACCATCACCAAGGCGACCGCACCCGCGGCGGAGACCGGTTCGCTGACCATCACCAACGGCCTGCACAAGACCTATTCCTTTGACCTGTCAACGCTGCTGCCGAAGCTGACTGCTCCCTGTGACTACGGCACGATCACCTATGACAAGAAGGTTGATACCAATCTGGGCGTTGGCTCCTTTATTACCCTTGTAGACGGCAAGACCGGCGAGCTGACACTGGACGCAATCAGAAGCGGCACGGACGAAGGAGCATTCGGCACGATCACTGTTACAATTTCCACGGGCAACTATCAGGATATCACCCTGACCATCAACGTCAGCGCGAAGAACAGGATCACTCCCACCGGCACACCGACGCTGAGCAAGAACGCCATCACCTACGGCGACGCCCTGAATACCATCGCTCTCTCCGGCAAGCTCCATGATAATGTCAACAACGTGGATGTCGATGGAACCTTTGAATGGGTGGACGGCACGCATATACCCGTGGTTGGGAACGGTACCTATGCAGCCGAGTGGATTTTCGAACCGACTGACACCGAGAAGTATTTAACGGTTTCGGAAAGATCGAATATCACTGTCGAAAAGGCTCAACAGTACGGCAAGCTCAGCATGGCAGGCTATACTTACGGTCAAGCGCCAAGCACACCGACCTTGACAGACCGGACGGGCGATTTGAATGCTCAAGTGACCTACCGTTATGCCGCTGCGGACAGCGGCTCTGTTCAGACGTGGGATATCAGCAATCCGCCCGCGCTGAACGCCGGTACCTACCGTATGTACGCCAGCATTGGTGATACGGATAACTACTACGGATTTGAAGCTGTGTATTGCGAATTTGTGGTAGCAAAGGCAACGCCGACCTACACCGTTCCCACCGGGCTGACGGCAAAATACGGTCAGACGCTGGCGGATGTGACGCTGCCGGACGGCTGGAGTTGGATGGATAGCAGCGAATCTGTGGGCGGCGCTTCGACTGCCGCCAAGACCTTCCAGGCAAAGTTCACTCCGAAGGACACCAAAAACTACAACACAGTGGAGAACATTGAACTTGAAGTCACGGTGAATAAGGCAGATGGCGGCAACCTCAAAACGGTCGAGCTGGAGCAAAAGTACACGGACGCCTCGGATCACACCTACACGCCGGACTGGGCCGGACTGCTCGCCGGGCAGGACTGGACGTTCAGCAGCGAGGCGAGCATCGTCCTGTCCAAGCAAGACTTCGCAGCGGACGGCAGCTTGCTGACCTATGCCATCTCCGGCGGCAAGGCGGGTGACAAGATCACCATCACCCTCAAGGCGTCCTGTGACAATTATGAGGATTTCACCATCACGCTGAACGTCACTCTGACAGAAAAGGACGATCAGAAGCCGTTGACCATCACCGGTGCGGGTAGTGTGGTCTACGGTCAGACACTGACATTGACCACCACTGGCGGCTCCGGCACGGGCACAGTGACCTACCGCATCGACACAGACGCGAGCACCGGCGAGGCGACCATCGATCCCGAAACCGGCGTTCTGACTCCCGTCAAGGTCGGCTCTGTCAGCGTCATCGCGACTAAGGCGGGCGACAACGACTACAACGACGTCACCAGCGCTCCCTTCGTGCTCATGATCAAACCGGCCACGCCTACCGGCGAGCCGAACTACACCAAGATCACCACCAGCGGCAAGACGCTGAAGGACGCGGCGCTGACCACCAAGGGAAGCACTCTGAATCCCAGTGACGGCAAGCTGGAATGGGTGGATGACAAGGGCGAGCCCCTGCCCGACGATACCACGGTCAAGGCCAACACGACCTACAAATGGCGCTTCACGCCTGATGATGGCAACTACACGACCCTGACCGGCGAGGTTGAGCTGTATCACAAGTTCAGCAGTGGCGGCGGTTGGTACGACAGCTACTACACCATCAAGACAACTGCCGGGGCGGGCGGCTCTATTTCTCCCACCGGCAGCGTCAGCGTCCGTGAGGGCAGAGATCAGACCTTCACAATCACTCCGGACAAGGGCTATGCCGTCTCCAACGTCAAGATCGACGGCAAGAGCATCGGCGCGGTGAAGTCCTACACCTTTGAGAATGTCCGCAGAACCCATACCATCGAGGTCATCTTTATGAAGGCCAACGGCAACCCCCAGACCGGCGTGTTTGTGGATGTAGCCACCGGCAGCTATTATGAGGACGCAGTGGATTGGGCAGTGGGGAACGGTATTACGCAGGGAACCGATGATACCCACTTCTCCCCGGATGGCATCTGCACCCGTGCGCAGGCCGTGACCTTCCTGTGGCGTGCCGCTGGCAGTCCCAAGCCCGAAACCCGCACCATGCCCTTTACCGATGTTCCCGCAGGCAGCTACTACTACGACGCTGTGCTGTGGGCGGTGGAGAATGGCATCACCAAGGGCACCAGCGACACCACGTTCAGCCCCAACATGACCTGCACCCGCGCCCAGATCGTCGCGTTCCTGTGGCGTTCCGAGAAGTCCCCGGCAGCGGGTACGGCCAATCCCTTTGCCGATGTGAAGTCCGCCGCCTACTATGCTGATGCGGTTCTGTGGGCGGTCAAGGAGAACATCACCAAGGGAACCACCAACACCACATTCAGCCCCGACGCGGATTGCACCAGAGCGCAGATCGTGACCTTCCTCTGGCGCTGCAAGAAGTGAACGGCTGACATACGGCTAAACATCAAAGCCGCTGGCATGACCCCATAAGCGAACATCGGACAGCGCAGTGGACGGGCATCTCGCCCTGAAGCTGCGCTGTTCTCTTTTCGCTGCGAGAAACAAATCAATGACATTTTGAGCTGCGCCGCTATCCCAGCGCGGCAAGGAGACAGCATTATGAAAAGAATCACAAGAATCATTCGTCCGATCATCTGCATGGCCGTCTTTCTCTTCGCCATGACCACGGCAGTTATGGGCTGCTATCAGAAAGAGGCGGAGCCTATCGACATTCCCGGCAGAACGCGTTCCGGCACATCTGCGCCTCAGCCATCAGCGACTCCCGCAGGCGAAGTTATCCCCTCGGTGGACAGGCAAGCAAAGCTGGCGGAAGCCAGAGCGAAGAATCCCGACACCGTGGCGTGGCTGTATATCCCCGGTGCGGAGGTGGACGACCCCGTGATGCAGGCGGAGGACAACGGCTATTACCTGAAGCTGGATGAAAACGGTGAGTATGCCATGTGGGGCTGCTATTATGCCCATTGTGAAAACAAAATCGGCGGCAGGGATAAGCTGGACAAAAACACCACCATTTTCGGCCACTCCGCCAGCAACTGCGACCCGGACGGTGTGCGGTTCACCAAGCTCTACCGTTATATGGACGTAGACTTTGTAAAGGAGCATCCGTATATCTATCTCTCTGTGGATGGTGAGGACATGATTTTCCAGATCACCGCTCTATTCGTCACGGATATTGGCTTTGACTATATTGCACCTGATCCCACGGGAGATGATCTGACCAGCTTCTTTGAGACGATTGCGCGGAAAAACTGGCTTGACTTTGATGGCGTGACCTTCTCCGAGGAAGATACCGTTCTGACCCTCTCCACCTGCTGCCGGAAGTATGACAAGGCCAACAGCGGCAATCAGCGGCTGGTGGTCATGGCAAAGCTGCTGCCGGAGGGTGCAACCGCACAGGAGTTCAGCGTATCCCTTGTGGATAGTCCTGAAATGCCCTAAAAGAAATCAGAATACGACGATAACAGGACACCCATCCTTGCGGTACTGAAAAGCAGCGTATGATATAGGGAAAACGGCGGCCGCCCCGTACAGAGCAGCCGTGGTTTTTGCTGTCCCTACATTTAATAGGTTGCCAAAATAATTTGATCAAAAAACATCGACATCCCTTGCTCTACACGCTATAATATAGATAATCTAATAAGAAAACAGTGTTATCATTACTGCTACAGATGGAATGGTAGCCATATTTATGAAAAAATCATTGGAACGGAATGGCTGAACCCTCAGGGTGACAATGTCAGCGATTTGACAGCGAAAACCATTTTTCTCAGGTGATTTTCCGTTTTCTTATTTTGACAGAGATTTACAAAATAGTCAGGAAAATCAAGGCTTTCCTTGACTCATATTTACTTAAAATAATCGCTGTTCCCAGTGTGGACTCGAGCTCCTAAGCACTAGTTGAGGGTTCGATTCCCCCTGGGAACAGTCAAATTTTGCAACAATGATGACCACAATTCATTGTTGCTTTTTTTTATTTATAGGTGCTTACGAGCACCGAATGCCGCGACAACGAGCGTGTAACGCGAGTGAGTTCAGGGAAGAGGAGAGAATGCCTATGGCAGAAAAAAACAGACGAACGAGTTACGGATGAAAAAGTGGTAGAAATTGAAATGGAAATTTTCTAAATATGTGCCACAAATCTTGAAAAAATCTTGATTTGTGGCATTAATTAAGGTTCTGACAGGTGTTAGAAGATGTGGAAAATCTATATTGTTAGAGCAGATTAAAGAAGAATTTATTGAAAATGGGTTTGATAGAGCGCATATTATTACCATTAATTTTGAAGATTTGCAATTTGAAAAAATAAGAACTGCAGAAAAACTTAATTCCTATGTGAATGAGCAAATCAAGGATCATGACAAATACTTGATTTTTTTAGATGAGATTCAGCATGTCAGGAGCTTTGAAAAGGTTTTAGCTTCCTTTCGGGCAACATTAAATTGCTCAATTTTTATTACTGGAAGTAATTCGAAATTGCTATCCGGCAAGATGGCAACATTGTTGGTTGGAAGATGTGTTGAATTTAGAATAATGCCATTTTCCTTTGCCGAAAGCTACGAATATGCTACAGCTATAGGAAGAAATATATCTCCGGATGAGTTTATGATTGATTATATCAATTGGGGTGGCTTCCCTTTGCGTTTTTCGTTTACAAAAGAAAGTGATATTAAGAGATATTTGGAGCAGACATATGAAGGTATCTTAGATAAGGATATTATTACTGACAGATCAAAGGTTAATAGACAAAACTTTGAAAGAGTAGCAACATATATTATGGCAAATGCAGGAAAGGAATTTTCCAGTAAAAACATAGAGAACTATTTTATACATCAAAATGCAGATACTTTGGATAAAAAGACGATATACAGATATCTTGATAAAATGGAAAAGGCTTGTCTAATTGATCGTGTAAAAAGATTTAATATTGTAGGAAAACAGGCAATGTCGTATATAGAGAAGCAATATGCGGTAGATACTGGTTTTCGCATGATAAATACAAACTTAGTAAATTTTGAGGATACCTTTTTTCTTGAAAATATAATTTATAACGAGCTAAAAGCAAGAGATTATGAAGTCTTTACAGGAAAAACATATAAGGGTGAAATTGATTTTGTTGCAATAAATGGAAGAAAGAAATGTTTTATTCAGGTGGCATATTATTTGGCTGGCAAGGAAACGATTGAAAGAGAGTTTGGTGCTTTTAAGCCAATTAGTGATGCATCACCGAAATATGTGTTTTCATTAGATAGATTTGATTATTCAAGAAATGGAATTGCACATATCAATATTGTTGATTTTCTTTTGGGTAAGAAGGATATTAATTTATCATAACGCCACAAATTAAGAAAAAATTTAAAATTGTGGCTTCTGGAAAAAATCATATAAAAGGGCCAAAGAAACGGACGCCAGAAGATGATGAACATTTCAGCGAGTCATTTGAGAGGATGATACGCATGGCAATTCAGAACAGAGAAGGAGAAAACAATGGCAAAGAATGTCTGAGTACTCTGATTGAGTTTTTGAAAGCGACGTCTTGCACATACTATTAGCAGACAGTATAATAAATACATCGAAGCAGTTTCAAAAAATGAAAAATATTCGATTTTTGAAAGTGGGTGACGATATGAAAACAATTACAAGAGCAAAGTATCTCGACAGAATCATTGAACTGAATGGTACTCCTGACATCAAGATCATCACGGGCATTCGTC
>ERZ772897.2950-NODE-2950-length-13636-cov-4.798027_pt1 | contig 13636 bp, 10 predicted proteins | sample MGYA00512125_ERZ772897 | MGnify/ENA primary metagenome ERZ772897 (study PRJEB29015, sample SAMEA2737660) | human gut metagenome | biome: human gut; feature: human-associated habitat; material: faeces | place: China | collected 2012 ... | reverse complement strand
CCGAGGCCAAAGGGGTGCTGACTGACATCGGCACAGAGGAAGCGTCATGGCCCCCTATTTTTGCCCGGTATTTTTCCAGTCCGTCCAGCACATAGACCCATTTGGCGGGAAGCAGATTGAGCGCCACCTCTACCCTGCCGTCCCGGTACACGGTCATTTGTTGGAGAAGATGCCCATAAAAGTCGTCGTCCGCCGTGCGTCCGCTGACGATGCCCGTGATGGCGGCGCGAATGTCCGGTTTTAGGGTCTGCGTGTCGGTGTTCAGCGTCTGCCGCTGTTTGATCGCGGCAATTTTTTCCTGCACCCGGTTCATTTCGCTTTCACAGCGGGCTTTGGCGCGCTGATAGTCAGCCTTGGTGATGCTCTCGTCGAAAAAGCGGTCATGGATGGTGTCATTACGCGCTTGCAGCTTTTCAAGCTCCAGCTCCAGCCGCCGCAGCTCCTGCTCGCCGCTGTCCTCACCGGACGCCAGAACGCTTTCCACAATGCGGGTGAGATTCGATATGATCGCTTTCTTATCCAGCGTCACGGTGTTCACGGAGCGCCGCAGAAGATCCATGGCGACATCGTCCCGGATCTGCCGCCCGACGCTGCATCCGATGACATTTCCTGCGCCGTCTGTGCGTCGCAGGCCCTCGTTGGTGGCGGTGAAGCAGCACCAGCGATAATAGGAGCTTCCGTCCTGCCGCTTTTTGGTGCGGTGAGAGAAGCTTTTGCCGCACTCACCGCAGAGAATTTTGCCGGAAAGCGGATAGCGGTTGCCGTGTCCGCCGCAGCCTGTCGCACGGTTGCGGCGGGACAGCTCCCGCTGCACCGCCTGCCACGTTTCGCGGTCGATGATGGGCTCGTGGTGATCTTTTAGTTCTACCAGCGGTTCCTTGCCGTGGTTGTACTTCTTTTCGTGCGTCAGATAGTCCGGCGTGTAGGTCTTTTTCTGGATCAGGTCACCGCAGTATTTTTCATTCTTTAGGATCTTAGTCACGGTGGCCGAGGACCAAAGGCAGTTGCCCTTGCTGCTGAGAATACCGGCCTCCCGCAGCTCCCGCGCGATGGTGCTGCACCCTTTGCGCTCTTGCAGGTACTTATGGAAGATGAGCCGGACAACTTCCGCGCCCTCCGGGTTGACGGTCATTTTGCCGCCAATCACGTCGTAACCCAGCAGCGAGCCGCCAAAAACGACGCCCTTCTCCATGCTGCGCATCTGTCCCCATTTGGAGCGTTCAGAGGTCCTTCGGCTTTCGTCCTGTGCGAAGGAACTCATGATCGTCAGCCGCAGCTCCCCATCGTTGGTGCGGGTATCCAGGCTGTCATTGAGAAACAGCACGCCTACGCCCCGCCGACGCAGCTCGCGGGTGATTTGCAGGGCGTCCACCGTGTTGCGGGTAAAACGGCTGACCTCCTTGGTCACGATCAGGTCGATCTGTCCCAGCTCCGCCGCGTGGAGCATTTTATTGAACTCCACGCGCTTGTTGGTCGATGTGCCGGAAAATCCTTCGTCAGCATAGATGCCTTGCAGCTCCCAATCCGGCTGGCGCTGGATGTACTCGCGGAAATACCGCTGCTGCGCTTCAAAGGAATTTGCCTGGTCTTCCTTATCCGTGGATACACGGCAATACGCTGCTACTTGTAACATAAAAACTCCTCCTTTTCGTGGTATCATACGATACAGAATGTGCCTTTGCAATTGTGTGAATACTGAAAGGCACTATTCCTTTACAGATTTTGATTTTCCTGTATTTCTTTTCTGTTCTTCTAATTTTTGTACGCAGTTCCTACACTGCATTTCGTTAAGAACCCCTTGACGCTGCAAGGCGAGCAGGACGGCTCGCTGGTATGCGAATAGAAAGTCCTGCCCGATCTCATCTGCCGCCTGATTATGCAGCAGCTCCGGTTTGCTTGCCATCCTGCTCCCCCCTTTCCTTGAAACTATGCGGAGAGACCGGTGAACTTGTTTGCCGTTTTCCCGGAAGCGGTTTCCTGCCTGACGGAAACTCGATTTCTGCTCCTTGGCACGCTCGCGTCATCAGACGGTCATGGCCTGCTTCCCCGAAAGAGAAACGCTCCGGCGGTCATTCAATTTTGTGGAAGATCGTTTGCATCGAATTTCAACTTCCACAAAAATGATAGCAAGCGTTGACGGAGATTTCAATATGTGGTAAACTAATTGCGTTACAAATGATATACCACACACATTGCACAGCTGTGTCCACGAATGGAGGAAAAGCCTTGAGAGCCTTGTATTGCTTGAGTTTTGGCCCCAAAAAGGAATATGTAGAAACGGATTTCAAGCCCGTGGAATATCGTCTCGGGACAACCCTTATTGCCTTTTTGTCCACAGATTTCGCTTCTTTACGGGCGAAATTACTGGTGCGAACAACGCCCATGATGGAAAATCAAGCCATTACCGAGATCAAAAATGCGCTGGGCGCGATCCACCCTTTCGGGGAACGCTTTGTGCAGTCCCTCTTTTTTGAAGAAAAGCTGGCAGACGTGCTTGATGAACGCATGGAAGGTTTTGAGAAACTGCAAAAGGAACTTTCCGCCTTTGCAGATGCCGTGCTCGTGCCGGACAGATCTAAGTTGAGCGCCAAGCAGCGTTTGGCGCTCTATATGAGCCGCGATTTTCAAGCTGCCACAGCGATCGCCGGTTTGGACCTCAAGATGCGCGCGGAACGAAAGTTGTATGTAGATGAGCAGAATTTTGATCCGGTGTTGGCGGCAGACCGCATTTCGACGCCACCAAAGTCCGTCCGGTTTGCCCGCATCGAGGGCTCGGACGATTTGGGCGCGACGTTGCTGACAGAACTGCTGGAGATGGTCGAGCAAGGAATTGAATTGAAAAAGTGTGAATATTGTCATCGTTACTTTATCCCTTTCTCTTCCAAAGCTCTTTATTGTGATCGGTCAGTCGGTGATACCGGAAAAAGCTGCAAAGAACTCGCAGTCAAAGAGAAGCATGAAAAGAAAATCGCTGCCGATGATGGCTTAAAGCTCATCCGGCAGCGGATCAAAACCTATGATATGCGTGTTCGCCGTACTCCGGCTATTTACACAGATGCCGCATTTCAGGCGTGGAAAGCACAAGCGGAGTATGCACGAAACCGCTATGTGAACGGCGAATTGACCTATGAAGAATTAGATGCGCTTACACAGCTCCCAAAGAAGAAAGGCGAATAATAGACGAAGAAAACGCGAAATATTTGCGTATTTTTCTTGTCCTTTGCGTATACTGTGATATAATAAAGGCGAGGTGATGAGTGTGACCTTAAAAGAATTGCGTATTTCAAAAGGGCTGAATCAGGCCCAATGTGCGGAATACCTCGGTATGTCCACGCGCAACTATCAGAATTACGAAAACGATGCCGCAAAAGCAAATACAGCCAGATACCATGCGATTTATCAAAAGCTGGAAAGCTATGGTCAGCCTGTTGTCTCGGTTTCCTTACCCTCGCAAACAACAGAGTTTCATACGAATGTTGTCACGGGTACAGGCTTGCAGGCGTTGGCAAACAGCGTGGCAAAGTACGGCAAGCGTGACTGCTTCAGCACCTTGCAGAAGTTTGTGGCCGGCTCCTACGATGGGAAGATCTGTATTTTATACGGTCTCCGTCGAACCGGAAAGACAACACTTCTGTTTCAAATGCTTTCCGAACTGCCCATAGAAAAAACGGCCTACATCAAGGTGCAGACCATTGATGATATGTCGCGGCTGACAAAGGACTTGAAAGCTCTGTTTGAACTGGGCTATCGGTATGTGTTTATTGATGAAATTACGCTCCTGAGCGACTTCATCGACACCGCTGCCGTGCTTTCCGATGTGTTCAGCATGATGGGCATGAAAATCGTTGTTTCCGGTACGGACTCTCTTGGCTTCGCTATGGCAAACCGCGATGAACTGTACGACAGAAGCGTGACGATCCACACCTCTTTTATTCCCTTTCGGGAGTATGCGCGGCTCCTGAACATCCGTTCTGTCGATTCTTATATTGAATACGGCGGAACGCTGAAAATGGAAAATATGAGCTTTGACGATTCGGATGCCGCCTTTGACGAGGTCGCGTTTCGGGACGACGAAAGCACACGGAAGTATATTGATACCGCCATCAGCCGTAACATTCAGCACACGCTGAAAAATGACCATTACGGCGAATACTTCAATCAACTGCGGGAACTTTACGAAAAAGGCGAGCTGACCAACGTCATCAACCGCATTGTGCAGCACATGAACCACCGCTTTGTGCTGCGCGTGGTAGAGGACGAATTTAAGTCCCATGATTTTGGCTCCGCAAAGGAACTGCTTTTACATGATCTCCCTGCGGAACGGGCGACAGTTCTCTATGATGTCAATGAAAAGCAAATATTGGAGCGATTAAAGGCCATCATTGAGGTCAAGGAAAAGAGTGAAACAACCGTTCCAATCACGCAGGAGCATATCGACAAAGTGAAGAAGTATCTGCTTATGCTGGATCTGATCGTCAACTGTCCGGAACGGTATGAAAGCGGTAAGCAGGCAGAGCATATCGTCTTTTCCCAGCCCGGTATGCGCTATGCCATCGCAAAGGCTTTGGTCTACTCCCTGATGCAGGATGCCTATTTTGCATCGATCCCAGAAGCGGATAAGGCATATATCACAGGAAAGATTCTGGACGATGTAAAGGGCCGGATGCTGGAGGACATTGTTCTGCTGGAAGTCTGTAAGGCGGCACCCAGTACGATGGAAGCGTTCAAATTCAAGTTCGATGCCGGCGGCGAGTTTGACATGGTAATTTACGATAAAGCAAGTAAAAATTGCCGCATCTATGAAATCAAGCACAGCACCGAGGTCAACGAAAAGCAGACACTTCATCTGCGTGATGCAGAGAAATGCCAAATCGTTGAAAAACGCTTTGGCCCGATCAGCGGTAAATTCGTTCTTTATCGCGGAAAAGATACGTTTGCTGAGGATGTTCAGTATTTGAATGTAGAAAATTTTCTGTGTAGTCTGAAGTAACTTTTGAGGAGGATTTATCATGGACTATATTTTAAAGCAGTTCGATGAACCGCTGGTTAAATTCTCCGCAACGACCGATACCAGTGAGCCGGGGATCCAAATTCTTTGGACAAATGAAGAAAAAGCGGCATTGCTGCCGCTTGATCTGACGCTGACGCCGGACGGATTGAGCCGTTGGCTGCGCCGCCGCACGATCCCGAAGAATCGTGCCTATGTCCATAGCCTTTTGGCAAAATGCGGCTTAAACCTCAACCGACCGCTCAGTATTATCGGTGTTTGTAAAGGACTATCACTTAACGATTGCTATTGGGTCGTCGAGGACGGTGACACCGCTTCTTTCGGCAAGGTAAATCTCTACGACAACCCATTCAGCAATGTTCTGGCCGAGCTTGCCTTTACCGGCTATGGCAGCAGCGTCCGCGCTTCCCTGCTCTCCAGCCCGGAGTTTACTACCAATGGAATGCTCCGCAAATGCTGGCGGCGCATGGGCGGTAAGGTGTATCTCTATAAGGGCGGCACAGAGGGCGCGGCCAACACAGGCAACGAGCCATATTCTGAGTTTTACGCCGCGCAGATTGCTGCCGCCATGGGCGTTCACGCGATTCACTATGGCTTATCCCGTTGGAAGGGCGTTCTCTGCTCCACCTGTGAGCTTTTTACCGATAAGGCGTATGCCTACCTCCCGATCGGCCATCTCGTTTCTAAGGGCGGCATGGAGGCTGTGAAAGCATACTACGAAAAGCTGGGGACTGAGTTTGTCAATGCATTGAACGAAATGCTGGTGTTTGATGCGGTAATCTGCAATGTGGACCGGCATTTCGGGAACTTTGGCGTAATGGTCGATAACCGGACGAATACTATCGTCTCCCCCGCTCCCCTGTTCGACCACGGCAATTCCCTCTTTAACTTTGCGGGCACGGACGCCTGGGCAAACGAGACCGCATTGGAGGAATATATCGAAACGCTGTACCCCAGCGTGTACGATGATTTTCTCGGCACAGCCAAGGCCGCACTGACGCCGGAGCTGCGCGAGAAGCTGCGGCATCTGCTGAACTTCAAGTTTAAGAAGCACTCGCGCTATAACCTGCCCGAAAATAGGTTGCGGATGGTGGAGCGGCAGGTGCAGCGAAGAGCGCAAAAGTTATTGGAACTGTAAAAATAAGCACGGTTACTGGAAATAGCAGTAACCGTGCTTGTTCTTACGCGACAGCATTTGAATTGATTTTCTCTATGGTATTTCGAATTCCCATCCAAACTGTAAGATCTGTGAACACCTCCACGATGCTGCCGTGGTCGGTAAACGGCGCTTCCTGCAAAACGGACAGGTCCTTCATCATGCCGTTGTGGACGATGTACTCCACGATCTGATTTACGAAGTAGATCTGTCGGCTATCGAGGCTGGCATCGTTCAGGTACTGCGCAAAAGCCTCCTTTGCCGCATTCATATCAAGCCCGACGATCTCCCGCACGAACTCCCCCAGCGGCTTCTGGCCATACTCGGCTTCATAATCCTGTTTTGTACCGACCTCGCTCCAGAGTGCTTTCTCCAGCGCCTGCACATCCTCCGCAGTCAAAGGAACATTGCTCTTTAGCTTGGCAATAACGGCGTCATTCATGTGCTGACGCACGTAGAACTCCGCCTTGGACTTGTAGTTCTTCAGGTCGTCGTTCTCCAGCTCAGATTCTTTCCAGTCCACAGACAGAATTTCGTCATCAAAATTCGTATCATAGTGCACTTTACTGACCGGAATATACTTGATGAGGTCACGCAGATTCTCCCGGATATGCTCAAATTCGTTGATTCCGGCAGTCTCCACATAGTCTGTATGCAAAATCTTGTCGATCAGCTCAGCCTGTACCATAATTTCCGGGATGTTCGCCACAGATGCAACAGCGGAAACTTTCTTAAACAGGTCGCTGCGGGCTTTAGCGTATTTCTTTCCGGCGAGATAGGCAAGCTCGATGCCATACATCAGCGCGTCGAACCGCAGCGCCTTGGCATCGTCCTCTTCAGGTGTAATGAGCGGTGCAAGCTCCTGTCCCATGAGTAGCGTGTCCTCATAGGTCAGGGCGTTATAGTTATCGGGATTTGCATACAGCTCAACATATTTCAGGTGCTGTCGCACTGCAAAGTTCTCTTTGTTCAGTTCCTGCACCTTATGCACCATGTCCTCTACCAGCGTCTTGCGGAAGGCAATGAGATCCGTTGTCTGATACGCCAAATCCTGCAACTTGAAGGCAATTTGGGCCTTCAGATGGAAGATCGCACCTTGCAGGGCGATCATATTGGCGGTGGGCCGTCCCTTGTTCATGCGAAAGAACTCAAAGTTGCCGCAGAAGTCGAAGATGTAGAACTTGTCCTTGTCCTTACCGTCCAGCAACCCCGGACACAGACGGGTGCCTCGCCCGATCATCTGCCAGAACTTTGCCTTGCTCATGACCTTCTTGAAAAACACCAGATTCAGCACTTCCGGCACGTCAATGCCGGTGTCCAGCATATCCACGGAAATGGCGATTTGAGGCAGTTTCTTCGGGTCGGAAAACTCGTCAATGGCGCTTTGGGCATAGGTCATATAGTTATCAATGACCTTGGCAAAGCCGGGAAGGTGCGGGTATTCTTTATTGAAAACCTCGAGGATTTTCTCCGCATGGGTGTGATTTTTTGCGAAGATGATGGTCTTGCCCAGTTTATTGCCATAGTCGATGGTCAGACCGTAGGTCATCAGTGTATTCAGTACCTGTCGGATGGTATCTTCATTGAAGATCCATTCGTTCAGCGCCGAGGACGCAATGCGCTCCGGTAATTCTCCGTTTTCATCTTCGAAGGTGTCCTCATAGGCCTGCTTGTCCTCGTCGGAAAGCTCATCGTAGACGATGCCCTGCTCAAGAAATTTCATCTTCGTCTCTACCGACAGAAAATCCACCAGATATCCGTCCTTGACCGCCTGCGCCAGCTCATAGCCATAGGTGGGCACGCCATTTTCCAACTCAAAAATCTCATAGGTATTCTTGTCAATTTCGTCTTTCGGCGTGGCCGTCAGCCCCACCAGCGGGGCATCAAAGTAGTTGAAAATATCCCTGTATTTGTTGTAAACGGAGCGGTGAGCTTCGTCGCAGATGACCAGATCGAAATGCCCACAGGTAAAGAGCTTGCCGTCTTCATCCTGTACGCTGTCAATGACATTGTACATGGTCTGATAGGTAGAAAAGACGCAGTGAGCGGTGTAGTTATCCTTCTCCTCGCAGAGGTTGGTAACGGAGAGATTAGGCAGCAGATTCACAAAGCTGCGCTTGGCCTGGGTGACCAGACTGTTGCGGTCAGCAAGAAACAGGATATTCTTCACCCAGCCGTGCTGAAGCAGCACATCACACAGAGCAATGACCGTTCTGGTCTTGCCGGAGCCGGTGGCCATGACCAGCAGCGCCTTGCGGCGGTTCCGGGCAAAGGCATCGCAGGCTGCCTTGATCGCGCCCTCCTGATAGTAGCGACCGGCGATTTTGCGATCCACCATAATATTTTTGAGGCTCGTTCGCATACTCTGGAGATTGAAAAGTTTCTCCAGATCACGTTTGGAGTAAATGGCCGCACATTTACGCTCAGGATACAGATTGTCCGTGATGCGGGTCTCAAAGCCGTTGGTCAGGAAGATGACCGGGCGGCGGTGATAATTCTTCTCCAACAGGTCGGCGTAGAGCTTTGCCTGTTGGCGGCCCTTAGCTACGTCCACGCAGGTGCGCTTGGCCTCCACCACTGCCAGGGGGCGTCCGTCATCACCGTAGAGCACATAGTCCGCATAACCTACCTCGGACTTGTTTGGCATACCGGGCAGTTCTACCTCATTCAGCCAGTCCTTGCCCTCTGTCCAGCCCGCATCTGTGAGCATGGTGTCGATATACAGCTTGCGGGTCTTGTACTCAGACAGGTCGAGGGGCTTAGGCACATAGGTCTGCTGCTGCTCGGCTCGGCGGGCGGTGAGTTCCTCCTTCAGCGCAGCGTTCTCCGCCATCAGTGCGGCGAGATCCACCTCCGGCGCTTCCTGCACCGAAGCGGCGGAAACTTCGCTTTTTTGCGTCAGCAGCGCAGGGTCAAAATGCCCCTCGGCGTAGTTCTCACCATAGCAATAGGCCACGAAGTCCAAGAATACATAGAGGTTTTCCAGACACAGCGCCGCCTGCTCCTGGGTGATTTTCTTGCCGGTGTGGGCGGCGTTGTTTCCCATGCGGCGGATCAGATCCATCCGCCGCCAGATGTCCGCGCCCACGATGTCCCGGAAGTCTTCGGTATTCATGAGGCTCACCAGAGAGTCCTGATAAGGCATGACCAGCGCCTTGTCCACAGAGTACATCCACTTCACCGCAAACTCCATCGCCCTGCGGCAGTTCAGCACACAGGCGGCGGGGTCGATATGTAGGATGCGCTCGGCGGAGACAGCGACGGAGGAAAAGGTATTAAATTGTGGGTCGGAGGTCAGAAAATCGAAGTTGGTCATGGGGGTCACCTCGGTACACTATTTAAGGCTTGTCTACTCTTGCGATAATTACTTTCGTTGTTGCTAGGCAAATAGAACAAAAACTCTTTCCGTAAGCCGTCAAATCAACATATCCCTCTTCAAATTCACACTTATCAAAGCCCCGCTTTTTTGCCTCTTCAATGACATTAAATTGCGTAACATAGGGATCATTTTTTAAGTCTTTATATAGTTCCTTGTTTGATAGAGAAGAAAGTGACGATCGTTGCAATAAGCCAAGTCGAACTAAGTTGTCAATATATTTCTCGCTATCATTTATCCGTTCGCATCCGGAAAGCTTAGGTACAAGCGAAAAATCTTTAATAACATTTATCTCGCTACCATCATCTTTTTTATAGTTGATGCCAATGGTGGGAACTCGATTATGATGCATCATGTATTTCAAAAACTTTGCTTCATCGGGACAAAGCTGCTTGATTATCTCTACGAAACCCGGGTGAACTCCATTTTTAACCACCTTATTCATGGAATTCGCAAGGAGATTTGCATACATATCTCGTAGTTCATCATTATCCATACAGTAGCTTATGTATTGCAGGGCTGGAACCGCGATATGCGCCTCAGGAGGCTCAATTTGCTCGGGCGGAATGTTTTTTAGCTTTTCTTCCAGCAGTTTTTTCGTCTCTGCAACATTATACTCCCGCTCAAGGACCCACTTTTCAACCGGTGCAAGAGCTGCCCTGATTGCTCTTGGCACTAACCCAACAAGCTCTCCCGTAGGTTTGGCAATTGGATGACCCACATCTGCATAAACCTCTTTTGTCACTGCTTTTGCTGTCTCTTTCGCTATGTCCAGAGACGCTTCATCTAATTCATTTACTAACATAATACATCTCTCTTTCTATATAGCATTTGGCTTATCCGAAATACTTCTGCATCAGACTGTCAAACAGCAATTGTGCTTCGTCCAACGCCTTCTGTACGGCAACTTTTGATTTGTCGGTCTGTTCGACGAAGACCGCAAACTGCTCCTGCTCAGCGACTGGAGGAACTACAAAGCGCAATTCGTTGAGTATCCCCAATGTCAAATATCGCGTGTTTGTGCCTTTTGACTGGCTTTGTAGGTATTGTAGCTTATCCTCCAATTGCCTTTTAAACAGTATGTAGCTCCATTTTTCGTTCATCAAGCGCAACACATAAGTGCGCTGATACGCGTTGAACTTACCTTTATAATGTTTGACATCATAAATCCCAGCAGCATTGTTACCCGCAAGCAAAAGTGCCTCGCAGTCAAACGCGTAAGAATCAATCTTATAGCTTTCTTTTGCACAAGTAAAAAATGGGTATCGGCCGTTTTCTACCATGGAATTAGAGTCCAGCTTTCCTGTAGTTGTTAGGAACACCGCATTCCATGGAAGAACTGGCAGACCTCGGGGATTTAGTTCCGGATCACCAAACATCTCGACAAATCGGGCTTTGACTATCTCATCCAGCTTTTGGAGTTGCTGCTGATAGAATTTCATTATTAATGCGGACTTGTCTAATACCTCTACTATGGCGTTCTGCTCAGATATCTCTGGAACCTGAAGCTCGATATCAGCAACTTCTTTCAAGTATATACCCTTTTGAGCGACACCTTTTGCGCGGCTTTCAATATACATACGGTTCCCGCGTAAAGCATACATTAAATATCTTGAACTACAGATATCCTTATTCGGATGCAACACAGCAACGCTTCTTTGTAGTGTGAATTGTGGCATTTTCTCGTCGACAACTGCAACCCGACCAACTGTTCCAACAATTGTAAGCAACACATCCCCGCTTTTAACTTTTGACCTTTTGTTTTCTTGCTCAAAATCAATCTGAGTCAAATATCGTGGGCTATCAAATGTGATTTCATCGTCAAATATATTTTTTGAACTTAGCATCAAGTAGTTGCTATTTTCCACACCCTGTGGCGGATTATGGCTTCCGTCCGTTATTCCCAAACATACATCTTTTATTTTCATCCCTTCATCCCCACAAATCCGAATTTAGTCACCAGAATATTGCTTGCCAGTCACAGAGTATCGACAGCTGTCAAAGTTCTCTGGGCTGAGAGGAACAATTCTACTCAATGTGACATACCCATCGCTATAAAGAGCATTTACCGTTTTCAAGACTCCTAATTCCGGTTCATTTACCACAGGGGCAATATCGTGAATATTTGTATCCGGGTGGGTGCAAATAAAGTCATATACACGCTTCTTCATTTCAACATTTCCTCCAGTTCATCCATCGCTGTGCCAATTTCCTTCTCCAGTTTCCGCAGCTGGGCCATAATCTCGCTGGTCGGCGGATACTCCACGGGCTTATACTCGGTTTTCTTATACTTGTTGATGGACAGGTCATAGCCGTTTTCCACGATCTCCGCCCTGGGCACGAAGAAAGATTTTTCCGTGCGCTGACGGTTTTTTTCTGCTTCCAGCTTGCGGAAGCGGGCGATGATATCAGGGATATCGTTGTCTGCCACCGGGCTGCGCTTATCGTCCAACGAGAAGCCGTCGGCGGTCATGTCATAGAACCACACGTTGTCCGTGCCGCCGTGGCCGGTCTTGGTGAAGATGAGCACGGCGGTGGACACGCCTGCGTAGGGCTTGAACACGCCGGAGGGCATGGAGATCACGGCCTCCAGCCGGTTGCCGTCCACCAATTCCTTTCGGATAGCCTTGTGCGCGGTGGAGGAACCGAACAGCACGCCGTCCGGCACGATGCAGGCGCAGCGTCCGCCGATGCGCAGCATCCGCAGGAACAGAGCCAGAAACAGCAGCTCGGTTTTCTTGGTCTTGCAGACCTTCAGTAAATCTGCTGACACGGTATCGGCATCCAGACTGCCTTTGAATGGCGGGTTGGCCAAAATCAGGGAATACTTCTCCTTGTCCGGATTCTGGTCGCTAAGGCTGTCCCGGTACTCGATAAAGGGGTTGTCGATACCATGGGTCATCATGTTCATCGCGCCGATGCGGAGCATGGTTCTGTCCATGTCGTAGCCGAAAAACATGTGGTTCATATAGTGATCCTTCTTCTGGCGATTGAAGAAAATTTCTTCTTTACGATGCTCCTTCAGGTATTCACCCGCAGAAACAAGGAAGCCGGAAGTGCCGCAGGCCGGGTCGCAGATCATGTCATCGGCTTTCGGGTCCATCAGCTCCACCATCATGCGGATAATGTGGCGTGGGGTACGGAACTGACCGTTACGGCCGGACTGGCTGATTTTGCTGAGCAGATATTCATAGGTATCGCCCCGCACATCCACCGCCTGAGATTCGTTCATCAGGCGATAAATCTCGTCCAGCGCGTCCACCACCTTGGATAGCAGAAGCGGCGTGGGCAGCTTGAAAATGGCATCGTCCATGTACTTGGAATAGGCGCTGTTCTTATCTCCGTGGAGATTTTTGATAAAGGGAAACACCCACTCCTGCATCACGCTGTACATCTTTCCGGCGGGGAAATCGTGGAATACACTCCACTTAAGCTGCTGGCCGTCGATGGTACGGTCACCGACCTGCACCTCATCCGCAAAAATGCTCTGATACGGCAGTCCCAGCATGGCAGCTTCCTTGGCCCGGAGATTGTCGGTGTCATCCAGATCATGGATGAACATCAGATAGGTGATCTGCTCAATAACATCCAGCGGGTTCACCAGTCCGCCCGCCGCAAAAATATCCCAGAGGCTGTCGATTTTGTTTTTCAGTTTGCCTGTAATCATGAATCCAATCCTCTCAAAGTTTTACAATTCTTTCTCTCTAAGCCAAGTTTCCTATTTAACCAGCAATTCCCACTTGCCGTATCTCTTGCCGTTCTCTCTGCGGATATAGTTCTTATCCTGCAAGGACGTTATGATCCGCTTCACGGTTGCGATGGATTTACCCGTTGCGCTCACAAGTTTCTGCTGCTTGATGCTTGGATTCTGTGCGACCCGCTCCAAAACAGCCAGTTCCTCCAGCGAGCAGTCCAAAGTATCAAATTGATACTTTGAAACTTTGGGGCTGATACTTTTGGAAGTGCTTTTGTCCGCAAAATCAATGTGCACCTCATTCCTTGCTCAGATCTTCCGTCTTGAAGGTCGTATACCCCTCATAGTAGTAGCTGTGGTCGATGCCTTTCATATAGACCTCGCGGCTGTTGATCTCGTCGG
>ERZ772897.2944-NODE-2944-length-13666-cov-26.513702_pt1 | contig 13666 bp, 9 predicted proteins | sample MGYA00512125_ERZ772897 | MGnify/ENA primary metagenome ERZ772897 (study PRJEB29015, sample SAMEA2737660) | human gut metagenome | biome: human gut; feature: human-associated habitat; material: faeces | place: China | collected 2012 ... | reverse complement strand
AGAAGTACTTCTCCGTTGCTTCCGGCGGCGGCACGGGCCGTACCCTGCACCCGGACAACGTGGCAGCAGGCCCCGCTTCCTACGGCCTGACCGACTCCATGGGCCGTATGCACGGCGATGCTCAGTTCGCTGGTTCTTCCTCCGTCCCGGCTCACGTCGAGATGATGGGTCTGATCGGCGCCGGCAACAACCCGATGGTCGGTATGACTGTCGCCTGCGCTGTTGCTGCTTCTCAGGCCAACGCCTGATCTCTTTTGCAATCGTGTATGGGAGAAACCCCGTTTGTGGGTTTCTCCCATTTTTTATGCCCGTTTTTGCGTATCGCGCCAAAGTTACATAGCTGGTCTTGTGCGGATGCAAAGTTATGTGATACAATTTGCACAAAGAAAAGCTTCCCTCTGTGAGGGAGGTGGCACGGCGAAGCCGTGACGGAGGGGGAGACCATGCCAAAGTCTCTCTCCCACCCGCTTCGCGGGAGCCCCCTCGCATAGGGGCCAAATCAGTAAAAGGAGGAATCCGCTATGAAACTTGCCGCCCGCATTGCTATGGGGGTGCTGGCTGTTGCGGCCGTGGCCGCTGTGGGCTTCGGCGCGCTGTACACCAGCCGCATCCAGACCGCAAATTCTATCGAAAAACTGACCGACTACGATGATTACAACCTCTATCGCATGCAGGTTCGCTATGACTACGACCTGGACAAGATGATCGCCAACACCACGGCGGATAACCAAAGCTTTATTGATGCAGCCGTCAAGCAGGCGCTGCCGCTGCTGCCCGTCTCCATCAAAGCGCCTACCTTCGGCTGCAGCGCCTTCCACATCCAGGAGACCGGCGGCGACCACCTGATGGGCCGCAACTACGACTTCAAGCGGGATACCTCGGCCATGCTGGTGTGTACCGCGCCCAAGGACGGCTACAAATCCATCGCCTTTGCCGCGCTGGATAACCTGGGTGTCAACCAGGCCGATGCCAGCACCAAGGCCAAAATTGCCAGCCTGCTGGCACCCTTTGCCTGCCTGGACGGCATCAATGAGAAGGGCGTTTCCATTGCCGTGCTGACGCTGGATAGCGAACCAACCAAACAGGATACCGGCAAGCCGGTGCTCGCTACCACTATGGCCATCCGCCTGGTGCTGGACCGCGCCGCCACAACCGCCGAGGCCGTGGAGCTGCTGCAGCAGTACGATATGTTTGCCACCAGCGGCCGCGACTACCACTTTTACATCACCGATGCCGCCGGTGACGGCCGCGTGATCGAGTATGATTGTGACGACCCGGCCCGCCCGATGGTCGTGACCCCCAGCCAGCAGGTGACGAACTTCTTTGTGAAGTACAAGGAGAACGTCCTGCCCAACCAGAAAAACGGCATCTACGGCCATGGCCGCGAGCGGTACGACGCCATTGAGGAAGTGCTGGACTCGAACGCCGGAGCCATCACCCCCGACATTGCCTGGCAGGCACTCCAGGCTGCCAGCCAGGAGCCGAACCCCAAGGATGTGACCAGTAATACGCAATGGTCAATTTTGTATGATAATACAAATTGTACGGCAACCATCGCCCTGCGCAGAGATTGGGGGAACAAGACGGAGATTGATTTGGGAGATATGACGGGGTTTTAAACAATAAAGGCTCCCCTCAAGGGGGCGCCGATCCTGCCCCGATTTCCTCGTCCTGTTGACAAAACCGAGCATCTGTTCTATAATCAAATGCTGTAAAACATAGTAAATCAGTAGCTTAATGCCTTTGGCGTGAGGGGAACGGAATGCTCAATCAATTTTCTAGAACCGAACTGTTGTTTGGCCACGAGGCCATGGAAAAGCTGTACAAGTCTCGTGTGGCGGTCTTCGGCATCGGCGGCGTGGGCGGCTATACCGTCGAGGCGCTGGCCCGTAGCGGCATCGGCACGCTGGATCTCATCGATGATGATAAGGTCTGCCTGACCAACATCAACCGCCAGATTTTAGCCACCCGCAAGACCGTGGGTAAGTACAAGGTCGAGGTCGCCCGCGACCGCATTTTGGAGATCAACCCCGATGCCGTGGTCAACATCTACCAGACCTTCTACACGCCGGATACCAAAGATCAGTTCGACTTTACCCAGTACGACTACGTGGTCGACGCCATCGATACCGTCACCGGCAAGCTGGCCATGATCATGCAGGCCGATGCCGCCGGTACGCCCATTATCAGCTGTATGGGTGCGGGCAATAAGATCAACCCCGCCGCGCTGGAAGTGGCTGATATTTATGAGACGTCCGTCTGCCCGCTGGCCCGCGTCATGCGTACCGAGCTGCGCAAGCGGGGCATCAAGCACCTGAAAGTGGTCTACTCCAAGGAGAAGGCCATCACCCCCGTGGACGATATGGCCATCAGCTGCAGCCAGCACTGCATCTGCCCGCCGGGCACCGCCCGCAAGTGCACCCAGCGCCGCCAGGTGCCGGGCAGCACCGCCTACGTCCCCGCCGTGGCCGGGCTTATCATCGCAGGCGAGGTCATCAACGACCTGGCTGGCAAGCAGCCCGAAATGGTACAGAATTAAACAAAACAAACCGGGAGCGCCTTTCAACGGGTGCTCCCGGTTTTTGTCCTATGGCAATACCGCACAATTCCCGCCTGACGGCTTAAGCACCGCTCCGGCGGATCTCCGCGCCAAGAGCCGCCGCAAGCGGCGGTTGCGCTCCGAAGCGCCTCGCTGCGGCTCGGTGTGCGGCACGGCATCTGCGTTGCCAAAATGCTCGATAATACACAAAGTATTATCTGCGCTTTTGGCTTAGCAGCTGCCGCACCTCGCTCGCCGTATCGGCACTTAGAATTATGCGGTATTGCCCTATTTATCCCCGCATCTTCGCCTGGTGTCCCTCGCCCCAGGCCCATATAGTGTCCAATACGGGCTTTAAGCTGTAGCCCAGGTCGGGCAGGGTATGCTCCACCCGGGGCGGCACCTAGGCATAGACGGGGCGCAGCTTGTTGATTCTGTGGACAGTTACTGCGTAGGTTGTGTTGGCGCGGCGGGGGAGGGGGTGCTGCTGGTTTCAGCGCTGGCCTTGTCCAGCAGCACCTTGCACTTGCAGACCATCTCGCCGGTTTTCAGCAGGGTGGGCTGCAGGTACTCCGGGCTAAGTTCCTCACCGATGGTGGCCAGTGCCTCGGCAAAAAAGCGGTTCACCTCGTCGTCCGGCACGCCCAGCGCCAGGGCGCGGTGCGCATAGCCCGCCAGCCCGTGGACGCCCAGGAGGATGAGCACCTTTAAGCTGCGGATGTCCTCCGGTGCGTTCCAGATGTTGGCCATGTTGTAATCGGCCGTCCGCCCGCAGGGAGAGGCGCAGATGGCACAATCGGGCACAACCTTGAACTTTTCCGCATGCACCCGGTCGATGAGCGAGAGGATTTCGGCCTCGTTGCAGGCGGCAGCCGGGCTGTTCGCCGCCAAAGCTTCGATCATCACCTGCCAGGTCGCATCGCTTACCGCAGGGGCGGTATCCGCCGCCCGCGCCAGCCCCACCAGCGCCCCGGTCAGTTCATCCTGTAAGGCGGTGGTGTTGAATGTGTTGGTATCCATAGTCCCTCGTTTGTGGTTATAAGTGTACGGCATCCGGCAGCTCCTGCACCCATACGGTGTCACCACCAACGGATTTTGAGTCGGCCCAAACCAGCGGAACCCCGCGGACTTTTTAGGAGTTTTGGGGGATTTATTTTCCACCATTCTTTAGCAAAAAGATACCACATTTCGATATAAATGTCAAATTCCAAACGCATTTTCGGTAAGGATTATAACGACTATCTGCTGGCGGCTCGTAGACTTATGCAAGGCGGGGTCAGGGTGAATCCATTGGATATGCTGTCCCCAATTAGTAAGGTGTCATGTCAGGGCTTGCTCATGCTGCCGGCTCAACCGTTAGTTATAATTTTATATCTACATAACGAAAAAATCTTGAAACGATTCTGCGGCAATGCTATAATACATATTGTATTCGTTGGTATATACTGTTCAAAAAAGCTGCTGACAACCAGACGGGGATGATGCTTCCATGGTATTTTGAAATCAGCGGAGAAAGATGGGAAAGAATGAAAAACTCCGGAACGCGCAAAGCCATGCAGACCCCGATAAGGAAAAGCATCTGTGCAATGCTGTGCCTGCTGCTGTTGCTGTCAGCCTTGCTCCCCGTGAAGGCTGCCGCAGAAATCGCCCCCGCCAAGGTCGTCCGTGTCGGCTCGTTTGAGGACACCTTCAACTATGTCAACGAGAAGGGCGTAAGAAAGGGCTACGGCTACGAATTGCTGCAGACCTTATCCGGCTATACAGGCTGGCAGTTCGAGTATGTGAGCTGCGACTGGTCCGACTGCTTTGAAAAACTCAAAAACGGCGAAATCGACATTATGGGCGATATTTCCTATACGGAGGACCGCGCTGAGGAAATGCTGTTTTCGGACGAACCGATGGGGGAGGAAAAATATTACCTCTATGCCGATCTCTCGCGCGCCGATATCTCCGCTTCCGACTTCAAAACGCTGAACGGCAAAAAGATCGGCGTTCTGATGGGAACGGAACCGGAGGTCATGCTGACCGAATGGGAGGAAAAACACGGCATAAAAACGGAACACGTCAACATCTCCAATAACGAGGATGTGAAGCAAAAGCTGGCAAACCATGAGATCGACTGCTTTGTTTCGCTGGAAGAATCCTTCTGGGCAGAGCGTGGCATCTCGACCATAACCCGTGTGGGAGAATCCGGCATCTACTATGCGATCAACAAAAACCGGCCTGATATCAAGGAAGAACTTGACGATGCGATGCGCGCGTTGGACGAAGCTGTGCCTTTTTATACGGCGGATCTGTACAAAAGATATTTCTCAATGGATTATACGCCCATCCTTACAGGGGAGGAAAAGGCGTGGCTCAGAAAGCACGGTGCGATCAGGATGGGCTTTCTGGCGAGCGACAGCGGCGTCAGCACCTTTGACCCTGCCACCGGGGAGTTTACCGGGGTAATCACGGACTATATTCAGTTTGCAGCAGATTGTCTGGGCAATCAGGAACTGGAATTCCAGCTGGTCGGCTATGACAGCAAGGAAGCAGAACTGGATGCGCTGAAATCGGGCGAGATCGACATGATCTTCCATTGCGACCAGAACCCCAATCTGGCGGAAGAGTATCACTTTGCCTGTACCAACACAACGTGGACCTCCAACATGATGGCGGTCACGAACAAACAGCTCTTTATCGAAAACCAAGCGAACCGCGTTGCCGTTCCCCAAAACAAGATCTCCCTAACAAGGTACATTGCGTTTTATTATCCGCAGTGGGAGATCGTGGACTGCGATACACAGGAGGATGCGATAAAACTGGTCAAGGACGGACAGGCAGACTGTTTTATCACAGGGATCAGCAGTGAGGCGAAATACAGCAAAAATTATGGTTTTTACAGCGTTCCGCTTCCAAACCCTGCCAAATCCTGCTTTGCGGTCAATAGCGGAAACCGCCATCTGCTGTCCATACTGAATAAAACGATCAAGGCCATGCCGACCAATATGCTCACCGGCTCTCTGGCAATGTATAAGAGTTCCTCGCGGAAGGTTACCCTGAGTGAGTTTATAAAGGATAACTTCTTCATGGTCCTGCTGGTCAGCAGCATTTTTGTTGCAGTCATTCTGCTCACGATCCTGAAGCTGCTCCGGAAGGCACGCAAAGCCGAAGCTGCCGCAAGAAAAGCCGCGAACGATACGCAGGAGCTGAATGCAAAATTGCAGATCGCTGCGGAAAACGCCGAGAGCGCAAACCGGGCCAAATCCACCTTCCTGTTCAATATGTCACATGACATCCGCACGCCCATGAACGCCATTATCGGCTACGCAGACCTTGCCTCCCGGCATTCGGACGACCCTGCAAAGCTGAAAAAATATATGGAGAACATCCAGGTGTGCGGACAGAACCTGCTGATGCTGCTGAACAATGTTCTGGATCTTGCCCGCATTGAGAACGACAAGACGGAAATAGAGTATTCTGTTTCGGATATCGAGAAGGATTTCCGTAATTGCCTTGCCATGTTCCGGAATCAGGCAGACAGCAAGGGCCAGACGCTTACGGTGACAACACAGCTGCCGTATCCGTATATCTATGCGGATATTCCGCACCTGACGGAGGTCTGTACAAACCTCGTCAGCAACGCTGTCAAATACACGGGAGCCGGCGGTACGATCCGCTGTGGCATTACGCAGAAGCCCGGCGAAAAAGAGGGCTGGTGCGATACGGTGGTCACGGTTGCCGACAACGGCATCGGCATGTCGCAGGAGTTCCAGAAGCATATCTTTGAACCGTTTGAACGGGAACGCACGTCCACCGTCAGCAAGGTGGAAGGCAGCGGCATCGGGATGGGCATCGTGAAAAAGCTGGTCGGGCTGATGGGCGGCACCGTGGAGGTGGAGAGCAAAATCGGTGTTGGCTCCACGTTTACCGTGACCATTCCCTGCCGCATTGCGTCCGAGGATGAAATACAGGCGAAACGAGAGATCAACCCTTCGGATCAAAAGTGCCTGTGCGGTACAAGGATCCTGCTGACCGAGGACAACGACCTCAATGCGGAGATCGCCACCGAGCTGCTGCAGGAAGAAGGTTGTACGGTAGACCGCGCAAAAGACGGCGTGGAATGCGTGGACATGCTGGAAAAAGCTGCGAACGGAACGTATCAGCTGATCCTAATGGACGTCCAGATGCCCGTGATGAACGGCTACGATGCGACAAAAAAGATTCGGAGAATGGACGATCCTCAAAAAGCAAATATCCCCATCGTCGCCATGACGGCAAATGCATTTTCCGAAGATAAACAGGTGGCGCTGGACGCCGGGATGAACGACCATATCGCAAAGCCGATCAATATGAGCGTTCTTGTGCCGACCCTGCGGAAATACCTTTGATGCGGACGGAAAGTCATCGTATATAAGAATGACCCCTAAGGCAGTACCGCCGGGGAGCCTTCCCGTTTTTGGGAAGGCGCCCCGGCGGATTTTTGTTTATATCGCGGCGATTTTGGTTTACAAGGCAACAGACACCGCAGCCGATACCGAACGGCACGAGGAACGGCACACCGCAATGTGCGGTTTTCTTTATGGCGTTCTGCGGCTCTGCCTTAGTTGGGCGCGGTACTCGGCGGGGGTGATGCCGTACAGTGCGCGGAAACTCTTTAAAAAGCTGCTGTAATTTGCAAAACCGCTGGCGGTGCAGGCGTCCAGCACGCCGGTGCCGTCGGCGAGCTCGTTGCGGCAGTGCTGCATACGAAGGTTGGTCAGATACCCGTGTATACTTTCCAGCGTGTACTCTTTGAACACGCGGGACAGGTGCTCCCGGCTGGTGTAGGTGTACTTTGCCAGCTGGGCCACGGTCAGATGCGGGTCGGTGTAGTTGGCCTGAAGGTAAGCAACCGCCTTGGCGACGAGCAGACTGGTGGCCGAGGGCGGCGGGGCATTGTGCCGCCGGGTCACAACTTGGCTGATCAGCAAAATCAGCTCCGTGACCTCGCAGCATTGCACGGTATCGCGTATTTTTTCATCGAGATACACGGTCTGGGCCATCCGCTCCAGCAGACCGCGGAAGTCCCACTGCGTGACGGCGTCAGTGTCCAGAATGACAGGATCCCCCGACCAGACATGCCGCGGCAGGCCGCTTTGCGCCCAGGCACGCTCCCAGATGCCGGGAGCTATCTGCACGACGAGCCGCTCCGAGGTCGTGTCCGTGATGTTGAACTTGCCGGAGTGGTACATCTCGCCCGGGAACAGTATCAGCTCCCCCAGGTGCAAATCGTAGACACTGCCGTCGACGGAGTAGCGCACGCTGCTGCCCGCCACCGGCAGTATCATCTCATAATACGGGTGGGAGTGGACCACCGACTGGACATTCTCCCGGTTTGTATACAGGCCCACGACAACCTGACCGTCCTGCAGGGCGGCACTGGCATCCTCCTGCGTCAGAATGGAATCCACGTAATGCGGCATTTTTTGCAGGATCATGAGCGCCCCCTCCTGTCAAGGCAACACCGCACAATTCCCGCCTAATGGCTTAAGCACCGCTCCGGCGGCTGCGGCACGGCATCTGCGTTGCCAAAATGCTCGATAATACACAAAGTATTATCTGCGCTTTTGGCTTAGCAGCTGCCGTGCCTCGCTCGCCGTATCGGCACTTAGAATTATGCGGTATTGCCTTAAATTTTGTCTTTGCCACGATTATATCACATTTTGCGACATTTGCATTACAAATACGGAAGAAATTTTGTGAAGGATTTGTTATTATAAAGGCGAAGAAGGGCACAATGTGCAGATTGAACAAAATATATTATGTAATTTTGTACAATATGCGCATTGTCTGCCAAATAACAAGTTCCACCATTCAATTATACGCAAAATAGAAAGGAGAAAATCTATGAAAGTGTGCTACACCGGCGGCGCTGTCAAGGACTGCGGAAGCTATTATTCCGTAGCCACCAACGCTGTAGAGCTGCGCATCTGGTTCCTGACCGACGATATACTGCGCATCCGCGCGGGCTTTGACAGAGACTGGGATGAAGCCTCCTACAGCCTGACCATGACCGCATGGGAGTCCCGCACCGACGAGCTGATGAAGGACTGCCGCAAGCGCGTCCAGTCCGCCGCCGCAGCCCTGACCGACGGCGACAGACAGGCCGTTATCCAGGGTGCGCGTCTCAAGGTCGTCATCGAGAAGGCACCGTTCCGCATCATGGTCTATGATAAGGACGGCAGCCTGCTGCACGCCGACATTCCCGACCTGGCCTACCGCGAGGACAGCAACCACCGCCGCATCCACGCCAGCCAGATCGAGGCAGACGACTGCTTCTACGGCTTCGGCGAGAAATCCGGCGAGATCAACAAGGCCGAGAAATACATGAATATGGCTCCCGGCGACGCCATGGGCTACAACGCCAAGGAGACGGATTCCCTCTACAAGCACATTCCGTTCTATATCCGCCTGAACCGCGGCACGAAGCAGGCTGTCGGCTACTTCTACCACAATACCGCCGAGTGCGATTTCAACATGGGCCGCGAGAAGCGCAACTACTGGCACCGCTACTCGTCCTACCGCACCGACGCGGGCGACATTGACCTGTTTTTGATCGCAGGCCCGTCCATCCGCGAGATCATCGAGCGCTACACCGACCTGACCGGCAAGAGCGTCATGCTGCCGAAGGCCGCGCTGGGCTACCTCGGCAGCTCGATGTACTACCCCGAGCTGCCCGAGAACAGCGACGATGCCGTGCTGGACTTCATCGACACGACCCGCGAGGAAGGCATCCCTGCCGACGGCTTCCAGCTGTCCAGCGGCTACTGCGCCGTTGAGACCGCCGAGGGCATCAAGCGCTGCACCTTCACATGGAACCACAAGCGCTTCAAGGACCCGGCAGACTGGTTCGCCCAGATGGAAAAGCGCGGCATCGTTGTCTCGCCCAACATCAAGCCCGGTATGCTGCTCGTCCATCCGCTGCTGAACGAGATGAAGGAGAAGGGCATGTTCCTGCCCGCCTCCGACGACAATGCAGGTCTTGACGGTCTGGCTGTCGGTACCTGGTGGGGCGGCCCCGGCCTGTTTGTGGACTACACGAAGGAGTCCACCCGGCAGCACTGGAAGCAGTACATCAAGGATGCGCTGCTGAAATACGGCTGCCGTTCCATCTGGAACGACAACTGCGAGTATGACTCCCTCGTTGACAAGGACGCAAAGGTTTACTTTGAGGGCAAGGGCAGCACGATTGGCACGATGAAGCCGGTTATGAGCAACCTGATGTGCCAGCTGTCCAACGAGGCCATCGAGGAGTATGACCCCGACTGCCGCCCGTTCTCGGTCTGCCGTTCCGGTCATGCGGGCATCCAGCGCTATGCGCAGGTCTGGGCCGGTGACAACCTGACCCACTGGGATACCCTGAAATACAACATCGCCACGATTCTGGGCATGGCGCTCTGCGGCGTGTCCAACCACGGCTGCGACATCGGCGGCTTCTTCGGCCCCGCGCCGGAGGGCGAGCTGTTCGTGCGCTGGGTGCAGAACGGCATCTTCCAGCCGCGCTTCTCCATCCACTCCACGAACACCGACAACACCGTCACCGAGCCGTGGATGTACAGCGACAAAAAGCAGTACATCAAGGACGCTATTGACTTCCGCTATAAGCTCAGCCCGACGCTGTATTCCCTGATGGAGCGCGCGCATGAGAACGGCCTGCCCATCTGGCAGCCGACGTTCAGCGTTTTCCAGAACGACCCGGCCACCTACGATGAGGGTGTGGACTTCATGTTCGGTGATTCTCTGCTGGTTGCGAACGTCGTTGAAAAGGGCCAGACCGTCCGCCCGGTCTACCTGCCCGCGACCGAGAACGAAAACGAGCGGTTCTACGACTTCTACACCCGCGAGGAATACGCCCCCGGCCAGACGATTGAGGTGCCGGTTGATATTGCCAGCATCCCGCTGTTTGTGCGCAGCGGTGCCATTCTCCCGATGAGCGGCAACAAGCTGCACAACCTGATGACCGAAAAGACCACCGCGCTGGACATCCTGATGGCCCCCGATGTGGATTCCGAGTTCACGCTGTACGAGGATGACGGCCACACGAACGATTACCGCAAGGGCGCGTATCTCAAGACGAAGATCGCCGTCAAGGCAGGCGTCAAGACCGTCGTGACCTTCACGAATGAGGGCAGCTACGAGACCGCCGTCGAGAGCATGTACCTCGATATGATCCACCGCGAGAAGTCCCCGTTCTATGTGCAGGTGGACGGCAAAGAGCTGCCGCACTTCCTGCACCGCCGCAAGTTTGAGGAGGCCGAGAGCGGCTGGTACTACAGCCAGCGCCTCAAGAGCGTCCAGATCAAATACCCCAACCCCAAGAAGGATCACGAGGTACTTGTCTCGTTCGAACAGTTTGATTTGATCGGGATGTAACCCGGCTTCTTGCCTCCCCTAGCAGGGGAGGTGCCCCGTAGGGGCGGAGGGGTTGAACCTTGCCGCAGCCCGAAATATTTCGGGTAATGGCACGGTTCTCTCCCCCAGCCGCTGCGGCGGCAGCCCCCTCTCAGAGGGGGCCAAGGGGAAAACGGCATACATACAAGAAGGAGAAATACTATGTTCAAAAAATTCGCAGCATTGGCTGCTGCGGCTGCGCTCAGTCTGGGTGTTATGACCGGCTGCGGCGCGTCCGGCACCACCGCCGACTCCACCGGCTACAGCGCTGAGAATCCGCTGGTGCTGACTCTGGCCCACGGCCTGTCCGAGACCCACACTGTCCACATCGCCATGACCCAGTTCGCGGACGAGGTCGCTGAAAAGACCGATGGCCGCATCCAGGTCAAGATTTTCCCCAACGGCCAGCTCGGCAGCGAAAACGAGAACCTTGAGCAGCTGCAGGCCGGCGTTATCGCCATGACCAAGGTTTCTGCACCCGGTCTTGCTACCTACAACGATGCCTTCAACACCTTCGGCCTGCCCTATATCTTCAACGATACCGATGACTTCTACCATGTCATGGACTCGCAGGAGATGCAGGACTTCTTCCTCTCCACCGGTGACGACGGCTTTGTCACGCTGACCTATTACACCTCCGGCGCACGCTCCTTCTACACGAAGGATCGCGCCATCCGCACGCCCGCCGACCTGAAGGGCCTGAAGATCCGCGTGCAGGATATGAAGAGCCAGACCGACATGATGAGCTATCTGGGCGGCATTCCCGTCGCCATGTCCTACGGTGACGTTTACACCTCGCTGCAGACCGGCATCATTGACGGCACCGAGAACAACGAGACCGCCCTGACCACCGGCAAGCACGGCGAGGTCTGCAAGGTCTACTCGGTGGATCAGCACGCCATGATCCCCGACGTCCTCATCATGAGTGAGAAGGTCTGGGAGACCATCAGCCCCGAGGATCAGGAAATCATTCTGGAGGCCGCCCACGATTCCACCGATGCCCACAAGGTCATGTGGGACACCGCTGTGGAGGAGGCCGTCAAGGAAGCACAGGAGACGATGGGCGTTGAGTTCGTCTATGACGTCGACAAGGAAGCCTTCCGCGAGGCAACCCAGCCCATGATCGAAGCCTACGAGGAGCAGTATCCCGGCGTCAAGACGCTGCTGGATACCATCGACGCCGCAAGAGGGGAGGAGTAAGCCATGAAAAACACCTTTGCTGCCATCAAATTCTGGATGGACAAAATTTTGAGCATTGCCTGTGCCGTACTGCTTACCTTTATGACGGTGCTGGTTCTGATTCAGGTTTTCTCCCGCTATATCCTCAACAGCCCCGTGGCTTTCACCGAGGAGCTTGTCCGCTACAGCCTGATCTGGACCGGCTTCATCGGCGCGGCCTACGCCTTCTCCACCCGGGAGCACATGTCCCTGACCCTCATCCGCGACAAATTCACCGGCAAGGCGCACACCGCCCTGCTGGTGGTCATAGATGGTCTGATTCTGCTGATGGCCATCTTCGTATTCACTATCGGCGGCTTTAAGCTGGCTGTCTCTGCCAGCCGCGAGTTCTCGGCCCTGCTGGGTATTCCCCGCAGCCTGGTTTACTCCATCGCCCCGATTTCCGGCGTGTTCATCGTCCTGGCGCAGATCATCAACATCTATGAGGACGTCACCGGCGAAAAAGTTGAATCCAAGGAGGGTGCAGACAAATGAGTATCACCATGACCACCGTTATCCTGTTCGCCGTGTTCGGCGTGCTGCTGTTCCTCGGCGTGCCTATCTCCATCAGCATTGTGGCGTCGTCTATCGTGACCGCCATGTCCACCCTGTCCTGGGACCAGATCACCTTTATCACGATGCAGAAGATGAACTCCGGCGTGGAGAGCTTCTCGCTGCTTGCTGTGCCCCTGTTCATTCTGGCCGGCAACATCATGAACAACGGCGGTATTGCCAAGCGCCTGGTCAACTTTGCCCAGCTGTTCGTCGGCAAGATCCCCGGCTCCATGGCGCAGGCCAACATCCTGGGCAACATGCTGTTCGGTGCGCTGTCCGGCTCCTCCGTTGCTGCCGCATCCGCCATGGGCGGCTGCATCAGCCCCATTGAGGAAGAAAACGGCTACGACCCCGCCTACTCCGCCGCCGCCAACATTGCCTCCGCCCCCACCGGCCTGCTGATTCCCCCGACGTCTGCCTTCATTGTCTACTCCACCGTCGCGGGCGGTGTCTCCATCTCCACGCTGTTCATGGCCGGTTACATTCCCGGCATCCTGATGGGCCTGTGCTGCATGGTCGTTGCGTTTATCGGCGCAAAAAAGGCTGGCATGAAAGCCACCGGCATTGACCACAGCCAGAGCATTGCCAAGACCGTCTGGGACGCCGTGCCGTCTCTGCTGCTGATCGTCATTGTCATCGGCGGCATCGTCTCCGGTATCTTCACCGCTACTGAGGGCGCAGGTGTCGCGGTTCTCTACTGCCTGATTCTTTCCATCGTCTATAAGAGCATCGACTTCAAAGGCTTCCTTGGCATCCTGCTCAACTCCGCCAAAACGTCCGGCATCATCCTGTTCCTGATTTCTGCCTCCTCTGCCATGTCCTTCGTTATGGCCTACTCCGGCATCCCGGCAGCCATCTCCAACGGCCTGATGAGCCTGACTGAAAACAAGTACATCATCTTCCTGCTCATGAACATCATCCTGCTGGTCATCGGCATGT
>ERZ772897.2940-NODE-2940-length-13686-cov-19.970582_pt1 | contig 13686 bp, 8 predicted proteins | sample MGYA00512125_ERZ772897 | MGnify/ENA primary metagenome ERZ772897 (study PRJEB29015, sample SAMEA2737660) | human gut metagenome | biome: human gut; feature: human-associated habitat; material: faeces | place: China | collected 2012 ... | reverse complement strand
AAATGGTGCTTGATCTTAGTAATCCGAAAGTGCAGGATCATGTATTCGGCGTGGTAGATAAGTTGATGACCAAGTATCCGGGTATTGCTTTCTTCAAATGGGATTGCAATAGTCCTATTACAAACATTTATTCAATGTATCTGAAAGAAAACCAGTCTCATTTGTATATTGATTATGTGCGTGGACTCTATAAAGTGTTGGACAGAATCAAGGCGAAGTACCCTGATCTTCCTATGATGTTGTGTTCCGGTGGTGGCGGACGTTCTGATTATGAAGCCTTGAAATATTTTACAGAGTTTTGGCCAAGCGACAATACTGATCCTATCGAACGTCTTTTTATTCAATGGGGATTTTCGCAGGTATTTCCCAGTAAAACACTGTGTGCTCATGTTACCACTTGGAATCGTGGAACCAACATTAAGTTCCGTACGGATGTTGCTATGATGTGTAAATTGGGATTTGATATTAAGTTGGATGATATGAGTCAGAGCGATCACTTGTATTGTGTTCAGGCAGTCAAGAACTATAATCGCTTGAAGCCTGTTATTCTTGATGGTGATTTGTATCGTCTTGTTTCTCCTTATGGCAGCAACCATACTTCTTCCATGTATGTGGGGAAAGATAAGAAAACAGCCGTGGTTTTTGCTTTTGATATTCATCCTCGTTATGGAGAAAAAACATTACCTGTCCGTTTACAAGGACTGAATTCGGATCAGATGTATCGTGTGAAGGAAATTAACATGATGTCTGGTAGTAGTTCTTCTTTGAAAGATAATGGTCAGCTTTTCTCCGGTGAATATCTGATGAATGTCGGTTTGAACGTTTTCACTACACGACAGTTGAATAGTCGTGTTATTGAAATCAAAGCAGAATAAAATATAGGAGAATATTAAAAGTAAAGATAAAATAGTCTTTGCAGGTTATTTTATCTTTACTGGCTGTACTACCAACTCCGCATTTATAAACTTCTTTTTCGTGATGTATGAAGTATATAATTAATGAGCAAGCAGAGTGAATTACTGTGCTTTATATATTGTTGGAATATGGATTATTAGCGTTGTAAGAACTCACAGAGCTTTTGTATGGCTAATGCACGGTGACTTATTTTGTTTTTTATATCATTTCCTAGTTCGGCAAAAGTCTTGTCATAACCTTCCGGTTGAAAGACAGGATCATATCCAAAGCCGGAGCTGCCGCATCTGTGCTTCGTTATTTCACCTTTTACGATGCCTTCGAACAGATGCTCCTTTCCATTGATGATAAGGGCAAAAACAGTACGGAATTGGGCTTTACGATTCTCTATTCCTTCCATATCCTGCAATAGTTTCCTCATATTGGCTTCCGAGTTGTGCGCATCGCCGGCATAACGTGCCGAATATACTCCGGGAGCTCCGTTCAGCGCTTCCACTTCAAGTCCGGTATCATCGGCAAAGCAATCCATGTTGTAGTTTTCAAAGATATATCTTGCTTTTAGCAAGGCATTTCCTTCGAGTGTATCTGCCGTTTCGGGAATATCCGCATGACAATGAATGTCTTTCATGCTGAGAAGTTCTATTTTGTCTCCTAAAATAGCGGTAACTTCTTCCAACTTATGGGCATTGTTGGTTGCAAATACAAATTTCTTTTTCATTTTCCTTTCAATTTATCAAAACCTTCTCCATATACGCCTATGACGGAACTTTGTGAAATAAAAGCATTCGGGTCGATGTCTTTGACCAGACGGAATATTTCAACGGATTGGCGCTTATAGGCCAGCACAACCAGTACTTTTACATTGCGTTTGCTGTACCATCCTATGCCGTCGAGTACCGTCACACCGCGGTGGGTCTCTTTGGTGATGCGGTCGGCAATCTTTTCATAATCTTTGGAAAAGATGAAGAATTGCACCGACTGGCGTGCGCCGTTGACGATATAATCCAGCACGATACCGATGACAAACAGGGTTACGAAACCGAAAATAACCCGTCTCCAGTCATTAAATATGAAGTAACAGGAAGTGATGATGATGACGTCACATGCCATGATCATACGTCCTAAGGTTACATCACGATATTTATGGATGATAGCGGCAATGATATCCGTACCGCCTGTACTTCCGTTACAGTTGAACACTACGCCCAGACCGACGCCACACATGGCAGCGCCTATCAGGCATGCCATGAAGTCCTGGCCGGGACCCAATACCAGTGGCGGCACTCCGTCGGCTCCGTTCACCAATATCTGGAAGAACCACAGAAGGAAAGTCAGCATAAAGATTGCATAAGTGGTTTTGATGCTGAACTTCGGTCCGAGAATCTTGATGGCAAAGGTCATCAAGACTGCATTAATGATGAAATACGACCATTGGATAGGGAATCCGGTGGAGTAGTAGATGATGGCTCCGATACCTGTGGTACCGCCGGTAGTGATCTGATAGGGGATGAGGAACGCAGCCCATCCCATAGCGTAGGAAATTAGTCCGAAAGTGATGAAGATGTAGTCTTTCAACTCCCTCATCACTTCGGCTTTGGTTGGTTTTGTAATTTGCATATTTGTTATTTAACAACAATATTTACAATCTTCTTGGGCACTACGATGACTTTGACGATGTTTTTCCCGTCTATCCATTTAATGGAACGTTCGTCTGCCAGTACCGTTTCCTGTATGGCTTCCGATACTGCATCAGCAGGGAATTCCATGTTGAAACGGGCTTTTCCGTTGAATGAAATGGTATAGTTCACCGTATTCTCCACCAGATATTCTTCGTTGTATGCAGGCCATTGTGCATCGCACACCGATCCGGCATTGCCTAATGTTTCCCACAGTTCCTCACATACGTGCGGGGCAAAAGGAGCCAGTGTGACTGTGAGCTGGTTCAATATCTCTTTCTTGCTGCATTTCAGTGCAAACAGCTCGTTGACACAAATCATGAAAGCACTGATACTTGTGTTGTAAGAGAACTGTTCGATGTCTCCTGTGACTTTTTTGATTAGCTTATGCAAAGATTTCAGTTCTTCTTTGTTGGCAGGTTCGTCGGTCACCAGATAATTGCCGTTGCGGTCGTAGAACAGCGACCAGAATTTCTTGATGAAGCGGTGCACGCCGTCTATGCCGTTCGTGTCCCAAGGTTTGGACTGTTCCACCGGACCGAGGAACATCTCGTACATGCGGAGCGTGTCTGCGCCGTATTTCTCTACAATCATGTCCGGATTGACAACGTTGAACATGGACTTGCTCATTTTTTCAACAGCCCAGCCACAGATGTATTTGCCTTTGCTTGATTTGTCTTCGGTTCCTTCCGGCGATTCAAGTATGAATTCAGCCGTTGCGTATTCGGGACGCCATGTTTTGAAGGCTTCCGTATCGAGGACATCATTGGATACGATGTTGACATCCACATGGAGTGGGGTAGTGTCGTATTGGTCTTTCAGGTTCAGGGATACGAACGTGTTGGTATCTTTGATGCGATACACAAAGTTGCTTCTTCCTTGAATCATGCCTTGGTTCACCAGTTTTTGAAACGGTTCTTCTACGGCGGAAACGCCGAGGTCGTGCAGGAACTTGTTCCAGAAACGGGAATAAATCAAGTGGCCGGTGGCATGTTCCGTACCGCCTACGTAGAGGTCGACGTTACGCCAGTATTCATCCACTTTCTTGTCTACCAAGGCAGTATGGTTACGCGGGTCCATATAACGCAGATAGTATGCGCTCGAACCTGCGAATCCCGGCATTGTATTCAGTTCCAGTGGGAAAACGGTTATGTTATCAATCTTGTTGTTGTCCACTACACATTTGTTTGCTGTGTCCCAAGCCCATTTGGCGGCATGTCCCAACGGCGGTTCGCCTGTTTCGGTAGGCAGGAATTTAGCTACTTCGGGAAGTTCCAGGGGCAGACAGCTTTCATCAATCATATAAGGCATACCGTCCTTGTAGTAAACGGGGAACGGTTCACCCCAGTAACGCTGGCGTGAGAAAATGGCATCGCGCAAGCGGAAGTTCACCTTCACGCGTCCCAAATTATGCTCTTTCACGTATTTTTTAGTAGTAGCGATAGCTTCCTTGATAGTCAGTCCGTTAAGGTTGAGGTCGCAATAAGGCTCTGTATTGGCTTTTGGTGAGTTGCATACGATGCCTTCCTTGGCATCGAAACTTTCTTCGCTGACATCGCAACCTTCCACCAGCGGAACGATGGGTAATCCGAAGTGTTTGGCGAAGGCATAGTCGCGGCTGTCATGTGCCGGTACGGCCATGATGGCTCCCGTTCCGTATCCTGCCAGCACATAGTCGCTGACCCAGATGGGCACTGCTTCGCCCGTAAAAGGATTGACGGCATAGCTTCCGGAAAAGACGCCGCTTACGCTGCGGTCGGAGATGCGCTCGCGTTCGGTGCGTTTCTTGGTGCGTTCCAGATAGGCGTCCACATCGGCTTTTTGTTCCGGGGTGGTCACTTGTGCCACCAGTTCGTTTTCGGGGGCAAGTACCATGAAGGTAACTCCGAACATGGTGTCTGCGCGGGTAGTGAAAATGGTGAATTCCAAATCGCTGTCTTTCACTTTGAATTGAATTTCAGCGCCTTCGCTGCGGCCTATCCAGTTCTTTTGGGTTTCCTTCAGGGAATCGGTCCAGTCGATGGTGTCGAGTCCGTCCAACAAGCGTTGTGCATAGGCGGATACGCGGAGACACCACTGGCGCATCTTTTTCTGGACTACGGGGAAACCGCCGCGTTCCGATACGCCGTCCACCACCTCGTCGTTGGCAAGTACGGTTCCGAGTTGGGGACACCAGTTCACCATTGTTTCACCCAGGTAGGCGATGCGATAGTTCATCAGGGTTTCCTGCTGTTCTTTTTCGCTCATGGCGTTCCACTCTTGGGCGGTGAAACTGAGCTCTTCGCTGCAAGCCACGTCCAGTCCTTCGGTTCCTTTGGTCTCAAAGTGCTCTATCAGTTGGGCGATGGGTTTTGCCGATGCGCAGGAGTTGCAGTAGAAGCTGTTGAACATCTTTTGGAAAGCCCATTGCGTCCAATGGTAGTATTCCGGATCGCAGGTGCGGATTTCGCGGTTCCAGTCGAAGGAGAAACCTATCTTGTCCAACTGCTCGCGATAGCGGTTGATATTGTTGACGGTGGTGATTGCGGGGTGCTGTCCCGTCTGTATGGCATATTGTTCTGCCGGCAGGCCGTAAGCATCGTATCCCATGGGGTTCAGGACATTGAAACCTTGCAGGCGTTTGTAACGGGCATAGATGTCCGAAGCGATGTATCCCAATGGATGTCCCACGTGCAGGCCTGCGCCGCTGGGGTAGGGGAACATGTTCAGTACATAATATTTTTGTTTTGTTTCGTCTTCCGTCACTTGGTAGGTTTTGTTCTCCACCCACCGTTTCTGCCATTTTTTTTCAATCTCTCTGAAATTGTATTCCATAATGGTTTTAATTATATTGTTGAAAACTTGTTGATATACTTACTAAAACTTGTTGATAGTTTGTTTAATTCGGTTTATATCCTGTTAATTAAACGGTGCAAAGTTAAGGGTTTATTTTCAGATTTGTAGCGAAGTAGGGTAAAAAAACAGCATGGAATACTTGACAATACGCTTTTTATTCGCTATATTTGTGAAGTGCTTTTAAAACTAATTTTTTGTTTGTAATACAAATAATGGCTGAATTACTTCAATAGGATTTTACAAAAAAGATTTTTTAGGATATTTCAAAGGGTGTAATCTGTGAAGATTGCATCCTTTTTTGTTTGTATTTATTACAAGTGTCGCGATAGGGGGAAAACAGGCTGTTAATAAATTCGGAGAGAATTTTACTATAATTTTTTTCGAATTATAGTAAAATTGCAGAAAGGTTTATTAAGAGCGTTTTTTTGTTGTACTGAAAAAGGAAACCACTTGTTGTGAATACCGGCTTTTCCATATACTATGTGGGAGCGAAGAATCATTACATTTCCCGTTCTGTTGTGCTGTCCGGCTGGTATGTATCGGGCGGAAAAAAAGGAAAGAAATCCATGTTTTCGGGGCAAATATCCCCTTGTTTTATGCTGTTTACGCCAAATAAATTTTTAATATTCAATATTTTAACGGGATATTTTCATTCTGTATTTATCCCCCTGCATCTATGTTCTTGTTTGTGTTTTGCTTTCTATATTTGTTTTCCGGCATTCCGCAGGGCGGGATACGGTTATTATTATTTCTTTAAATACAATATCATGATATGAAACAGACATTTGCTTTTATTTCTCCCGTAGTAGATTCTACGCAAAGTGCTATCCGTACCGAAGCCTACGAACAGGGTGTGGACTTGTATAACCGGGGTGAGTATGTACAGGCTTTTCATAGTTTGCTGGATTATTTGAACGCGGACTTTCGTACCAAGTACGGTAATGCCGACGGTACGGAGTTTCACATTCCTCATGGTTCCATTCTTGTACATATCCGTATTGCCGACGGTTTTTTCCATATCAATGCCGATTTCCTGAATCTGCCGGAAAAGGGTAGGGTAGCCATGCTCCGTCAGGTGGCGGACTTGAACCTGAATAAATTGTTATTGCCCCGCTTCGTAAAGAACGGTGATAAGTTGAATATGGAATATGTTTGTCCGCTTTCACAGAGTCATCCGCATAAAATGTATTTCGTGCTTCAGAATATCTGCCACATAGGCGATAAGTATGACGATGAGTTCTGTACGAAATTTGGCGCTACCCGCTGTTACGAGCCGCAGGTGACTCCGTATCCGCAGGAAGAGGTAGACCGCATTTATGAAGGCATACAGACATTGGGACGCGAAACGTTGGAGGCACTCAAAGAGTATGGGGCCGACCGCCGGTACGGTTATTCGTGGAATGTGCTGGATACCGCTTTCTACCAGATTTCCTATTTTGCACATCCTCAGGGACAATTACTGAACGACCTTGACAAGGCAGTGAATGATATGGATGCCGACCTGCCTACGGAAGAGGTTGTATCAAAAGGAAAAGCATTTCTTGAAAAGCTGCTTGCCGTTCCGAAGGAAAAACTGGCGGAAGACCTTTACTACACGGACACGTTGGTATCTGCAAAGCGCCGTTCTTCCCTAAAAAACGTGCAGGAGAATTTTATGAATGTCTATAAAGAAGCCACCGAAGCCATCCAGTCGGAGAATTATGAACGCAGTGCGGTACGCTTGCTTTATGTGTTCTACGAAGCTTATTTCTATAATGATATGCAGGACGATATCAATGCCGTTATATCAAAAGCTTTGAAGAAGGCAGGCAACCGCTCTTTGGAAGAGGCCTCTGAAATTCTTTACAACGCTATGGACAAGATTATGGAAGGCGATTTGGACGATGAGGATGAGACGGACTTTGCTGCCGGCATGGAACAGGTGCAGAAAATTACGGAAACCATGGGAAGTGACGACATGCAGGTGTTGCAACAGAAAATGGCGGAAGCCATGATGAGCGGTAATATGCAGGAATACTCCCGGCTGATGCTTGAAATGCAGAAGAAGGTGATGGGAATTATGAATTAACTTAACGGTATCTAAACTATATATTATGGATCAGAACATTTATAAACTCGTATATAAGGTGACACATGCCGGCGGTTCCGGAAGCTGTTTCTATCTGAAATCTTATAATCTCTTTGTAACGAACTACCATGTGGTGAACGGTTTCCATACTGTTGCCATACATGATAACGACCGGAATCCTTACCTTGCCAAAGTGGTGCTCGTAAATCCTTCTTTGGATATTGCCTTATTGGCTGTGGATGCAGACTTTTCAGCTCTTCCCGAACTGAACCTGGCTGCGGACGATTCATTGGCCATCGGCGGAAAGGTCAGTGTAGCGGGGTATCCTTACGGCATGCCTTTTACGGTAACGGAAGGGTCGGTTTCCTCGCCCAAGCAGCTTATGGAAGGAAAATATTATATACAGACCGATGCTGCCGTAAATCCCGGCAATTCGGGTGGACCTATCTTCAATGAAAACAGTGAAGTGGTGGGAGTAACGGTAAGCAAGTTCACCAATGCGGACAATATGGGGTTCGGTGTACGTGTAGAGGCATTGCGTAAGCTTTTGGAGTCGGTTGACGTGGTTGACCGCAATACATTCCAGGTACAGTGCGACAGTTGCGATGAGCTGATATCCGAGGAAGAGGAATTTTGTCCTTCCTGCGGCGAAAAGTTGCCGGAAGAAGTTTTTGCAGAGCGTGAACAGTCGCCTTTGAGTGTGTTCTGCGAACAGGCCATTGCCGAAATGGGAGTTAACCCTATCCTTGCGCGGGACGGTTACGATTCGTGGACGTTTCATAAAGGGAGTTCGGAGATTCGTATTTTTGTGTATGAAAACACTTATCTGTTTGCTGTTTCTCCCATTAACCTCTTGCCTAAGAAAGAGGTGGAACGTGTATTGGACTATATCCTGAGTGAGGATTTCGCTCCCTATAAACTGGGCATTGAAGGCCGGCAGATTTACATGGCTTATCGCATCCATCTGTCCGACCTCACGGAAGAGTCGGAAGATGAAATCCGTAAGAATCTGGTGAATCTTGCCTTTAAGGCCGATGACATGGATAATATGCTGGTGGAACAGTTCGGATGTGAGTTTTCGGAATATTCCAAGCAGGAAGCATAACGGCTTTAGCCGGAATTACAGGATAGAAGAAGGTGTGTCCGATTAAACTTCACGAATGCGTGTTCATATCACAATAGCGCACCTTCTTTTATTTGGATTAGAAAGAAAAAGTATTCTATGAATAGAGAAAAATGGATACAAAACAATAAAGAAACGTCAGTCGGATACCTGCTTTTCCATTTTCTTTATTTGCTTTGAAAAATTATAACGTATATTTTTATTGATATATAAATATACCCTTGCATACCTCTTTATATATCATGATAATCAGTTGTAAAATAAATATTTATCGGGTGTGCAGTATCCCGTAATTATACCCCTTGTCCGTTTTCTTATTCAGTACCTATCTTTTATTTTTGTCCTATAGGCCCGTTGGTGCGTTATACGACTGTTTTCAACTTTTATAAAAAGTAATAATTATGGATAAAAAGAGTAGGATTTTGAAAGAAAGAGCTATGAAGAAATGTGTGGCATTGATTTCTTTTCTGATGTTTCTGCCTGTTATGGTACAGGCACAGAAGGAGTATCCGATTGAGCAGGTATCGGCTATCAATGTGGGTGACGGACGTATTCTTTTTCGTGACCTGAAAACAGAAAAACCCTTGAACGGAGACCACCGCATCATAGACGGTTATCACTCTGCTTATATACAGGCTGAATTTAGGGACGGTTTTTACAACGGCAAGTATGGAGAGTATGAATACAACAAGCTGAAATGCGACGGTACATACAAGGACGGCAAGAAAGACGGCGTATTTAAGATGTACGATAGTGAGGGGCGTGTGCAGGAAGAGAAGTCCTATAAGGACGGCAAGCTGCACGGCGCCCATAAAACCTACTTTACTACCGGCAAGGTAGAGCGCGAGGTGAACTACCGCAACGGCAAGCAGGATGGAAAGGATATGGTTTATGAGTGGGACGGTACGTTGCGCAGAGACCATACTTATAAGGACGGTAAGCAGGTAGGCAAACAGTTTACTTTCCTGAAAGGGACGTACGAACTTTATGAGACGGAATATTATAATGAATACGGCATGAAAGACGGTGAATACTCCTCGATGTTCACTTTCGGGCAGCCGCATATTCTGGGGCATTATAAGAACGACCAAAAGGACGGCCGGTGGATTGAAATTGCCGAAAGTGGCGATACATTATCCGTGAAGACTTACGTCAACGGCAGGGAAGAAGGACTGCATATATCGTATGACCGTAATACGGGCGCCCGCAGCCGTGAATTTTACCTGAAAGCCGACCGTAAGGACGGGCTTTATCGCGAATATAATCCTGGCAATGGAGAGCTTGTTTACGAAGCGACCTACCAACACGGCCGTCTGCATGGTAAGGAGCGCCGGCTGATTGTTACCAACCGTTATGATTATTGGGAAATATCCACTTATGTAAACGGGCGGAAAACCGGACTGTTCGAATCGCGTTACGTGAAGAACGACGCCGTTCGTGAAACGGGCGAATACCTCAACGGCAGACGTGTAGGCCGGTGGAAAATGTATGACATAGACGGTAAGCTGGAAAAAGAGTGGGAAGAAACAAAACAGTACCGGGATGAATGAGATACGCTATTCGAAAGTGCTTGTCGTTTTGTGCTGTCTGGCATTGCATATTGCAACCTTGTCGGCGCAAAATGACAGTGTAAGATTCTTCAATGAAGTAGATACGTCTTTTTGCAAAGTGCATGTGGGGCAGGATGTCCGGGTCGGCTATTACAGTACCGGAGAGATTTACGACATGTCCGTTCCCCGGTGGGACGACTGTGAGGCGGAGCTGGTGTCGGGCCCGCATTCTACGCGGTCGTCAAGGACTTCTTTTGTAAACGGCAAGCAGGAGAATCTTTCACTCCACGGAAACTATTACATAGTCCGTTTCAAGAAAGCCGGTTGGGTTACTCTGCCTTCGGTACGGGCCATGACAGGAGGGAAGATGCGTACCTGCTCTACGATGAAGGTCTGCGTGCTTCCTGCAGAGAATATAGAAGAAGTGGTCTGTAGTGTCAGCACCGAGCCTGAAACACTCCGGCCGGGAGAAGTCTTTAAATTCGTCCTGACCTGCAACCGCCATCCCGATGAGAGCAGACCCGAACTGGAGCATCCCGGTATCAGGCAACTGTCGTTTTCCACCCGGTATAGCAAGAAGGACGGGAAAGAGGAGTATGCGTTTGTGTACAGAATGGAAGTGGTACGGTCCGGAAGCAATATTATCAGAGTCAGGAAGTTGACCTTCGGCGGTACGGACTATCCGATAAAACCTTTTTTGCTGAAAATAGACGGTGAGACCTATTTGTAGGAAACCGGCTGATAACCGTACTGCCATATGAGTGGGAAAAAGCAAAGATTGAAGCATACACCCGGACAGCGGTGCCGTGAGGAAAGCATACGGGCGGAATCTGCCGGGCGAAAGGGCAGGATTGCTTTGTGGAAGATTGCAGTTCCGGTGATAATCGTACTGTTTTTGCTGCATTGCCGTGCCTGGCATCTGGAAGAAGCATGGTTGCTGCGCACGGCTTTTTCAACGGGCAGCTATCGAAGTCTGAATGCGGTTGTCGCTTCTGTTCTGTTCGTTATCGGCATGGGGGGCCGGATGCTGTATGTGTATCTCTGTTGCGGCCGGGACGAGAAGAAAGGAGTAAGGCGATTGGGGAGAAACATGCTTTACGGTTTGTTCTGGGGGGCAGGTTTGTCGGCATTGTGTACGAATGTGGTAGTCGTTTCTCTCTTTTGGCTGAATGCGTGCTTTACTTCTGCCGATAAAACCTGCGACTATAGGATTATAGCCGCCAAGGTGCACGACCGTAGGCCTAAATCCCGTTTTTCGCGCTATTCCGCTTCCTGGCTGCTGAATACCTTTTCGTATGGCGAACTGTTTGTGGAAGGAGACCGGTACACATGTGTCAATGTGTCGCCCCGCATGGCACGGCAGTTTGAAGGTTCGGAACGTGTTTACCTGAAAATAGACCTGGCGGACGGTTGGCTGGGCTGGGGAGTCGTCAAGGGAATACATCCGGTAGCAACCGTGTATTCGCAGCCGCAGGATGAAATCCGTTATTCTGCCGGTGCGCAGGCCAGGGTGGCAGCGGGTTCGTCCGGGCAGGCTAAAAAGAAGCACACTTTTCTGTATACATGGCAGGATATTCATATATTTGCTAAACTGCGTGGCATAAATCTGTCGGACACGGCACATGTCAGTGTAAACCGTTATGTGGATGCAAGCCGGGATATGCCGTTATGGGAGATTGATGTACGCGACTCCGTGCAGCCGGATAAAGTGAAGGTAATACTTGTGCACGGGGAAACCGGTGAAGTGGTAATGGATTCTTATGAATGACAAATTTTGGAACGATGAGGTATAAACATATAATTTCGGTTGTTTTGTGGAGTATGTTTCTGGTGGCGTGCGGTCCCGACCGCCGGGTAGCGCTGGCGGAAAAACTGATGGCGGAGAAAGAGACGGACAGTGCTATCGCCGTGATGCAGGAAATCAAAGAGCCGCAGAACAACCTTACCGACCGCGACTATGCGCTCTACGCTTTATTATTGTCCGAAGCCATGCACCGGAAACAGCAGTTGAATGCGGAAACCGATACATTGCTGCTGCCGGCCATCAAATATTTCAGTGAGTCGGGAGATTCTCTGTATGCCGAACGGGCGTTGTACTGCAAGGCGCACCTGGACAGGCGGCTGTACCGCATGAAGGATGCCATGCAGTCTTTTCTGAAAGCCTTGCTTTTCCTGCAGGGAAGCGGCAATGACGAGCAGCTCTACAGGGTCAATACATGGCTGGGAGTCGTCTGCCTGAACCAGGAAGAGTATGAGGGCAAGATGCGCTATTCCAAAGAGGCGTTGAAGGCGGCGTTGAGGATGGACAATCTGTTTTACAAGAACCTGGCGTTGTGCGATATCGCCACCGGCTATTACTTTCTGAACAGGCTGGACAGCGCCCTTTATTATGCACAGGCCGCCTATGATGCGGCAATAGCGGATTCCCTGCCGTCGCAATTACCTCATGTATATACCGATTTGGGCAGTATCTATGCCAAAATGGGAGAGAACGGAAAGGCACTGGAATATATAGACAAAGCTATCGGGTTGCGTCCCCGTAAAGATACCCTTGCCATTCTCGGCCTGTATGCCGATAAGGTGGATTTGTTCGGGAAGCTGGGGCAGTATGACTCCGCTTACCATTATTTTCGGAAAGCCGTTGCCAGCCCGAATTTGGCAACACAGGCAGATGCCTATAACCATATGTCCGGAGCGTATTATAAAATGGGACGGTGCAATGAGGCATACTCTCTTCTGCTGCGTTTTACGGAACTGGCGGACAGCGTGAGGAAGCAACGCCATACGGCGGAAGTCATTGCGTTGCAGGAGCTTTACAAGCACGAGCAACTGTCCGTGGAGAACCTTTATTGGCGCACTCAGGCCGCCGAAAGGCAGAGCAATGTATATCTGATGGCTACCTTGTCCCTATTGTCGCTGTGGATAGCAAGTACCATTTATTTCTTTTATTGGCGCAACCGCCGCCGGCTGGTGGAGCAGCAGCACCAGCTTGCCAGTCAGCAGGAAGAATTGCATCATCAGCGGCAAGTGACTACCGAGAACTTGCAGCGTATGGCCGAAATGGAGCAGAAGGAAGCCCGGCTGAAGGAGACTTTCTTCAGAAGGCTGAACCAGCGTATCGTTCAGGAGATAGAGAAGGGGAGCAATATCCTTCTTTCGGACGATGACTGGGAAGACATTGTGCAGAACGCGGACATTATTTTCGATAACTTCACCAGGCGGCTGCAACAACACTATCCTGCTTTGAATAAAGAGGATTTGCGCTACTGCTGTATGGTGAAGATGCAACTGTCCCAATTGGAAATGTCACAAATCATGCATCTGGAAAAAGATTCGGTAAAGAAGCGCCTGAAGCGTATTCGTATGGAGAAGATGAAAGCGGACAGCGGTGTGACGCTCGAGGAACTTTTGCGCCGGTTTTAGCGGTTGAAGCCGGACGTGCGCGGGCGCTGCGGATGTATGAACCGGACGTACGGGCATAAAAAAAGGAGTACCGCTGTACTCCAACCTTTGTTAACCTTA
>ERZ772897.2937-NODE-2937-length-13719-cov-2.813891_pt1 | contig 13719 bp, 11 predicted proteins | sample MGYA00512125_ERZ772897 | MGnify/ENA primary metagenome ERZ772897 (study PRJEB29015, sample SAMEA2737660) | human gut metagenome | biome: human gut; feature: human-associated habitat; material: faeces | place: China | collected 2012 ... | reverse complement strand
CACGAGTGTTACGCATGTCGCATCCGGCGATTTTCGTCGCTTACCCTAAATCCGCCATCAACACTTTGGATTTACGCTGGTAGTTGTACAACTGCTTTTTGCTCTCGGGCAGTAAATCAATATCCACCGGGGTAAATCCACGTTCCTGGAACCAGTGAATACTGCGCGTGGTCAGCACAAACAATTTGCTTAAGCCGCTCTGCTTCGCCTGAGCGGCAATGCGTTCAAGCAGAACCTCGCCCCGTGATGAACTGCGGTAATCCGGGTGAACTGCCACACAGGCCATTTCCCCAATCTTCTCTTCCGGGAACGGATAGAGCGCGGCGCAGGCAATAGTCGTGTTATCGCGCTGAATAATGGTGAATTTGTCGATTTCCATCTCCAGCTGCTCGCGAGAACGGCGCACCAGAATACCTTGCTGCTCCAGCGGGCGAATCAACTCCAGAATACCGCCGATATCGTTGATTGTTGCGCGACGAATCTGCTCGGCGCTTTCCATCACAATCTGCGTACCGATACCGTCGCGTGAGAACAACTCTTGCAACAGCGCGCCATCTTCCTGATAACTGATTAAATGACAGCGACGCACGCCGCTGCGGCAGGCTTTCACTGCGCCACGCAAAAAGCGCACCGTACCGGAGTTGTAATCGCCTTTCTCTTCCTGGGCTTCTACCCGCGCTTGCGCTTCGTTAGGGAAAAGTTCTGAGACAATATCACCGTCGTCATTAGTGACGCCCTGGGAAGAGCAAAAACCAATCATCTTCTCAGCTTTCAGTTTGATGGCCAGTTGAGTGGCAATCTCTTCCGAGGTCAGGTTAAAGCTCTCGCCAGTGACTGAAACAGCGACCGGCCCCATTAGCACTATTGCACCGCTGTCCAGTTGACGATGGATCGCGTCTTCATCAATCCGCCGGATACGCCCGCTATGGCAGTAATCCACGCCGTCATCGACGCCCAGCGGCTGGGCAATAATAAAATTGCCACTAACGACGTTGATATGCGCGCCCTGCAGCGGCGTGTTATTGAGACTCATCGACAGGCGAGCAGTAATATCCAGTTGCAATGTTCCTGCAGCCTGCTTCACCAGTTCCAGTGTTTTGGCGTCGGTCACACGTATGTTCTTGTGATATAGCGGTTCGTGGTGATGCGCAGCCAGATTTGCGTCGATCTGCGGACGTGCGCCATAGACTACCACCAGACGGATGCCGAGGCTGTGCAACAACCCGATATCATTAACGATACTGGAGAAATTCTCATGCTCAATGGCTTCACCGCCGAGCATGATGACAAACGTTTTTCCCCGGTGGGTATTGATATAGGGAACCGAATGGCGGAATCCCTCGACCAACTCGGTTTTACGTTCCTTTACCACGGCACACCTCTTTGCATGATTATTCGAAATTAGTGTATTTTTATTCTGTTTTTTCGCAGGGTGCAAGTGTAAATTTTATGCGAGAGCGACTTTTTTATCAGTAATGCCGTGAATATAAAAAGAATGTTTACCGTTTATTAGATGACAGATTATGCGTCTTTCGCTAAAGTTTCCGGTCAAATTAGTCGTTTACTTGTTACACAGCTTAGATTTCTTTTGCTCGGGAGAGGCATGTCAGGATCCAACACTGCAATCAGCCGTCGTCGTTTACTGCAAGGCGCGGGCGCCATGTGGCTATTGAGCGTAAGTCAGGTCAGCCTGGCTGCGGTTAGCCAGGTCGTGGCGGTGCGCGTCTGGCCTGCGTCCAGCTACACCCGTGTGACGGTAGAATCAAATCGTCAGCTGAAATATAAGCAGTTCGCGTTGAGTAACCCGGAACGCGTGGTGGTGGATATCGAAGATGTAAACCTGAACTCGGTACTCAAGGGGATGGCGGCACAAATTCGTGCAGACGACCCGTTCATCAAGTCGGCGCGCGTCGGGCAATTTGACCCGCAAACCGTACGCATGGTTTTTGAATTAAAGCAAAACGTAAAACCGCAGCTGTTTGCCCTTGCGCCGGTCGCCGGGTTTAAAGAGCGTCTGGTGATGGACCTCTATCCGGCCAATGCACAGGATATGCAGGACCCGCTGCTGGCGCTGCTGGAGGATTACAACAAAGGCGACCTCGAAAAGCAGGTGCCGCCAGCGCAAAGTGGTCCACAACCGGGTAAAGCAGGGCGCGATCGTCCGATTGTCATTATGCTTGACCCTGGCCACGGTGGCGAAGACTCCGGTGCGGTGGGGAAATACAAAACGCGCGAAAAAGATGTGGTATTGCAAATAGCTCGCCGTTTGCGCTCTCTGATCGAGAAAGAGGGCAATATGAAGGTGTACATGACGCGCAATGAAGACATCTTCATTCCATTGCAAGTGCGCGTAGCAAAAGCCCAGAAACAGCGTGCTGACCTGTTTGTCTCTATCCATGCCGACGCCTTTACCAGTCGTCAGCCGAGCGGTTCCTCTGTGTTTGCGCTCTCAACCAAAGGTGCAACCAGTACTGCGGCAAAATATCTGGCACAAACCCAGAACGCCTCGGACTTGATTGGTGGCGTGAGCAAAAGCGGTGACCGCTATGTCGACCACACCATGTTCGATATGGTACAGTCGCTGACCATTGCCGACAGCCTGAAGTTTGGTAAAGCGGTACTGAATAAGCTCGGTAAAATCAACAAGCTGCATAAAAATCAAGTTGAACAGGCCGGGTTTGCCGTACTAAAGGCACCAGATATTCCCTCCATTCTGGTCGAAATGGCGTTTATCAGTAACGTTGAGGAAGAGCGTAAACTGAAAACGGCGACTTTCCAGCAGGAAGTTGCGGAGTCTATTCTTGCGGGGATTAAAGCGTATTTTGCCGATGGGGCGACGCTGGCGAGAAGGGGATGATAAAAAGGCGCTGAATGGCGCTTTTTTATGGGAGACCAGAAACAAAAAAACACCCGTTAGGGTGTTCAATAATTGGTTGCGGGGGCCGGATTTGAACCGACGACCTTCGGGTTATGAGCCCGACGAGCTACCAGGCTGCTCCACCCCGCGCCTGAAACGTGGCAAATTCTACTCGTTTTGGGTAAAAAATGCAAATACTGCTGGGATTTGGTGTACCGAGACGGGACGTAAAATCTGCAGGCATTATAGTGATCCACGCCACATTTTGTCAACGTTTATTGCTAATCATGTGAATGAATATCCAGTTCACTTTCATTTGTTGAATACTTTTGCCTTCTCCTGCTCTCCCTTAAGCGCATTATTTTACAAAAAACACACTAAACTCTTCCTGTCTCCGATAAAAGATGATTAAATGAAAACTCATTTATTTTGCATAAAAATTCAGTGAGAGCGGAAATCCAGGCTCATCATCAGTTAATTAAGCAGGGTGTTATTTTATGACGACGATTCTCAAGCATCTCCCGGTAGGTCAACGTATTGGTATCGCTTTTTCTGGCGGTCTGGACACCAGTGCCGCACTGCTGTGGATGCGACAAAAGGGAGCGGTTCCTTATGCATATACTGCAAACCTGGGCCAGCCAGACGAAGAGGATTATGATGCGATCCCTCGTCGTGCCATGGAATACGGCGCGGAGAACGCACGTCTGATCGACTGCCGCAAACAACTGGTGGCCGAAGGTATTGCCGCTATTCAGTGTGGCGCATTTCATAACACCACCGGCGGCCTGACCTATTTCAACACGACGCCGCTGGGCCGCGCCGTGACTGGTACCATGCTGGTTGCTGCGATGAAAGAAGATGGCGTGAATATCTGGGGTGACGGTAGCACCTACAAAGGAAACGATATCGAACGTTTCTATCGTTATGGTCTGCTGACCAATGCTGAACTGCAGATTTACAAACCGTGGCTTGATACTGACTTTATTGATGAACTGGGCGGCCGTCATGAGATGTCTGAATTTATGATTGCCTGCGGTTTCGACTACAAAATGTCTGTCGAAAAAGCCTACTCCACAGACTCCAACATGCTTGGTGCAACGCATGAAGCGAAGGATCTGGAATACCTCAACTCCAGCGTCAAAATCGTCAACCCGATTATGGGCGTGAAATTCTGGGATGAGAGCGTGAAGATCCCGGCAGAAGAAGTCACAGTACGCTTTGAACAAGGTCATCCGGTGGCGCTGAACGGTAAAACCTTTAGCGACGACGTAGAAATGATGCTGGAAGCTAACCGCATCGGCGGTCGTCACGGCCTGGGCATGAGCGACCAGATTGAAAACCGTATCATCGAAGCGAAAAGCCGTGGTATTTACGAAGCTCCGGGGATGGCACTGCTGCACATTGCGTATGAACGCCTGTTGACCGGTATTCACAACGAAGACACCATTGAGCAGTATCACGCGCATGGTCGTCAGTTGGGCCGTCTGCTGTACCAGGGGCGTTGGTTTGACTCCCAGGCGCTGATGCTGCGTGACTCTCTGCAACGCTGGGTTGCCAGCCAGATCACTGGTGAAGTTACCCTGGAGCTGCGCCGTGGGAACGATTATTCAATCCTGAATACCGTCTCAGAGAACCTGACCTACAAGCCAGAGCGTCTGACGATGGAAAAAGGCGACTCGGTGTTCTCGCCAGATGATCGTATTGGTCAATTGACCATGCGTAACCTGGATATCACTGATACCCGCGAGAAACTTTTCGGTTATGCCAAAACTGGCCTGCTTTCCTCCTCTGCCGCTTCAGGCGTGCCGCAGGTGGAGAATCTGGAAAACAAAGGCCAGTAATTCGACATCAACCCTGCCCTTCAGGGGTGGGGTTACCTTGCTTATCCTCTGTAAACTCCTTTCTGAGCATCACATAATCGAAAACATCATGGTTTGCATCCACAACCCGTGAGTCTCCTTTATAGTGTGCAATCACTTCCTCAAGCGTTTGCGGCTGTTCCGGCTTTGTTACCCCCATCCACGCATTAATAAGGTAATTATTGTAAGCTGTCGAAAAGATGTTGTTTTCCGTTGTGCGATCCACGCCATCCCCAAGAACGGGGCTATACCAGATAAACATCGGGACATGATATGCCTGCTGGCTAGCCTCCCTGCCTCCATGAAAATAGACGTTCTTCTTCGTAGGGTCACGTTCCAGGCCGTGGTCGGCAAAATACATGACCGAGGCGCGGCGATCTTTTAATAATTCAAAAACCTGACCTAGCAAACTATCTGTGTAATGAATGGAGTTGTCATAGCAGGCATCCTGATCGTCCTGCGGTTGAAACACGGCGCTGGATTGCGGATAGGCGCTACAAGCCGGTTCATGGCTTCCATTTAAATGAAGAACAATCAGTTTCTTTTGCTGCGTATTTTGCTGTAATGCTTGCGATAAATGCGGCAACAACAATTCATCAAATCCTCTGACATAAACTGTTTCCATGGCGCGCATGGCGATACTGGTAACTGCTGTACCATTCTGCCGAAAAGCGGATTGCGAGCTTAGCCAGAAAGTCTGAAATCCTGCTTGATTAGCCATATTAATAATGTTGTCGGGGTAATTATGAATGTCATGACTCAAAACAGAATCAGCAGTTAAAGAAAGGGGAACCGACAGCGCAGTGTAAGGTGCGCCGCTTATTGCTTGATTAAACAGTTTGATCTGTTTTCTTTGTGCTTCAACTTGCGGTGTCGTAGAGCGTGTATATCCATACAAAGACATATTGTCGACACGTACAGACTCCCCCACAATCAACACGTAGGTATCAATACCTGTATCCCTGACTGATAATTGAAAATACGGCACCGTGTTTGCAATTGAGAGTAATCTTTGATGCTCTTTCGCTGCTAAAGCAAAATAGTTGAGATTGAAAAACGGCGTATAGGTAGCAAATCGCGACGCTAGTATATATGGACTGAACGCATTTTTATTTTTGGCATCTTTATAAGCAAATTGACAAGCGGAAAATAAACTGCCCGAAATGACAATCAGCAATAATATTCCTGTCACTTTTTTTGTCGGCAAGGAAACATCATATTTTATTATTACTGCCAAAAAAAGAAGGGATAAAAAAGCAAAGGCACATAGATAAGGGATATACATCCCCAGCATTTTGACAACTTCATCCGGATCACTCTGGAGCACACTAATCGCAAATCCATCATTGAAAGTTGTACCAAAGGTACACCATGAATAGAGGCTAATACTCATGTCTGCCGCAGTCAGTAACACAAATGGTGCGGCAACAAGCAGGCGAAGCGGAAGGGATGATATACGTTTTACAACCAGGATGGTCAGAACGAAGAACAGCAAGCGCTGAACCATATGCGCTCCGGAAGAAGCGACTAAGTTCGTAATACCAAAAACAATAACACAAAGATACAACAACCAATGAGATTTAAAAGTTCTAGCAAATTTGTTGAATACTGTCATCCAGAAATCCAAGTTCACAACCAATATAAACAATTATCAACAATGTTTAATTTTATATCAGACATGTTTTTCAACTCTGATCCATATCAGAACGAAACACTGTTAGTTTTTTCTTTTTAAATGATGCGGCCATTGCGTTCTCAGTAATTAAATAACATTATCAATGCGTCTCTAAACATTACGCAGAACGTAGCCATCAGTCGTTATACTGACAGGAGCAGGATGGTTTATCGAGAAGTAAACATATCCGTATTCGTACCGGAACTGGAGTTGACACAATAAAGTGCCAATTATGTCAGCAGTAGGGAAAAGTTTATAACTAAGGCGTACCGGCACCATCGTTTCAAGGTACCAGCTACGAGTAAAGCAACTGGACGAGATACAGATACCTGACAACCATTCCTCAGACCAGGACCAAAACGAAAAAAGACGCTTTTCAGCGTCTCTTTTCTGGAATTTGGTACCGAGGACGGGACTTGAACCCGTAAGCCCTATTGGGCACTACCACCTCAAGGTAGCGTGTCTACCAATTCCACCACCTCGGCACGGATACTACTTTTTAGTTCGGGATATCGCTGGTCGGCTTAGCCGGAGCAGCTGGCTGAGTTTGTTCGGTTTTCGCCGGTGCACTCAGATTTTCCCATTCGCTACCTTTATTGGTTTTGTTGCTATTGATGTTACCCAGCACCAGACTGATGATGAAGAATAACGTTGCCAGCAGCGCCGTCATGCGGGTCATGAAGTTACCAGAACCACTTGAACCAAACAGCGTAGCGGAAGCGCCTGCTCCGAAGGAGGCTCCCATATCAGCGCCTTTACCTTGCTGCAGCATGATCAGACCAACAAGGCCAATTGCCACAATAAGGAAAACTACCAAAAGAGCTTCGTACATAATCAACCTGTTCCTTGCGGAGTTGCCGCGTACCAATGCTTCAACCAATAAAGCGGGAGTTTTTAATCTTTCCCACTGAAGCGGGTGTGAATACTAACCAAAGCGAATGACCTTCGCAAGGGCAATTTTATCGCATTGTATCAACTGCGGAAAAAAACAGCAAAACCGATGTGTTCGCTGAGAAAAAAGGCGACAATCGCCGCCTTTTTAGCCAGTCATTTATCGTTTTAAACGGCTTTTACTGCATCGGCGATGCGGTGTGCAAATTCAGTCACCTGCGCTTCGTCTTCGCCTTCCACCATCACGCGAATTAACGGTTCGGTGCCGGATTTACGCAGCAACACGCGTCCACGGTTGCCCAGCGCAGCTTCAACCTCTGCGGTCACGGCTTTAACTGACTCATGCTCAAGTGGATCGCCGCTACCTGCGGTGTAACGTACGTTAACCAGAATCTGCGGGAACATTTTCATGCCGCTGCAAAGGTCGTGCAGGCTCATATGGTTACGTGCCATCGCCGCCAGCACCTGCAAGCCAGCAACGATGCCGTCACCGGTAGTAGTTTTATCCAGCAGGATCACATGACCGGAATTCTCTGCACCGATACGCCAGCCTTTCTCCTGCATTTTTTCCAGTACGTAGCGGTCACCCACTTTCGCGCGCGCAAATGGAATTCCTAACTGTTTCAGCGCCAGTTCAAGCCCCATGTTGCTCATCAATGTACCCACAGCGCCACCACGCAGCTGGCCCTGACGAAGACCTTCACGCGCGATGATATACATGATCTGATCGCCATCGACTTTATTGCCTTCATGGTCAACCATAATCACGCGATCGCCGTCGCCGTCGAAGGCAATACCGAGATCCGCTTTTTCAGCCAGCACACGAGCCTGGAGCGCGCGAACGTCGGTAGCCCCCACTTCGGCATTGATGTTTACACCGTTTGGCTCACAACCGATAGCGATAACGTTCGCCCCCAGTTCGCGCAGCACGTTCGGCGCGATGTGATAAGTCGCACCGTTTGCACAATCCACCACGATCTTCAGTTCACTGAGGCTAAGTTCGTTCGGGAACGTGGCTTTGCAAAACTCGATATAGCGACCCGCGGCATCAACGATACGGCTGGCTTTACCCAGTTCTGCCGAATCAACGCAGCTGATCTCCTTTTCCATTTCCGCTTCGATGGCCTCTTCTACCGCATCCGGCAGTTTGGTGCCGTCGATAGAGAAGAATTTAATGCCATTATCGTAGAACGGGTTATGCGATGCAGATATCACAATTCCGGCCTCTGCGCGGAAGGTACGCGTCAGATAAGCCACGGCCGGTGTTGGCATCGGGCCAGTGAAGAGTGCGGAAAGGCCCGCTGCCGCCAGACCCGCTTCCAGTGCTGACTCCAGCATATAGCCAGAAATACGCGTGTCTTTACCAATAATAATCTTACGGGAGCCGTGGCGCGCCAGCACTTTACCCGCGGCCCAACCCAGCTTAAGCACAAAATCAGGTGTGATCGGCGCATCCCCTACACGACCACGAATCCCATCGGTACCGAAATATTTACGATTACTCATAGCGTTTGTTTTCCTTTGCAGACAGAGTGGCTTCCACCACCCGCATCGCTTCTACGGTTTCTTTGACGTCATGAACACGAATGATGTGCGCGCCTTGCATTGCGGCAATGACCGCACAGGCCAGACTACCGCTCAGGCGCTCGGACGGCCCCACGTTCAGCAGCTGCCCAATCATCGATTTTCGTGACATACCCACCAACAGCGGCAGGTTGAAATGGTGAAATTCAGCCAGGCGCGCCAGTAATGAATAGTTATGGGAGAGATTTTTACCGAAACCGAATCCGGGGTCGAGCAACAATTTCTCTTTTGCGATACCCGCCTGCTCGCAACGTGCTATTTGCTCAATAAAGTAGCGATTCACTTCTGCAAAGACATCGTCATACTTCGGAGCTTCCTGCATGGTTTTTGGATTTCCCTGCATATGCATCAGACAAACCGGTAAACCGGTTTCTGCAGCCGCCTCCAGAGCGCCAGGTTCGGAAAGGGAGCGGATATCATTAATAATGTGAGCGCCAACTTTCGCTGACTCACGGATGACTTCTGGTTTGGATGTATCGACTGAGATCCAGACTTCGAAGCGTTGAGCAATTGCCTCAACCACAGGAATAACACGTTGCAACTCTTCTTCAACGCTAACTTCCGCCGCCCCTGGGCGCGTGGACTCGCCACCAACGTCAATGATCGTCGCGCCAGCGTTGATCATCAGATTCGCATGTTTCACCGCATCTATCAGCGAGTTATGCGTGCCACCATCCGAAAAGGAATCAGGCGTGACGTTGAGGATCCCCATTACGTGAGGATGGCTAAGGTCCAGTGAAGTACCCTGGGCAAAGAGTTTCATGATGTTATCCCTGGTATGAATTGATAAGAAAAAACCCCGGAGCACGCCCCGGGGTTTTCGGTACAAATACAGTCATCTGATGCGGGAACTTACTTGTCGCCTAACTGCTCTGACATGGTGTTACCCGGGTTCGGCGTACGCGGTTCATCAACCGGACGAGGAGCCTTTGGACTACCATTGTCGCCAGAATTGTTAGAAGCGCCTGGTTCTTCCCAGCCCGCTGGCGGACGTACATCGCGACGTGCCATCAGGTCATCAATCTGCGGTGCGTCGATAGTCTCATATTTCATGAGAGCATCTTTCATCGCATGCAGAATATCCATATTGTCGGTCAGAAGCTGACGCGCACGATTATAGTTACGCTCAATCAGTGCTTTCACTTCCTGGTCGATGATACGTGCAGTTTCATCGGACATATGTTTCGCTTTCGCTACGCTACGGCCGAGGAACACTTCACCTTCTTCTTCCGCGTACAGCAGTGGACCCAATTTCTCAGAGAAGCCCCACTGAGTCACCATGTTACGTGCCAGGTTGGTCGCAACTTTAATATCGTTGGACGCACCGGTAGATACATGTTCCGGCCCGTAGATGATCTCTTCTGCCAGACGACCACCGTACAGCGTAGAAATCTGGCTTTCCAGTTTCTGACGGCTGGCGCTGATTGCGTCGCCCTCAGGCAAGAAGAAAGTCACACCCAGCGCACGACCGCGTGGGATAATCGTCACTTTGTGCACCGGATCGTGTTCCGGCACCAGGCGACCGATAATCGCATGACCCGCTTCGTGGTAAGCCGTCGATTCTTTCTGCGCTTCCGTCATCACCATGGAGCGACGTTCCGCACCCATCATGATTTTGTCTTTCGCTTTCTCGAACTCAACCATCGACACAACGCGTTTGTTGCCACGAGCAGCGAACAGTGCCGCTTCGTTCACCAGGTTCGCCAGGTCAGCACCGGAGAAACCAGGAGTACCACGGGCAATGATTGCCGCGTCGATATCGGGTGCCAATGGTACGCGACGCATGTGAACTTTCAGGATCTGCTCACGACCGCGAACATCTGGCAAGCCGACCACAACCTGACGGTCGAAACGGCCAGGACGCAGCAGGGCCGGGTCGAGAACGTCCGGACGGTTAGTCGCGGCGATAACGATGATACCTTCGTTACCTTCGAAGCCATCCATCTCAACCAGCATCTGGTTCAGAGTCTGTTCACGTTCATCGTGACCACCGCCCAGACCAGCGCCACGCTGGCGGCCTACGGCGTCGATTTCATCGATAAAGATGATGCACGGTGCCGCTTTCTTCGCCTGTTCGAACATGTCACGAACACGGGATGCACCCACACCGACGAACATTTCTACGAAGTCAGAACCGGAGATAGTAAAGAACGGAACTTTCGCTTCGCCTGCAATCGCTTTCGCCAGCAGCGTTTTACCGGTACCCGGAGGACCGACCATCAAGACGCCTTTCGGGATCTTACCGCCGAGTTTCTGGAAGCGGCTCGGCTCGCGCAGATACTCAACCAGTTCAGCAACTTCTTCTTTTGCTTCGTCGCAGCCCGCAACGTCAGCAAAGGTCGTTTTGATCTGATCTTCCGTCAGCATGCGCGCTTTGCTCTTACCAAACGACATGGCACCTTTGCCACCGCCGCCCTGCATTTGACGCATGAAGAAGATCCAGACACCAATCAGCAACAGCATCGGGAACCAGGAGATGAAGATAGAAGCCAGCAGGCTTGGTTCTTCAGGCGGTTCACCGACAACCTTGACGTTCTTGGTCAACAGGTTATCCAGTAATTTCGGATCCTGAACCGGAATGTAAGTGGTATAACGGTTACTATCTTTCTTGGTAACGTTGATTTCACGTCCGTTGATACGCGCTTCACGAACCTGGTCGTTATTGACCTCTTGTAGGAAGGTAGAGTAATCCACCTTACGGCCATTAGACTCGCTGGGCCCAAAGCTCTGGAATACTGACATCAGCACAACGGCAATGACCAGCCAGAGTATTAGGTTTTTCGCCATGTCACTCAAGGGATTAACCTCTTATTACAACTGTGTTAAAAACAGCGTCAGGATACTCTATATCCAGCATCTTTCAAACTTTCGTCTGAAATCTGCCGGTTATGGTTTACGCCCGGTCGCTACAATATACACTTCCCGCGAACGTGCACGAGAAGAGTCCGGCTTACGAACTTTGACCTTCGTAAACAGGGAGCGAATTTCCCTTAGATACTCATCGAAACCTTCGCCCTGGAACACCTTCACTACAAAACTGCCACCTGGCGCTAATACATCACGACACATTTCTAGCGCCAGTTCCACCAGATACATGGCACGGGGGATATCCACCGCCGGTGTTCCGCTCATGTTTGGTGCCATATCGGACATGACAACCTGGACTTTGCTGTCGCCAACGCGCTCCAGCAGTGCTTTCATCACCAGTTCATCACGAAAATCGCCCTGAAGAAAGTCCACACCAACGATAGGATCCATAGGTAAAAGATCGCAAGCGATGATGCGGCCTTTGCCGCCAATTTGGGTGACCACATATTGTGACCAACCACCCGGAGCAGCACCAAGGTCGACAACCGTCATTCCCGGTTTAAAGAGTTTGTCACTTTGCTGTATTTCATCAAGTTTAAACCAGGCACGGGAACGTAACCCCTTTTTCTGTGCCTGTTGAACATATTTATCGCTAAAGTGTTCCTGAAGCCAGCGGCTGGAGCTGGCAGAACGCTTCTTACCTGTCATTTAACTTTCCCATGGGGATAACTCATCGTAACCAATTGCGTAAATTTTTACGCGCCTATTTGGTGATATATGGGAGATGGCGGTAGAATGACCCGTTTTCAATCCCAACGTAAGCAAAAAATACGATGAATCTGAGTACTAAACAAAAACAGCACCTGAAAGGTCTGGCACATCCGCTCAAGCCAGTTGTTCTGCTTGGCAGTAATGGTTTGACCGAAGGGGTGCTGGCCGAGATTGAACAAGCGTTAGAGCACCATGAACTCATCAAGGTGAAAATCGCCACCGAAGATCGCGAAACTAAAACCTTGATCGTGGAAGCTATCGTGCGCGAAACCGGCGCCTGTAATGTACAGGTCATCGGTAAAACGCTGGTGCTTTATCGCCCAACTAAAGAACGTAAAATCTCGCTGCCACGCTAAGATTATCCTAAAGTTACACACATTTGCTGTGTAAAACGAGGGGTTTTCCGCAGGCAGGAGAGCAAAATGCCACGCTCTGTTCGTTGATAAAAGGCCGCATAGCGGCCTTTTTCCTTTCTTTACAATACATCAACATCTTGAGTATTGGGTAATTCTTACAGGTATTCCACCTTAATTACTTCAAATTCTACTTCGCCGCCCGGCGTTTTGATGACCACAACATCATCTTCTTCTTTGCCGATCAGGCCACGAGCAATAGGCGAGTTTACAGAAATCAGGTTTTGTTTAAAGTCAGCTTCGTCATCGCCAACGATGCGATAAGTCTGTTCTTCGTCAGAATCCAGATTCAGCACCGTTACGGTAGCACCAAAAATAACGCGCCCATTGTTGGGCATTTTGGTGACATCAATCACCTGCGCGTTCGACAGCTTGGCTTCGATGTCTTTAATACGGCCTTCGCAGAAACCCTGCTGTTCACGAGCTGCGTGGTATTCGGCGTTTTCTTTCAGGTCGCCATGCTCACGCGCTTCCGCGATAGCAGCAATGATTTCAGGACGGCGCACAGATTTCAGAAAATCCAGCTCTTCGCGTAATTTTTCAGCGCCGCGTAAGGTCATCGGAATAGCTTGCATTTGTTATACCTCTTGAACATTCCTGTAGGGGGCGGCTGCTCTCACCCCGGCTGCTAAGCCCACTCTGGCATACGCCATGCCAGAGTCAGAAGCAAAAAAATACCGACCCGGGTCCGAGGACCCAGGTCAGCTACAATTCTCTATTTGATGATCATTTTACCCTGGAGTTCCCTATGGGTCATCGTTTACTTTTTGGGGCGTTGCGCCGTAGTATGACGGCCTGTTTCCAGGTTGTTAGCGCGAGATTATGCGATTTTCCAGATTTATCATCGGATTGACCAGCTGT
>ERZ772897.2931-NODE-2931-length-13740-cov-3.647936_pt1 | contig 13740 bp, 14 predicted proteins | sample MGYA00512125_ERZ772897 | MGnify/ENA primary metagenome ERZ772897 (study PRJEB29015, sample SAMEA2737660) | human gut metagenome | biome: human gut; feature: human-associated habitat; material: faeces | place: China | collected 2012 ... | reverse complement strand
AGCTTTGACCTGATCGTCAGCCGAAACGTCATCTGGAATCTGGAGTATCCGGAGCAGGCCCTGGAGGAATGGGAGAGAGTCCTTGCGCCGGGCGGACGCATGATATATTTTGATGCCAATTGGTATTTGTATCTTTATGATGAGGAACTTAGCGCCCGGAAGAAAGCCGCGGAGGCGGCCTTCCGCGCAAAATACCCGGTTCACAATTATGCAGGAAATATGTCAAAGGCACGGGTGCTGGAACTGGAGCAGACCGCTTATGCGCTTCCACTTTCGAAAGAAAAACGCCCCGAGTGGGATAAAAAGGTGTTAGAAAAACTAGGTATGCGGATGGTTGAGGTCATTGAGGACATTGGCCCTGGCGTGCAGGATCCGCTGGACTGGGAGCGGGACAGTCTGAATCATACCTTTATGATCTGTGCGGAAAAGCCGGTAACGGCTGATCAGGGATGAAAGAGGTAACGAAAATTGAAGAAATATATAGGAAAGCGGCTGCTGCAGCTGATTCCGGTGTTGTTTGGCATCACTTTTTTGTCCTTTGCCATGATGCGTGCGGCAGGCAGTGATGCCGTGATGGAACTCTATGGAGACAAGGGCGCGGTTGCTCAGGAAATCATCGATGCCAGAAGAGCGGAGCTGGGGCTGGACCAGTCGTTTTTCACCCAGTATCTGGCCTGGCTTCGTGGAATATTGACCGGGGATATGGGAATCAGCTATGTTTCGGGAAAAAATGTGTTTGATACCTTTGTTTCGAAACTGCCTGCAACCCTGTTGTTAACGGCGTTATCTATGGGCGCAACGGTTGTATTCTCTATTCCATTGGGGGTTCTGGCTGCGGTGCGCCATGATAAGTTTACAGATTATTTTTTGCGCTTTTTCAGCTTTATCGGCAACAGCCTGCCCAATTTCTTTGTGGCGCTGCTGCTGATGCAGCTTTTTTCGATAAAATGGAAGCTGCTCCCCGTGATTTCCAATGGAACAACGATGTGCGGTGCCATTCTGCCGACGCTGACCCTGGCCATTGCCATGTCCGCCAAGTATCTGCGGCAGGTTCGTGCTACAGTTCTGGAGGAGTTGGGTAAGGACTATGTTTTGGGGGCCAAGGCCCGGGGCGTCCGGGAAAGCGTCACCCTGTGGAAAAGCGTTCTGAAATCCGCGATGCTGACCATTATCACGCTGCTGGCTCTGTCCATCGGCAGCCTGCTGGGCGGCACAGCCATTATTGAAAGCATTTTCATGTGGGACGGTGTGGGCAAGCTGGCGGTGGATTCCATTACCATGCGGGATTATCCCATGATCCAGGCCTATGTGGTCTGGATGGCCATCATTTATGTGGGGGTAAATCTGATCACCGATATTCTCTACCATGTCCTTGACCCGAGAATCCGACTGGGGGTGCAGGAAGGATGAGCACATGCAAGCCGCAAAAGCATCCCAAAAACACGGTGAAGACCCGCTTGATCATTTTCAGCGCTCTGGCCATTGTGCTGGTGGTGTGCGCCTTCTTTTCCGAGTACCTCACACCCTATGATCCCTATTTGCAAAATCTGGATATCGCCAAGCAGGCGCCAAGCCGAGAGCACCTTCTGGGCACGGACCGGTATGGCCGGGATATGCTGTCCCGGGTCATTGCAGGCAGCCGTGCCAGTATTTTTTCAACGCTCCTGCTGGTCGCTGTGATCACAGCGATTGGCACGGCGGTGGGCGTTGCCTGCGGCTGGACCGGAGGCTGGGTGGATACGGTGCTGATGCGGCTCTCGGATGTGTTTCTGGCCTTTCCCGGGCTGGTGTTTGCACTGGCGGTTGCGGGAACCCTGGGCGGCGGACTGCAAAACGCAATGATTGCCTTGGCGGCCATCTCCTGGCCCAAGTATGCCAGAATCGCCAGAAGCCAGACCTTGGCTCAGAAGGAGACGGCATGGATGAAAGCGGTCCGCCTTTCCGGCAGCAGCACAAGAAAGATCATTTTGGGGCACATCCTGCCCAACATTATGGGCCCCATTCTGATCACATCTATGCTGGACATCGGCGCCATGATGATGGAGCTGGCGGCTTTGAGCTTTTTAGGGCTGGGGGCCAAGCCTCCCATTCCCGAATGGGGCAGCATGATGAGTGACACCCGGAGCCTGATGACTACGTCTCCCTGGATCCCTTTCAGCCCGGGGATTGCGATCTTCATCTCGGTTATGATTTTTAACCTGCTGGGCGACACCGTCCGGGACTATGCAGACCCCAAAAGCCGGAGGTAAGCAAATGGAAGCCATACTCAAATATGACCATGTGGAGCTTTCCTATTTGGGGCAGCCGGTGGTGCAGGATGTGAGCTTTTCTCTGGAACCTGGGGAGATCCTGGGCATTGTGGGGGAGAGCGGCAGCGGCAAAAGCACACTGATCAAGGCGGCCATGGGGCTTCTTGGCAGCGAGGGCTGCGTTACAAAGGGGCAGATCTGCTACCGGGGCAGGAATCTGCTTGGTTTGCCATCCAAGGAACTCCGCAAGCTGAATGGCCCGGAGTTGGGCTACATTTTTCAGAACGCCGGAAGCGCCTTCTGCCCCATCCGCACGGTTTGGGCGCAGCTGTATGAGACGATGCGCGCCCACGGCAAAATTTCCAGAGCGGAATTTGGGCCCCAGGCGCTGGAAATGCTCGAAAAGCTGGGCTTTGAAAACGGGGAGCGGATTTTGGCGTCCTATCCCTTTGAGCTCTCCGGCGGTATGCAGCAGCGCATCGGTATTGCAGCGGCCATGCTCTTACGGCCCAGCGTGCTTTTGGCGGATGAGCCCACCTCTGCGCTGGATGTGACCATTCAGAAGCAGGTGGTGGAGGAAATGGCGCTGGTTCGCAAAACCTTTGGCACAGCCATTGTTTTGGTTTCTCACAATCTGGGGGTCATCGGGGCTTTGGCAGACAACGTTCTGGTGCTGAAGGACGGGAAGTGCGTGGAATACGGCAGATGCGGCCAGGTCCTGTCGAACCCAAGAAGCGCGTATGCCAAAGCGCTGCTATCCGCCGTCCCCCGGCTTCGGAGGTAAAAGCGATGGAACCGATCTTGAAAGTAGAGGCGCTGACGAAGACCTTTTCCGGGCAGCGGGAAATCGCCGCGGTAAACGGAATCAGCTTTGAACTGTTCCCCGGGGAGTGCCTGGCCATCATCGGCGAGAGCGGCAGCGGAAAGACCACCGCCGTGAATATGATTTCCCGGCTGACTGACGTGACAGCCGGAAGCATTTTTTTGGAGGGACAGGAAATTACCCATAGGAAGGGAAAGCAGCTGCGGGAAGTCTACAGACAGATGCAGATGGTTTTCCAGACACCAACGGATTCCTTCGATCCCCGCCGCACCCTGGGGGACGGCATCGGAGAAAGTCTGCGCAATGCGGGTCTCACCCGAAAAGAGACCCAAAAGAGGGTGGAGGCGCTGCTGGAAAAATGCGGCCTCCCCGGAGAATTTGCAAATCGCTATCCCCATCAGGTCAGCGGCGGCCAGTGCCAACGGGCGGCCATTGCCCGGGCCTTGGCCATTGAGCCAAAGCTGCTGATCTGCGATGAGGCAACCTCTGCGCTGGATGTGACGGTGCAGAAGGAGATCATTTCCCTTTTGAACGAGCTGCGGAAGCAGCGGGGCAAAAATTTGTCGATCCTCTTCATCTGCCACGATATTTCCCTGGTCCAGCAGTTCTGCGACCGGGTGCTGGTTATGTACCGTGGGGAAATTGTGGAGGAAGGGACGCCGGATGTCGTAATCCGCGCGCCGAAAAACGACTATACGAAACGCCTGATCGACAGCGTTTTGTAATATAATTTTGATGTGATGCCGTGACGTCCGGCAAAACATAAAACAACCGTGAAAGGAACCAATAAAATATGAAAAAATGCATTTCCCTTCTCCTGGTTGCCTGCCTGACGCTTCTTTTGCTGACGGGCTGCGGCAGCAACGCAGCGGATTCTTCCGCAAATGGCGGTAGTACGGAGCAGACTTCTGCCCCGGCTGCGAAGAAAACCATGGTCATCGGCGACACCACTTTCAATTCCGAAAACTGGGAGGAGACGGTGGACCCCCACAGGACCTACAATGGCTGGGCCTGCATCCGCTATGGCATCGGCGAGACTCTGGTCCACTACACGGATTCCATGGAGCTGGAGCCCTGGCTGGCAACGGACTGGACCAATGATGGCGACTGCACCTGGACGATTACCCTCCGGGAGGGCGTGAAGTTCTCTTCCGGCAGGGAGATGGACGGCGAAGCTGTGAAGCAGTGCCTGGAGCACCTGCTGGAAAACCACGACCGGGCTCCCAGCGATACCAAGATCGTGGACCTGCAGGCAGAGGGGCAGACCCTGACCGTTACCACCAGCGAGCCGAACCCCGCCCTGATGAATTACCTGGGGGACCCCTACGGCTGCATCATCGATGTGGATGCCTCGGATTTTGAAACCGGCATTGTAGCCGGTACCGGCCCCTATGTGGTGAAGGAGCTGGTCACGGATGACCACCTGACCCTTACCCCCAACACCTACTACTGGAACGGTAATCCAAAGATCGATGAGCTGACCATTCGCACCTTATCCAATGGCGATACCCTGTCCGCTGCGCTCCAGGCCGGCGATATTGATGCTGCCTATGGCATGGCCTATGAGGCCTACCCCAATTTTGAAAACGGCGGCTATCAGTTTTCCGCCATTCAGACCTCCCGGGCCTTCTTTGCCAGCATGAATATGACAAGTCCTGTCATTCAGGACGCCGCCGTGCGGAAGGCCATTGCCATGGGCATCAACAAAGCGGGATTTGTGAAAACCCTGCTGGACGGTCATGGGGTTGCTGCCAACGGCGCCTTCCCGGATGGTTTCAGCAGCTTTGGCGGCGAGCACGTAAAGGCGGAAGAATATGACCCTGAGGGGGCTAAGGCGCTTCTGGAGCAGGCCGGTTGGGTGGATACCGACGGTGACGGCATCCGGGAAAAGAACGGCACGAAGCTGACGATTCGCTGGCTGACCTACCCCAGCCGTCAGGAGCTGCCCCTTCTGGCCGAAGCGGCCCAGGCATCCCTGAAGGAGATCGGCATGGACGTGGACATCAACTGCACGGCTTCTCGCCGGGAGTTCCTGGCAGATATGACCAGTTGGGATGTCTACGCTTCCGCCCTGGTCACGGCCCCTTCCGGGGATCCCCAGTATTTTTTCACCACCTCCTGCGTTCCCGGCATGAGCTATAATTTCGGCGCTTATGACAATCCCGAGGTGACAGCCCTCATCGAAGAACTGTCGAAGGAATTCGACACAACCAAGCGGGGTGAGATTGCGGTGCAGCTCCAGCAGATGATCCTGGACGACAATGCCTATGTCTTCTGCTCCTTCCTGCAAATGAACATGATCTCCAAGGAAAACGTCCGGAACTATACCGCCCATGCCTGTGACTACTACCAGGTGACGGCGGAGCTGGATATCATGTAAGGGAAATCCTGAGCGTAGTAAATGAAATACAATAAGGCATATTGAGACATGAACGCACCATTGCCGACTCTGAGGCTGAAGCCTGGAGCCAGCAATGGTGCGTTTATGTTATGTTGGCATATTTGTGGAATGGGGAGTGGGCATCGGTTGAACCTTATTCTTCTACCAGCGGTGCAACTACTTCGATATGAAGCCCGGCCTGACGTAACTGTTCCAGCTGTTGTTCTGAGGCCTCACTGTCTGTAATCAAATCTGTAACATCTGCCAGGGTTCCACTGAAAAAATTATGCTCGGTGCCGATTTTGCTGGAATCAGCCACAATGATTTTTTGCCCACGGCAACGGCGCAGCATCATTTGATTGATGGAGGTTTCCTGAATGACGCGGCTGGTAATGCCACCCTGGATGCTGATTCCGCTGACTCCCAGAATGCACTTTGTTGCTGTGACCTTGGAGAGTGCATCCAGCGCCAATTGGCCGACCAGGGATTGCTTGCTCCCGTAGACCTCTCCGCCGGTTAGTACCAGTTCCACCCCCTGGCTTCTCTGGGACAGGAGACTACGGCCATTGTTGGTGACAATCAGAATGGACTTATTTTGAATGTAGGGATAGATCAGCAGGGCAGTTGCACTGGAATTGATGAAAACTGTGTCGCCATCTTCCAAAAGCTCTGCCGCTCGTTTTGCAATCGCTTTTTTCTGGGCAAGCCGCTGGGTGGTGGTCTCCAGGTAGGCTGGCTCATCATCCTTCTCTGCTGCCATGGTTAGCTTGGCACCACCGAAATAGCGGCTTACCAGTTTTCTGCTTTCCAGTTCGTCCAGATCCCGCCGAACTGTGATGGCAGATACGCTGAGCTCTTTTGCAAGGGTGGATACATCGGCTGTCCCTGTCTTCTTCAGATAATCCAGTAACTGCATTTGCCTCTTTTGAATTGCACCTCTGTTATTTTTCACTTGTTTCCCTTCCTTCATTGCATCCGTTCAGCTCTGCCAGCGCTGCATGTGGAATTGCTGCGCTGACCTGAGCTCGCAGTGTATTTATTTTTCTGTAAAGTAGCGAGTGGTCCTTTTGCGGGTAAAAAACATTCCCTGCTTTTCCAACGCCAATCTGCCCTGCGGCTTCTTTCAGGCTTGAATACCATCCGATCGCAGTGCTTCCAGCGAGAAAAGCACCGATTGCAGTTGTTTCTTCAATTATACATCTTTCAACAGGATATTCAAGCATATCCGCTAATATTTGATCGAATAAAGAGAATTTGGCTAATCCGCCGGTAACATGGACCGAAGCAACCCTTGCATCCAGACTCCGGAGAATCTGGTGGCACTGGGCAATTTCTGCTGCGACACCTTCCAGAGCGGCTCTGGCCATATCTCCTCGGGTGGTAGAAAAGCTCAGATTGCAGAATAGCCCCCTGGCCCAGTCGTTCCATTCCGGGCAGCCTTTTCCGGCAAGGTCTGGCAGCATTACAACGCCGTTGGCACCCGGAGGACTTTGCTCTGCCGCGGCGTTTAAATGCTGAATCGCGCCCCCTTTTCCTTCCCAATCTGAAAACAGACGGTTCACCCAGTCATAGACGGCTCCAGCGGATAGGGTACTGGCTTCCAAAATCCAGTGCCCCGGTGTAACCGCCGCATTGATATTCACCCGCTTCTCCGGGTCATTGATTGGGTGATCCGTTACGCTGGCAAGGTATGCACCTGTCCCAACGGTAATGCCTGCCTGCCCTGGCTGGAGCAGACCCTGCCCCAGGACAGAGCACTGCTGATCGCCGCCGGCACTGATCACTGGAATTCCGACAGCGAGACAGGTTTTCGCTGCAAACGTCTGGGTGACGGTGCCCGCAATGCTTCCGGAAGGAAGAAGTGTGCAAAGCTTATCCTGGGAAATATCAAAGAGTGCCAGCAGCCTGGGAGACCACTGGCGGCTGGCGGTGTCCATTAGACAGGTGCGGCTGGCCAGTGTATCATCTGTAACGAATTTTCCGGTTGCCAGATAGAGAAGGTAATCGTGAATGCCTACGATTTTATGGGCATTCCGGTAAATATCCGGGTGTGTTTCCTTCAGCCATGCGATTTTGGGCGCAGACAATACGGGAATAGGCCGCATACCGGCAATCCGATAGATTTCATCTCCGTGCAATTCCAGCATTCGGCGGCATATATCAGCAGATCGCTTGTCGTACCAGGTGATGATTCGGCTCAGCGGCTTGCCGCTGGAATCCAACGGGAGAATAGAGGAGCGCTGGGAAGTAAAGGAAAGGGCAGCAATCCGCAACCGGTTTTCTGCTGCAAATTTTCCACAGCTTTCACAGACAAGCCTCAGAGCATTGGCGTATTCCAGAGGATCCTGTTCTGCGCTGCCGTCTGGTTGAACATCCATGAAGTATTTCTCTTGCCGACAGTGCACAATGGAGCCTTGACGATCAAACAGGATTCCACGCATGCTGGATGATCCGGTGTCCACAATTAATATTACATCCATATAACTGCCTCCAATCTGTTTCTAAAGAGATGTTATCACATAAACGCTCTTAAAACAATCATAATTTTTGGTTCAAGTTCGATTTTGTGAATGTAGCACAAATAAATTGACAAAAAATGGTATATTTCAGCAATTGAAATCAATGAATTCCCGGAATATAATGTTTATGAACGAAGACGAACTTGATAAATGACCATTTGGTCATTATAATCGTTGAAGTTACGAACGAATTACGATTCCATATCCAGAAAAGAGGTTGGCTATGAGCAAAGTATCGGAAATTACCAGAGATACCTGGATCAAAGGTGCATTCCCGGAATGGGGCACCTGGCTCAATGAAGAAATCGAGGAGGAGGTTGTAGCTCCCGGAAATGTTGCATTGTGGTGGCTTGGCTGCACAGGGATGTGGCTTAAGAGTGAGGGCGACTGCAATCTGAGCATTGATTTCTGGGCAGGCAACGGAAAGCGTACCAAGGCCAATAAGAAGATGGCGGCAGGTCACCAGATGGCGAATATGTGCGGTGGACGGAATCTGCAGCCAAATCTCCGGGCGATTCCTCATGTCCTGGATCCTTTTGCGGTCCGCCAGATAGATGCTGTCATTGCGACCCATTATCATCAGGACCATATGGATCCCAATCTGGCAGCGCACGTAATACAGGACCTTCCGGAGGATATCCCTTTTATTGGCCCGCTGAAGTCTGTTGAGACCTGGGTAAAATGGGGCGTACCCAAGGAACGCTGTATTGTCGTGAAGCCGGGCGATCACATCAAGATCAAGGATGTGGAAATTATCGCATTGGATTCCTTTGACAGGACCTGTCTGGTAACAACGGACGGCGTCCAGGATATCCGCAACACGTGCCCCAATGACATGGATGAAAAAGCCGTGAATTACCTGTTCAAAACGACAGGCGGAAACATCTACCATAGCGGAGATAGCCATTATTCCATTTATTTTGCAAAGCATGGCAAGGATTACGACATTGATGTGGCTTTTGCCTCCTATGGTGAAAATCCCGTGGGTATTGCGGACAAGATGACCTCTGTGGATGTTTTGCGTATGGCAGAGGCGCTGCGCTGCAAGGTTGTTATCCCAATTCATTATGATGTGTGGACGAACTTTGCGGCAGACACAGCCGAGATCAATGTCCTCTATGAAATGCGCAAGAATCGCCTGAATTACCGGTTCCACCCCTTTATCTGGGCAGTTGGCGGCAAGTATGTTTACCCGGCAGATGCTCCAAAGCGCCAGTATCATTACGACAGAGGCTTTGCAGACTGCTTTGAGGAGGAACCCAACACGCCGTTCCGTTCCATTCTCTGATTGGAGGAGCAGGACTGTGCATTTTACAAAAAGAATATTGGAAGAACAGGATCACTGCTATGCTGTTGAGGTAATGCAGGTACAGGGTGAGCCCTACGTGTTTTATGCGGCGGAAAACCGCGGAGGATGCTTTGCCTGGGACTGTGAGACGCTGAGCAAACGGCTTAGTGTATGGGAGCAGCCCGGAGGCACTATGAGCATTGTGGAGATTCCCGGGAAACCCGGTGAATTTTTGGCTGTTCAGAAATTCTTCCGTCTGTACGACTGGGAAGAGGCCTGCCTGGTGTGGGTCAAGCCCAGATCGGATGGAAACTTTGATGTCCGTGAACTGTTTACGCTGCCCTATCTCCACCGTTTTGATCTGCTGAAGCGGGATGGGAGAGTTTGGCTCCTTGCCTGCACGCTGGCAGAGCACAAGCAGACCCGGGAGGATTGGAGCTGCCCCGGCAATGTATATGGTGCACTGCTTCCCGACGACTGGGATCAGCCCATCGAATTGACTCGTCTGCGCAGCAATTTCTATCAGAATCATGGCTATTGCAGAATCCCCAGAGAGAAATTCGATCAGGGACTTGTTACCTGCCAGCAGGGCGTTTTTCTGGTGACGCCACCTGCCGGAAACGATGACCCGGTTACCTGGGACATCCGGCAGCTAATGACCCAACCAACCAGCGACGCGGCACTCATCGATTTGGATGGAGACGGTCAGGAGGAAATTGCGACCATAGAGGCGTTCCACGGCAATCATTTCCGCATTTATCACCGCAGCGGCGATGAATGGACACAGATTTATGAGCATCCCGAGACAACGGAATTTTACCATGTGGTGAAGTCCGGAACACTGTGCGGCAAAAAGGTGTTTATTGGTGGCTGCCGCCGGGGCAAGCAGCAGCTCTTTGCGGTGAGCTGGAACCCGGAAACGCAGTCCCCCGAGATGACGGTGGTGGATGAGGGCGTGGGTCCCAGCAATGCGCTCATTTATAATGGCCGCAACGGCGATTGGATCTTCTCTGCAAACCGGGAGAAAGCACAGGCGGCGGCCTATTTGGTGGAGGAGTAAGGATGGAATACGCTGCATTGCGAGAGGCTGTTTACGAGGCCAATATGCTGCTCCCCCAATACCGCCTGGTGACTTTTACCTGGGGGAATGTTTCGCAGCTGGACCGGGAGAAGGGCGTGGTTGCAATTAAGCCTTCCGGCGTGGATTATGATAAGCTGAGACCTGAGGATATGGTTGTGCTGGATTTGCAGGGAAATGTGGTCAGCGGCAGGCTGAATCCCTCTTCTGACATCAAGACCCATCTGGCACTTTATAACGCCTTTCCGCAGATAGGCGGCATTGTCCATACCCATTCCACTCATGCCACCGCATGGGCGCAGGCGGGGCTGGCGATCCCGGCGTTAGGCACCACGCACGCCGACTACTTCTTTGGCGACATCCCGTGTACGCGTGGATTAAGCGAAGAAGAGGTGCAGGGCGAGTATGAACTGAACACCGGCAAAGTGATTATCGAAACGCTGGGTGACGCCGAGCCGCTGCATACGCCGGGAATTGTGGTGTATCAGCACGGGCCGTTCGCCTGGGGGAAAAATGCCCACGATGCGGTGCATAACGCAGTGGTGATGGAGGAAGTGGCAAAAATGGCGTGGATTGCGCGCAGTATTAACCCACAACTGAATCACATCGACAGCTTCCTGATGAATAAACACTTCATGCGTAAGCACGGTCCTAACGCCTATTACGGGCAGAAGTAAGCAGTGCGCCCCGGAATTATTACCTCCTGCGGGATGTAATTGGTCTGATTCCGGGGCCGCTTCAGTTAAAAAATCGTATAAACAACAGGTGTTTTTATGGCTATCAATGGATTGTTTGTCAGAACGGATCCGCAACGTCGCCGCTATGGCGTTGCGTTACTTGTGGGTGTACTTTCAGGAATTATTTCAGCATTTGTTAAATGGGGAGCGGAAGTCCCCTTGCCACCGCGCACATTTTCCGGTGGTCGCGATGAATTTAACCCGCCGTATATCTTTCTACGTGATTATTTAGGTATCGACCCAACCCAAACTGTGTATACATTCTCGGAACATATTATCAACCCGGTGATGGTGACGCATATCATCTTCTCACTGGTTTTTGCGATAGGGTATTGTATTGTCGCGGAAATTTTCCCGAAAGTGAAATTATGGCAGGGGATATTAGCAGGGCTTATTGTGACAGTGGCAGTCCACGGTATATTTTGCCCGGCGCTGAATTTAACGCCGCCGCTCACTCAATTGCCTTTTGACGAATATGCCTCTGAAATCCTGGGACATATTTTCTGGTTCTGGATAATAGAAATTATGCGCCGCGACTTACGTAATCGCATTACTCATGAGCCAGATCCGGAAGTCGCAATCCGGTGAATAACCGTATAAAAAAGCCCCCTGCGAAGGGGGCAAAGCAAACTATGGCAATGTTTCGTTGGTTATACCTGGTGCTAGCGATAAATATCCGTGCTGGCGTGCATATTGCCGTTACTCCCCGGTTCCCGCATCAGAATTACGTGGTAGTACGTTGCGCCCTGCGCATCTGTCTCTTCATTTAATGCCTGACGTGCTTCGCTTTCAGTGGCGAAATTATGATTGATATAAATCACGCCTAAGCTTTGCACATCATCCATGTTTCTGGCCTGGTGGTTATTAATTTCAATGGCTGCCCATGTATTTGCACTTAGCAAAAGCACAGCCAGAAGGGCTAAAACTCGACTGAACATAGATACCTCCTCGACGGCTGACTTTGTGTGCTCTCCTCTGTGATGATCTTCTGATTTAATTTTAATCAATGATAAAGAAGTTGATGGTGACCATTTCTGATGCAGTTGTTCAAAAAAACACCATGATGAAGTGTGATGAACTCCAAATCAGCGGTTTAGAGGTTAATTGCGAAAGGGGAGATTTATTTCGGCTCTGCCCTTGAGTTTAGCGGGGCATACAAGTACTATAACGCGTCATTTTTCAGCCGACCTTTAACACGTTCCTTGCCTCCCCGGGATTCGGCTGACCCAGACAGGAGGCTGAATAATCCGTAAGGAGCAATTCGATGCGTCATTACGAAATCGTTTTTATGGTCCATCCTGACCAGAGCGAACAGGTTCCGGGCATGATCGAGCGCTACACTGCTGCCATCACTGGTGCAGAAGGCAAGATCCACCGTCTGGAAGACTGGGGCCGCCGTCAGCTGGCTTACCCGATCAACAAACTGCACAAAGCACACTACGTTCTGATGAACGTTGAAGCTCCGCAGGAAGTGATCGATGAGCTGGAAACTACCTTCCGCTTCAACGATGCCGTTATCCGCAGCATGGTTATGCGTACCAAGCACGCTGTTACCGAAGCATCTCCGATGGTTAAAGCGAAAGACGAGCGCCGTGAGCGTCGCGATGATTTCGCAAACGAAACCGCTGATGATGCTGAAGCTGGGGATTCTGAAGAGTAATTTCTGATGACCAACCGTCTGGTGTTGTCCGGCACCGTGTGCAGGACTCCCCTTCGAAAGGTCAGTCCATCAGGAATTCCTCACTGCCAGTTCGTGCTTGAGCATCGTTCTGTGCAGGAGGAAGCCGGCTTTCACCGGCAGGCATGGTGTCAAATGCCCGTTATTGTTAGCGGACACGAAAACCAGGCCATTACTCACAGTATAACGGTCGGCAGTCGCATAACCGTTCAGGGGTTCATTTCATGCCACAAGGCAAAGAACGGACTGAGCAAAATGGTTTTGCATGCCGAGCAGATTGAATTGATAGATTCTGGAGACTAGCCATATGGCACGTTATTTCCGTCGTCGCAAGTTCTGCCGTTTCACCGCGGAAGGCGTTCAAGAGATCGACTATAAAGATATCGCTACGCTGAAAAACTACATCACCGAAAGCGGTAAGATTGTCCCAAGCCGTATCACCGGTACCCGTGCAAAATACCATCGTCAGCTGGCTCGCGCTATCAAACGCGCTCGCTACCTGTCCCTGCTGCCGTACACTGATCGCCATCAGTAATCGGTCACGGTCCATTAATACGACTTTGAGAGGATAAGGTAATGCAAGTTATTCTGCTTGATAAAGTAGCAAACCTGGGTAGCCTGGGTGATCAGGTAAACGTTAAAGCGGGCTATGCTCGTAACTTCCTGGTACCGCAGGGTAAAGCTGTTCCAGCTACCAAGAAAAACATTGAATTCTTCGAAGCACGTCGCGCTGAACTGGAAGCTAAACTGGCTGAAGTTCTGGCAGCTGCTAATGCTCGCGCTGAGAAAATCAATGCACTGGAAACTGTTACCATCGCGTCTAAAGCTGGCGACGAAGGTAAACTGTTCGGTTCCATCGGTACTCGCGACATCGCTGACGCTGTAACTGCAGCTGGCGTTGAAGTGGCTAAGAGCGAAGTTCGTCTGCCGAACGGCGTTCTGCGTACCACTGGCGAACACGAAGTGAGCTTCCAGGTTCACAGCGAAG
>ERZ772897.2927-NODE-2927-length-13746-cov-3.024834_pt1 | contig 13746 bp, 18 predicted proteins | sample MGYA00512125_ERZ772897 | MGnify/ENA primary metagenome ERZ772897 (study PRJEB29015, sample SAMEA2737660) | human gut metagenome | biome: human gut; feature: human-associated habitat; material: faeces | place: China | collected 2012 ... | reverse complement strand
CATTTCCACCAGGATCATACCGGCAATCTGGGGAAGCTTTCCGTTGCGGAAGCCTTTGTATCCCCTGAAACCAAGCGCCATGTCCGAATGGGAACTGTGGTTGATAAGGATATTTCTATTGGCGGTCTGCATATTTTCCCCCTGCCTTCCAGCCATTGCAAGGGCTGCCTGGGCCTGGAAGTGGACGAAACCTATGCATTCGTGGGGGATGCCCTGTACAGCAAAGCCCGGGACGGCTACTACGTTTTCAATGCCCAGCTGGTAAAAGAGGAAATCGCGGTTCTGAAAGGGCTGAAAGCACCGTATCTGCTGGTCAGCCACTACAAGGGATTGCTCCGTCCCAGGGATGAGGCAATCGCGGAGCTGGAAGCGCTGTACCGCTCCTGGGATAAAAACAGCGCGGAAATCAAGGTAATGTAAGGCTAAAAATATGCTCCAAAAGCTGGGCTTCTCTTTTGAGGGCAGGCGTACAAAGGGGTTCTATCACCCTGTAGACGGGCCGATGGATTTGCTTTGCTATGTTCTGGAGCGGCACAATGAAGTGTCTTAAGAAGTAAATGAGGTTCTAGTGCAGATGGCTGCTTAATCTCGGATAGGGCTGGTCTGAACAACAGTATCAACACCAAATGTAGGTGTCTGCATACAAATTAACATTAGAAAGGGTGTTTTTTATGAAGATGAATCGTGTATGGAGGGTTCACGCTTCCTAACCCTCCGAAGAAAATTTTGGAGGAATGTAAATGGAAAACCAATTTAATTTGGAAAACAGTTCGCTAAAACCACTTACCAAAGACATTGCAGAGGAAATAGCCCAATGGGAGTACGAAACGCCCTATGAAGCCTATAGTATCAAAGGACATCATGATGAATACCTAATGGATGAATCTACTTGGGGAATAGAGCAGTTCTGCTTGGTTGGTGGAGGTGCCGTTCTTGGACAGGTATCTTGCCAGTATGAGGGTGACGATCTGTGGGTCGGTTGGTCTATGGCACCGCAGTTCTGCGGAAAAGGAAACGGTGCTGCGTTTGTAGGCCGGTGTGTCGAGGAACTCTGCCGTGTCAAAGGCCACAAAGGACGAGTGCTTCTTCGTGTTTCGGCCCGCAATCAAAGAGCAATTAAAGCCTACCAAAAGGCTGGTTTCCGATATTTGGAAACCATACAGGATGAAATTGCCTATTCCGACTGCATCGAAGACTTTTGGGTGATGGCACTGTCATAACCCATTGGTGTTTGGATCTATTCAAGTTCAGCGGGAACGTATCTTGAATGATGCTTTTCCTTGCGCAACGGCCGGAGGCTATAATGGACATTCAGCGAATAAATACATACAATGATAACCAATTTTCTAAGGCAGTTCTACTTCAACACGGTTGCTTTTTAGTAGATGGAAAGCCATATGAAGTGGAGATCATTTCCGACTATGAAGCCATAATCCGAGGAGAAAATCAAGCCGTGTATACAGCGGTTATTGAAGAATTTCGCTTCTATACTCCGCATATTACACAGTTCTATGACAAAGATGGGAAGGTGGTTATGGAGTATCCACGGTTATCCTTACTGACTTTGTGCTTAGAACAGATTCAGCCGTCACAATTCTATGTGGATGAAGATAAGATGAATGCTATCAGCTCCTTCATTCATAAACCGCAAGATATTATTATTCAAGTGCTTCCAAACGAGGAGCGATTCATTTCGCTGGATGGGCATACCCGGTTGTACTATGCGTTTTTGAAAGGTTGGGACTGTGTCCGTGCTATAGTAGAGACCTCTGATGCTTGGATATATAAATTTGTGGACGAAGCACAAAAACGGGGGATCTACACCCCGAAAGAAATGACTTTAGTGAGCCACGATGAATATGAAATAAAATGGAATCGCTTCTGTGATGATTTTTTCGCTTGCGACGGAGTTGAATAGAATGGAAATCAAACACTACACCAAAGACCGAATCCCCGATGTTTTGCGGTTTGAGCGTGACTTACGCACGGAAGAAAACATATGGGGCTCTTGGACTGGATTTGTGTCATCAAAAGCTATCGCCATAGGGGTGTTGCCCAGGCCTTGATGCAGACCCTGCGCAAGGAACTGAAAGCGCAGGGCGTTGATACGCTGATCGGCCTGACTGCGTCCAACGAAGATGCCCAGCGGTTCTACCGTAGCCTGCCCTGGGCTGCAATCAAGGATGAGGGGATTTGGATCGATTTGTAAGGACGCTCAGAATGAATGCCCGCAGCAGGACGAAGACGGCCTTTTGGGGCGGAATTGGAGAAAAAACAATGCCAATACAAGGACTGGAACAGCCTGAGATCATTGCAATTGAGGATACTCTGCGTCTGCGGAAATTCGATGGAAAATATGATTTCGCGCTGAAATGGTATCAGAATGAGGATATGGTCTACATGGTGGATGGCGTAAGGCGTGCCTATGATATGGACAGGCTTACCCGGATGTATACGTATCTGAACCAGGCGGGAGAGCTGTATTTTATTGAGGTTCTTGAAAACGGGAGCTTCCGGCCCATTGGGGATGTGACATTCTGGCAGGACGATATGCCCATTGTCATCGGAGATCCCCATTACCGCGGAAAGGGGATCGGCCGAAAAGTTCTGTCCGCACTGGTTCGGCGCGGCAGAGCGCTGGGGTATGACCATGTATCCGTTGGTGAAATCTACGACTGGAATGAGCCGTCCCGCCGCTGCTGCGAAAGCATCGGGTTTCGCGCCTACGAAAAGACCGGGAAAGGGTTCAAATACAGACTCGTTTTTTGAATCCGGTGCGGTCAAAAATGAAAGGAAACGCTTGAAGTCTTTGCGGTTTCGGGCGTTTCCTTTTTATCCTTTTTGTGCATGTATTCTTTGTAAAAAACGGCTTGACAGCCTAATGCTTTGCGGATATACTGCAAAGCATCACACGCGGCAGTGCTATCAAGCGGCAGGGCGGAACCGCTGCAACCGGGAGCCAGGGCGGGAAACGAAAACAATGCAAAGGAGAACGTTTTTATGGATGAAGCGATCACGCAGAAGCTGTTTGCCTTGCAGGACGAAACCTATCAGGCTTTTCAGAGCAAGCTGATGCCCACCGTATCCCCGGAAACGATCATCGGCGTGCGCCACACCGCTGCTGCGGAAGCTTGCAAAGGAGCTCTCCGGAACGGCCCGGGCGGAAGCCTTTCTGCGCAGTCTGCCCCACAAATACTACGAGGAGAATAACCTCCATGCATTTCTCGTGGAAAACATCCGGCACTATGATAGGGCACTGGCAGAAACAGAGAAATTCCTGCCTTACATTGACAATTGGGCCACCTGCGACTGCTTTTGCCCCAAGGTTTTTGCAAAGCATAAAGAAGAACTGTTGGTGAGCATTCGCCTGTGGCTGGATTCCGACAGGCTCTATACTGTGCGCTATGCCATTGGAATGCTGATGCGCTATTACCTGGACAACCCATTCCAGCCGGAATATCTGGCCTGGGTGGCGGGTGTACACAGCGAAGAATACTATCTCAATATGATGCGGGCATGGTTCTTCGCAACGGCTCTGGCCAAGCAGCCGGAGGAAACATTGCCCTGGCTCACAGAGCAGCGGCTGGATGCCTGGACGCACAACAAGACCATTCAAAAGGCAGTGGAAAGCTACCGCATCACGCCCGAAATGAAGCAGCAGCTCCGCCGGCTTCGCATTCCTATAACGGTAGGCAATCGCTAAAAGGCCGCAAGTCCGGCGAGGAAAAGGAATGCTGGAGACTATGGAGGAACACCTCGGAATTGACTGTGAATGCTCTATGCCTGTCCCACGAGGCACAGAGAAAAGGAAAAACGCTTGAAAGCTCTAGAGCCTCAAGCGTTTTTTGCCATCATGGTCGGAGTGGCGGGATTCGATGAAGCTGTGGTGCAAACTCCGTCAAGCCGGAGTTTGGCAACGGTCCACTGGACCGTTGCATGGGAGTGGGTTCGAATCTTCGAAAGTATTTTTATACGGGAAAAGGCAGGAACTGCGTACAATTCCTGCCTTTGAAAGTAGTGACCAATTCTGATACGAAATGCACACCTCTCTGGCTTTTCGTTAAAAGGTGTACCTTTCGTTAAAAGATGCAACGCACCGCTTATTGGTCTGTGTTATTTCCCGTTGGCTCAGCAGTGGTTTTATCGTCCTTAATAAAAATCATAACACCATCCATGGCATATAGATTCATTGACAAACGCATTCCATCATATGCCGTTTTGAAGTTTGCGACATAGAGACCGTAGTCGATTTGTCTGCATGGTTTCACTTCATATACTCTGTAAAACTCATTTGTTGCTACACCATTTTTGAGAGTTGCTACGCCAAGAATATCAGTTTCCTCACTGCCTGCTTTTCTGATAAAGATTTTATCAAATCGGAAGTCAAAGCTGTAGATCTCATCATTGGGTTTGATGATAAGAGGATATACTTTGATTTCTGTGGGCAAGTCCGATAGACTGTTGGGAACATCGATAAAGAACGAGACGTATTCGGTATAGGTTTTACCTTCACGCTCCGTAAACACTTGCTTATAGTGAATTTCCTGTACACGCTGAGTATTGGAAAAGCAATTAGGAACCTGTGATAATATTTCACCCAAAATATTATCGATAGTACTGATAACATAATCATGTATCTCTTTGATTTTATCTAAAGCGTTTTCTGCCGGATAATTAGAATCCCCATACGAAAAAGCATTGAGTTGGAACACATCAGCATTTCCAATCAAGATGCTATTCTTGACCGTAATTAACACAGTTTTGATGTGCTTGATGTAATTATCAAATGCCATTAAGTACTGATATCGCGGATCATTCTTATTTGTATCCATCAACTGTAACAGCGTGGCGAACTCAGGCTTCGTTCCCAATTTAATTAGGAGTTTTCGGAGCAACCCCTTATCTTCTACAGAGTACGCCTCATCACCCAACAACGCAGCATTAACAATTTGGAAAAGTACATCCATACTTATGCGCCCATAATGAAAAAACTCCATGGCTGTTTTTCTCATGAATACAGCATCATCAATTTCATATCCGCCAATGACCAAATTAGTGCGATTCAAATCATTTGAAGTACATCTTCCTTCACCCGTTTCATGTGCTTGATGTATAATGTCCTGTTCCACCGCTGCCAAAGTTGTCACACGATGATTGTGCACCTTGGTCAACATATTATAGGATACACTCATATACCCTAAAGTTTCCTGCAGACTTTTAACATATTGCCATGCATCATACACCTTGTGTTCTGCTAAAGCTCTTTCTAATGCACTAATATCTATCGACATATTTATCCTCCAATTTTCAATCGAACCGCACATAAGCATCCTCTGTGCATTGGTTATAAAAGAACTAACAACTCAGATAACGAGTCAATTTGATAATCCGCAATACCTTCTCCAAGCTCTGCATCTTGATACTGTGCAAGACCGTTCTTAACCCAAACGGTTTTCATTCCAATCGCTTTTGCAGGGATAATATCGTTATCGAGCCAATCACCGACCATAACGCTTTCTGCTGCGGTGCATTTTGCTAACTCAAAAGCTCTTTCAAAGATTTCCTTATCGGGTTTGGCGTATCCAATCTCTGCGGATGCGGCAATTACATCGAAGTATTGACGCAAACCCCAAGACTCCAAGCGTTCTGCCGTTCCAATTTTTTGGTTTGCTATTATGCCAAGTTTATATCCCTTGTCAATAAGAGCAACCAATGTGCCATGTGCATCTGAATACGGCACTTCATCTTCCGAGTGCCACGGAGTTTTCGTCAATCCAAAGTGCTTAATGGCGGCAGAATTTCCGTCAAGTCCTTGACGGGCAAGAGAGATACGAACATCGTCAAACTCTCGGAATGTGATGTTTGTGCCGGCAATCATTTCTCGCACTCTGTGATCGTATGCTTCGGTTTCATCAACGAGCGTCGAGCCAACATCAAAAAATATCCATTTTGGTATCATTTGATTTTTCTCCCAATTTTCATATCCTGTCGCCACTTGGGTGCTTCGCCATCGTCCGCCCAATATTCATCCATAGCGACGATCTTATCATCTTTCAGTTTGATGAAGGACGTAACGTGGAAAGAAGCGGAACGATCCTTCGGATACACCCGTGTTGCGGTGATAATCATATCATCCGTCGTGACGATCTTTTCAATCTCGCCATCCCAATCGCCGGGATACTCGCAGTTGGCTCTTATAAATTCATCTACCGTGAAATGCTCGTTGGAGCAATGCCAATTCACATAAGCATCGGCTTGGAAATATTCTCTTATCTCGTCTGCTCTCTGGGCGAGAACGTCAGACCAAAACTGTTGTATGTTCATTTTCTTGCCTCGTAATAATCCAAAATCACTTTTTCGCCGTCCTTCATCAGTTCGGCTTCTTCAGAGTGAGAATATGTAAAACCGCACGAGAGTGCCAAGCGCTTTGATGCCTCGTTTTGCTTGAAGCAATCGTAATGTAACTCAGTTGCGCCAAGTTCGTAAAAAGCCAAGGAGATAAATGAGGTCAATATCTGCTTGCCATAACCCTTACCGTGAAAATCAGGGCAAAGAGCTATGTCGGTAACGGTATATATGCTCGGCTTCATTTCCTTTAGTCCGGCAATACCGATAGCTTGCTTGGTCGCCTTATCGTACACAAAGAATTCCGTTTTGACTTCCTTGTGCATTTCCGCATAAGCTGCGGTTTTCTTCATAGCGTGTTCCTCGGTCGGACTCGGCTTGGTGAACATATAACGGAACACCTCGCCACGACTCCAAAGGTTTCTATATAGGTCTTGCCAATCGTCGGCAGAGCCTTGCTTTAAGATTAAGTCTTTTGTTTCAATCATATTTTTTCTTCCTACACACTTAAAAATATGAAACTGTTCTACATATTGGAAGTTGTTAAGCAAAATGTTTCTTCATTAGTGCATACAAAGTCTGCCTATCATCATCAAGTAATAAACTCTCTTTTTTCAGAGCGTAGTGGTGAGTAAACTCTGTATCTTCATACGAATTATCGTTAATTACAATGGCATTTTTGTATCTCGGTCTCACGTGAATATGCAAATGAGGATTGGGTGCCTCGCCTTTATACTTTGCCATATTTAGGGTGGTGATATCCTCGGAGTTGCACCAGGACAAAAATGCTTTCAAGGTGATGGAGTAGCTTTTTATGGAGTTCGGAGAAAGTCCGCTCTCCTGCATAGATACAATCATACTTTTTAAGTCATCGGCGGTCAGTTCTTCGATTCCCTGTGTGGTGTCCAAATGCTTGGAAATCGCGTGAAAATGCTGAGAATAGGTTTCAATGGTCTTGGTTTTTACGCCGCCAGCGCGCTTGGTCAGCAAGAAGCGCTCAAAGGCTTCTGCGGCGGATTCCCTAGGGGTCATAGTGATTTTTGATTTTCTTCTCATTTTTGGCACTCCTCTTGGTTCGTATAGAAAGTATCAAAAACCAAGCGCACCAACAGAATAAGGAAAAACGCTTGAAAGCTCTAGAGCCTCAAGCGTTTTTTGCCATCATGGTCGGAGTGGCGGGATTCGAACCCGCGGCCTCTTGGACCCGAACCAAGCGCGATACCAAGCTTCGCCACACCCCGATAGCTAGGGTATTATACTCAATTTTTTCCAATGTGTCAAGTGCCTTGATGAATTAACGTGCGGATTTTCCCGGGCGGGGACATATCAGAAAACAGATGCTTGACGTGGTTTGCCGTCTATGCTAAAATCAAATGGCAAAAGCCGCTTTGGAAAGAGCGGCGAGCGGAAAGAGAATATCGGAGATAGAGGAGAGAACATTATGAGCAATGCAATGCAGGATTATCTGACTCAGGCGGCCCAGCGGCTTCGGCTGTCGGTGGATGCCCAGAGCGGGATTCTTTTCGGAAATCAGGGCGGTATGAATATGCTGCTGACGCGCGGCACGAGCAACCAGAATTATGTTTCACTGGTCTTTTCTCTGACCAGAGGCGGCCAGGAGCCTGATGGGGCGGAGCTGAAGTCCTTTGTCAAGGGCAACAAGCTGGTGGCAAACTGCACCGTCCGCCGCAGCCGGGTGGAATTCATTCTGAAGGCGCGTTTCGGCAGCATGAAAGATATTGACAAACTGGAACAGGTCACCCGGGAGACCGTGTCCTTCCTGCGTTCGCGGGGATACCAAAGCTGCTGCCAGGGCTGCGGCCAGACGGTGCAGACCGAGGCCTGCGTCATGGCGGGTGTACCGTCCCTGCTGTGCGACAGCTGCTATCAGCAGCAGGACAGCATGAAGGAGCAGGCCCGGCAGGAAATGGAACGGAAGCCGGAAAATGTGCTGGCGGGTATCGTGGGCGCGCTGCTGGGAAGTGTACTCGGCGCGGCCTGTATCGTGCTGCTGGAGCAGCTGGGATATGTGGCGGCCCTGTCCGGCATCGTGCTGGCAATCTGCACCCTGAAGGGCTATGAGCTGCTGAGCGGCCGCCTGTCCACCAGAGGGATCGTCATTGCCTGTGTGCTGATGCTGGTTATGACCTATGTGGGCGACCGGCTGGACTGGGCCATTACTGTGGCGAAGTATTTTGAGGTCTCTTTTACAGACGCCTACCGGGCAATTCCCTACCTGATTCAGGAAGAGGCGATCGAGGCTGGCGATTACATCGGCAATCTGCTCCAGCTGTATCTCTTTACCCTGATCGGCGCGGTGCCTACAATCATTGGCTCCCTGAAAAACCGGAAGCTGGCAAACGTGACCTACCGTATGCAGGGTAAGTCGCCGGCGGACAATGCGGTGGAATTCTGATATTTCATATTGGGAAGCGCAAGCGGGCAGTCCTGAAAGGGGCTGCCTGTTTTTTGCAACGCATGGTTCCTGTGCGGTCAGCATACCATAGAGCGGGAGGTGGACGCCTGTGGCCTATCGAATTGACTACCCCGGGAGGCGAAAAAAGAGACGATTTCCTTATTGGATTTTTCTGATCCTTGCGTTTGTGGTGCTGCTGGCGGTTCCGAAGGATGATTTGGAATATTGGTTTCTCCCCGGCAATCCGGAGGTGACGGCGCAGGCCCTGTCGGAGCTTGTGAAGATGCTGCGGCAGGGGACCAACGCCGGTCAGGCGGTGGCGGCCTTCTGCGGGAGCATCCTCCGGGGGGCGGGGCTTGGGTGACGTGGAACTGTCCGGCTGGGGCTGTGTCGCGCTGGCCCTGCTGCTTCTGGTGCTGCCGCTGCCCTGGGTAGCGGCAGCGGTTCTGGCGGCAGCCGTCCACGAGCTCTGCCACTACCTTGCCATTGCGGCCCTGGGCGGGCAGGTTGGAAGGATCGCTGTGGGACCTGGTGGGGCGGCCATGGAGCTGGATGCTTTGAATCCCGTCCGAGAGCTGTTGGCCGCTGCTGCGGGGCCGGTGGGGAGCCTGAGCCTGACGCTGATAGGCCGTTTCTTCCCAAGACTGGCGCTTTGCGGTCTGGTGCAGGGGCTTTTCAATCTGCTGCCTATTTATCCGCTGGATGGCGGGCGGATTTTGCGCAGAGCGCTTGAACTGGTGCTTCCGGACCGCGCAGCAGCGGCGATCACCTGCTGGACGGGCTTTGCATTTGCGCTGTGCGGCGCTTTTGGCTGCCTTCGGCTGGGATTCCTGCCCGGTGCTGCGGTGTTCCCGGCGGCTTGGCTTCGGGGCAACCGAGCGTGCGCAGAGGGAAAAATCCGGGGCAGGAAAGGAAATCCGCCAAATTTCGAAAAATAACTTGCAAACATGGCCTGCACCGAGTACAATATATGGGCAATTTACGCAAAGAGGTAACAAGATGACAGATTTGAAAAGCCGCATCTTGCCCACGGTGCAGAAGCCGGCCCGGTATGTGGGCGGCGAATGGGGGCAGGTGTGCAAGAAGAAGGAAGAGATGGCCGTCCGCGTGGCCTTCTGCTTCCCGGACACCTATGAGATCGGCATGTCCAATGTGGGGATGCGCATTCTCTACGGGGTCATGAATCAGATCAGCGATGTGTGGTGCGAGCGGGTGTTCGCACCCTGGGGGGATATGGAGCAGGCCATGGTGGAGAATCACCTTCCCCTGTGGGCGCTGGAAAGCCAAGACCCGGTGAAGGACTTCGATATGGTGGCCTTTACCATCGGCTACGAGATGTCCTATTCCAATATTCTCAATATGCTGCGCCTTGCCGGTATTCCGCTGCATTCTGCGGACCGGAAGGGCCTGAAAAATATGGTCTTCGCCGGGGGCGTCTGCGCCTTCAATCCAGAGCCTCTGGCGGATTTCGTGGATTTCTTCTCCCTGGGGGAGGGAGAGGACATTACCGTGGAGATCCTGGATGTGTATAAGCGGGCAAAACGGGAAAACTGGGACAAGCCCCGTTTCCTGGAGGCCGTTTCCAAGGTCCCCGGGGTCTATGTGCCCTCCTTTTATACCCACACCTATGACGAAAGCGGCGTGCTCACTGCGGTGACGCCCAAGGACGGCGCGCCGAAGGCGGTCACCAAGCGCATTGTGGAGGACCTGGACAAGGCCTATTTCCCAACGGAGATGATCGTTCCTTCCACGGAAATCGTCCACGACCGGGCCAATCTGGAGGTGTTCCGGGGCTGCATCCGGGGCTGCCGGTTCTGCCAGGCGGGCTTCTCCTGCCGCCCAGTGCGGAAGAAGAGCCCGGAGGTACTCTACGACCAGGCTGTGAAGCTGCTGGAAAGCTCCGGCTTCAATGAGATCACCCTGTCCAGCCTTTCCACCTCGGACTATCGGGGGCTGAAAGAGCTGACGGACAAAATGCTGCCCTACTGCGAGGCAAACCACATCAGCCTCTCCGTGCCCTCTCTCCGGGCGGACAACTTCTCCCGGGAGCTGATGGAGAAACTCCAGGCCGTGCGCAAATCCGGCCTGACCTTTGCCCCGGAGGCGGGAACCCAGCGGCTGCGGGATGTGATCAATAAGAACCTGACGGAGGAGGAGATCCTCTCAACCTGCACCCAGGCCTTTGCCGGAGGCTGGAACAGCGTGAAGCTCTATTTCATGCTGGGACTGCCCACGGAGACGGACGAGGATGTGCTGGGCATTGCGGAGCTGGTCTACAAGGTCATCCTGGCCTGGAAGGAGCACGCGGTCAACAAGAAGCGGGGGCTCCGTGTCCATGTGGCGACGGCCTATTTTGTGCCCAAGCCCCACACGCCCTTCCAGTGGGAGCAGCAGATCAGCCCTCAGGAGTATCTGCGCCGCTGCAAGCTGCTGAAGGAGCACTTCTATTCCAAATCCATTGAGTACGATTACCACAGCCCGGATTTAAGCCGCCTGGAGGCCGTCTTTGCCCGGGGTGACCGCCGCCTGGGACCGGTTATTGAAGCGGCCGTGAATATGGGGGCCAGACTGGACGGCTGGGACGAATACTTCCGCTATGATATCTGGCAGGAGGCCTTTCAAAAATGCGGCGTTGACCCGAATTTCTATACCGTTCGCGGCTACGGCGAGGAGGAGCTGCTGCCCTGGGATATGATCGATGTGGGCGTGACCAAGAAGTTCCTGCTCCGGGAGCGCAAGCGGGCCTATGCCGATACGGTCACCCCGGACTGCCGCAAGGGCTGCGCGGGCTGCGGGGCCAATTGCCTGCTGAAGGAGGTGGCCTGCGATGCCTAGACTTCTGTTTGAGAAGACGGGCACTGCCGTCTGGATGTCCCATCTGGATCTGATGCGGGTGTTCCAGCGGGCCTTTAAGCGGGCGGGGCTGCCCCTGACCCATACCAAGGGCTTCAACCCCAGGCCATCGGTGTCCATTGCCCTGCCGCTGTCTGTTGGGGTGGAGAGCGTCTGCGAGCTGCTGGATTTTGACCTGGAAGGGGAGAGCGTCCCCATGGAGGAGATCCGGGACCGGCTGAATGGAGCCCTTGTTCCCGGGGTCTTCGTCCGGGAGTGCTACGAAAACGGCCGCAAGCTCCGGGACCTGAGTCTGCTGCGCTGCCGGGTAACCCTGGAATACGATGCCGGTATTCCGGAGGGGGCCGAGGGGGCCATCCGAGACCTTTTTGCCGGGGAAAGCATTCCCGTGGAAAAGAAAGGCAAGAATGGTACCGTAGAGCAGGATATCCGCCCCATGATCCGCAGCATGGATGTTGCAGCGGCGGCACCCGGGGAGCTTATGCTGGACGCAGTCATCTGCTGCCAGAATCCGACCCTGAACCCCGCCCTTCTTGTGGGGGCCGTCTGCCGGTATCTGCCGGAATTTGCCCCAAACCATTCCCGCATTGCCCGAAAAGAGATTTTTGACAATACACAAACTGTTTTCAGATAAGGAGAAATGAACATGGAAGAGAAATTTTTTCTGGAAGAATGCCCCATTTGCCGCGGCCCCGGAATGCTGATGCACGAGGGCGGCTGGAACGTCCAGGTGGAGTGCGCCGACTGCTCTGCCCACACGGTTTACGTGGAGTACAACAATGAAGAGGAGAAGCAGTCCGCCGAGCAGATGGTCGTCCGCCTGTGGAACATCGGGAAGGTCGTCACCAGCGAGCGGGGAGAGTAACGTCCTTCCCAGGCTCCGGGTAGCACTGGAGGGGCTGCACACCGTGGCCCCGGATACCCTAGGCGACCGGCTGCACTTCTCCCCGGAGGAGCTGCTGGTCAAGGTGGAGGTTTTAACAGCCGGAAAGTCGCTGATGCACCTGCGTGGGGAGATTTTCTCGGCGTCCGCTCCGGAAAGGCTTTGTGTCTCCGCAACGGCTGTTTATGCTTTTGTTCCTGTAAAATGATCTTTCGGGGCGGCCTCCTGGGCCGCCCCATCCCGCAAGGAAAAAAGTCAAAAAAGGGATTGACATTTTTCTTATTCTATGCTAGAATACCCTAGCTGTCAGGGAACAGCAAGTGAATATCCGGGTGTGGCGAAGTTTGGTATCGCGCTTGAATGGGGTTCAAGAGGCCGCTGGTTCGAATCCAGTCACTCGGACCAAGGCAGGAACTGTTTAGTGGTTCCTGCCTTTTAACGTACGGCAGCGCTAAAATGATTCGAACCCATCAAATGCAGAAGTCCGGTGGACTTCTGCCAAACACCGGCTAGACGGTGTTTGCTCCATAGTGTGTTCGAATCCAGTCACTCGGACCATGCGGAGTGTCCTTATAGGATTTGAGTATCCTGTAACGGACACTCCGTATTTTTGTTTTCTGCAAAATTTATACTGCAATCTGTGCCGGGGCGTAGCTGACAGCTACGCCTTTTCTCGTTTCCATGATAATGTCGGCCTCCGGGATTTTCTTGCGGTCTGGCACTTCAAAGGCCCCGATGCAGTTGTAGTGGATGACCACTTGCTGATTGGTCACGCCATCCTGCTTTTCGGCGTGGTACACATCAATGTGGTCAATCAGCTCGTTCAACACCTGTTTGGTCAGCGTCCGCATTTCCATGAACTTGCGTATCGCATGGATGAACTCCTCCCGCTCGTTTTCCTTTTCGCCCATCTCGGTCAGCTTCCCGCGCAGCTTCAGAATCTTCTTTTGCAGCTGCTCACGCTCATCGGAATATTCCTGCGAAAGAACACAGTAGTTATCCTCCGAGGTCTTGCCGCTGAACTTGTCCTCATAAAGCGTTTTCAGTAGCTTGGGAATGATCTCAATACGCATTTCTGACTTTCGCAGCTCGGACTGAACTATTTTCTTTTCACTCTCTACCTGCTTAATGCTTCTGCGGGCAAGAATTTCGGCAAAGCGGTTTTCATCGGCTACGAGGTATTCCGCAAGCCTCCTTAGCTCCATTTCCACCACCGCTTCCACCGCTTCCACCGCATCCGCACGGATAT
>ERZ772897.2921-NODE-2921-length-13767-cov-33.715651_pt1 | contig 13767 bp, 10 predicted proteins | sample MGYA00512125_ERZ772897 | MGnify/ENA primary metagenome ERZ772897 (study PRJEB29015, sample SAMEA2737660) | human gut metagenome | biome: human gut; feature: human-associated habitat; material: faeces | place: China | collected 2012 ... | reverse complement strand
TCACCGCTGGTCGTCTTAGGGTCTTTTGTAATTGATTCTTGGTGACTGAGTTTGACCACCCCGCGCTGAATATGAATCGTCCGTTTTTTCCAGTTAATGTCGCTCCATTTCAGCCCGCAAGCCTCGCCACGCCGTAAACCTGTTGCCAGTACCAGCTTGAAATAGGTTTCGTATTTCAGGCTTTGTCCCTCAAAAGCGGCAATCAACTTCTTAACGGTTTCTTCGTCAGCTACAGGGCGTTCCTTCTTCTGACCTTTCGGTTTGTAACATCTCCACGCCGGATTGTGTGTAAGGTATCCCTCGTCCACAGCGGCTGACAGGACGCCACACAACGTGTTGTGTAAGCCTTCGACTGACTTCTCGGATAGGTATCCTCTGCCGTCCAGACGCGGGCTGTGCCGCATTTCTTCGTAAAATTCTCGGATGACCTCTTTGCGCAGATCCGTCAACTTGTAGTTGCCCAGCGCCGGCAGGATGCGCCGAATATCCTGCAAATCCCGTTGGTATGTAGAGTCCGCCAATTTCTTCGGTCCTACATCAGCTACCCAGTGTTCAATGTACTTTGCCAGCGTAATGCTCCGATTGATGGGTTCGGGGGTGTGCTGAACCTCACGCTCAAATAGAATTGCCTGTTCCTTTACCCACTTCTCTGCCTGTTTGGGTGTATACTCCTTGGGTGGCTTGACCGTTTTCTGTACAGATTTCAGTCGGTTGCCCTCGTAGTCGTATCCACGAGATACAACAATCAAGTAACTGTTGCTGCCGCGTTTTCTGATAACAAAGATTATCCCTTTGCCGCCTTCATCACCAACCTGGGCAAGTACAACGAGGGCGCCCTTGTGGGTGAATCGATGACAATCATGCCTACGTCAGAGTATGTATAGATAAGAGAATCGATTTGTTCTTCTAAGCCCTGCCCGATACTCGGACATTCTGTTTGGAGAATCAGTCGTTCCGGGGCGTCTCCACCGTCGATAAGCTGAAAGATGCGGTTTTGCAAGCGGTTGAATGTATCTTCCAACGAGAAATAAATCACGGTGCGTGGCTCTATTTCTCGATTCCAAACGGGATTTCCCTGCGCAATCTGTAAACACAGCCACAAGGCCAGCCAACTTTTGCCAGCTTTACTGGGGCCAGCAAACAGTGCCAGTCCTGCCGGGAGCAGACCGGGAATAATCCATTTAACAGGCGGCAGCGGCGTGGAGAGGAGTTCTTCTGCGGAGATTGCTTTCGGAAGTTTTGTAAAAGTCATTTGCATCATCCTTTCAATTTCAAGATATATACATTATCTCATATTATCGTGATTTTGTGTGTAGTAAGTTTTACTCTCTTGTAGTAAGCTGTACGGCTATGCCGCCCCACAGCCCCACAAACGTGCCAAACGGCGGTTTTGTAGGTGACCTCGCGATCCGTGTGCGATGCGGGGATTCTCCTCCACGTGGGCCGCATTTGGGCGAGGTGCGAGAGTGAATCAGATATGATTCACTTTTCAGTTCTTCCCTCAAAAAGTGAATCAGAACGGATTCACTCCGGCGGCCCGCGTATATATTTTGCACAATCTTCTGGATTTGATTTTGTCATATACATACACCCTCTTTCTTAATTTGTATTGTTGTTTCATGTAACCCTCTTGAATACACTTTCCGGGGAGAAAAAAGAGCCCGGAGGGCCTTACCGATTTGGTAAGGCCCTCCGGGCTCTTTCTATATTTTCTCTGTTCTATCCGGGCGTGAGGGTACACTTTCCCCGCAAATTTTGATGTGAATTCATTAAAAATCAAATAATACGCATGTTAGCGTTAGTTACACGGTTATGTAAATAATAAAAATAAATAAAAGAAACCGTGTACATCAAAATAAATGCTGAGAAAAAATGTCTAATTTGCCGCTCGCCCCCAGACATGGGAACATAACAGGCAAGCCGCTGACGACGACCGTACACTGACTCTGCAGGGATCTTACTGATCACAACCCCTGCGCGGTCACCCCATCTGAAGCTGTAGGGCATCTGGAGTATCATTATGTCCTCTCCCTGCCGTGAGTTAGGGTCTGCCTTGACCTTGCTGTGCGCCCCACCGAGAGAGTAAAGTACCTGTTATGCTGTGTATTCAGTTGTAAAGGTGCTGGTACAGAATAAATCTGTAAGTCTAGTATACGCCACAGATTAGCAGTCGGTCAACAGTAAGTGCTAATTGTTTACACGACATTCACAATTCAAGGCGACAATCCACCTATGATGGATTTCATTAGAGAGTTTGCTCACCGTCTAATGTATTGTACATAGTCATCAGCAGGGTTCGCTGATGCATCTTTCGGTTATGGATGTCAATCAAGCATTAAGATATCCTTGCCGCAAAAGTCACCGCAAATTTTGCCCCGCCGCCAGGGGTGTCGGTCACGGTCAAGTCTGCATGATGCAGCCGGGCCAGTTCCTTGGCTACGCTTAGACCAAGGCCAAAATTGTGCTTGTCGGTGCGGCTGGGATCAGCGCTGTAAAAACGGTCAAAGACCCGAGCTTTTTCGGCATCCGGTATGCCGGGGCCGTGGTCTTGCACGGCCAGGGTGATTTTTTCCCCACAGTATGTCAAGCACAGTTCCACGGGGGTGCCCGCGGGGGTGTGGTCAAACGCATTGTTGAGCAGGATTGCCAGCAGCTGCTTTACACGGTCCGGGTCCGCCTCTATGGAAGGAACGCTGTCCTCCGGCAGGGTCAGACTTAACGGGTATTGGCGCTGCTGCGCCAACGGGAAAAACGCATCGTATACTTCTAGGCAGAGGTTATCCGGTGCGATGGGGTGCAGATGGGCCGGCAAGGCATCCAAGTCGCCGTTGGCCAGCACCAGCAGATCCTCCACCAGCCGCGCCATACGGTCCGTCTCCTGCTCGGCATTCCGCAAAAGGGTGGCGCGTTCAGTCACAGGAGTGCGGCACGCAGCGTCCAGGCTTGCTTTTACTACGGCCAGCGGGCTGCGCAGTTCGTGCCCGGCTGCGGCGATGAACTCCTTCTGCCGCCGCATGGCCAATGCCGTCGGAGCCAGCGCTTTGCCGGTCAGCCGCCAGCTGATGATCGCCAGCAGCAGTGTGCCAGTGAACCAGATCGCACCATACTGCACAACTGTCTGGACCGCATGACGGTGTACAAAGCCCATATCCTGTAAAGCGGCCACAAGCAGATAACTGCCTGCTGTGCCGCGCGGCAGCAAGGCTGCGTGGCAGCGGTATTCGTTCAGCGTGAACACCGCGCTTTGCCGCTGCACGGCACCGCTGCTGTCATGCAGACTTGTGTCCAGCAGGGGGGAAAAACCTTCTTCTAACAGAGGTTCAACCGCATTGCGGGCATCGGCGCTGCCCGTGGTGCCCGCAAAATGCAGCGCGGCACCGTTGTCCCACAAAAACAAAAGGCAGCCGCTGTTGTGCTCCTGGTCAGCCAGCCAAGCGTCACTTACGCTGTCGGCGCTGTCCAGCCGGTCAACGATGGCAGAAAAGTTCTGCGTGAGCAGCGTCTCCGCGGCGGTCCTGTACTGGGCGGTGGCATAATTCCATGTCACGACCAGCGCACCTGCCAGCACCAACGAGGTCAGCGCCGTCATCAGCAGGGTCAAACGGCGGCGCAGTGCAGTCAGCATGGCGGTACCTCCGCCTTATAGCCGCTACCGCGCACGGTGGTGATCGTTACCGCACTGCCTACGGCTTTCAGCCGCCGCCGCACAAAATGGATGTAACAGTCCAGATTAGCGTCCTCAACTTCGGCCAGTGGTCCCCAAACCCGCGCCAAAAGCACCGCACGGGTCTGCAGCTGCCCCGGTGTGCGCAGCAGTACCTCTAAAAGATCGGCCTCCCTCTTGGTCAGGGCCGCAGCGGCCTTTGGCCCGCTCAGGGTCAGTTGGGCGGCATCCAGCGTCACGTCACCGCAGCGTATGGCAGATTCGGCAGTGGTGCCGGGGCGGCGGGTTAGTGCCCGCAGCCGGGCCAGAAGCTCCCGCGTGTCAAAGGGCTTGCCCAGGTAATCGTCTGCACCGGCATCCAGGCCGTCCACCCGGTCATTGATGCCGGACAGGGCCGTCAGCATTAACACCGGGGTGGTACATCCCTTGGCGCGGGCGGCCCGCAGCAGGCTAAGACCGTCCAGCCCGGGCAGCATCCGGTCCAGTACACAGACATCGTATGCGCCGCCGCACAAAAGGGTTTTGCCGTCTGCGCCGTCGTGGCAGGTATCTACAGTATAGCCCGCAGCTTGCAGGGCAGGCAGCAGCGCCGTGCAAAGGGCGCGGTCATCTTCGATCAATAAAATCCGCATGGCATAATTCTCCTTTTCCCTTTCTAGTATACACCCCAAACCTTGAAACAGTCTTGAAAAGCCGCAGCTTTTTTCAAGGACAATTCAAGATTCGGGCGGTATACTGGTGCTACACCCGATGAAGGAGGGCACATACTTATGAAACGAATCATCAGTGCCGGATTATGCACGGCATTTATTTTGAGTCTGGCAGGCTGCGCCAGGCAGGACACCACTCCCAGCCTGACCGCTGCAGACACCACCGATACCCAGATGGGCCGCTGGGTCGAGAGCCGCGTTGACCTTGGCGGTGAGCAGCTCATCTCTTACCCGACGCAGCTGGCGGACGGAACGATTGTTCTGTACACCGGCAAGGTGGGGGAGGACAGCATCGAAGACTACACCCGCCGCACCAGCACTGACGGAACCAACTGGACATCGGAACCTGCAGCGTTTGACGTGGGCGATGCGATGGTCACGTGGATCCTCGTTGCGCCGGACGGTGAGCAGGCGCTTATCACCTATGACGGGGAGAATGCCGGGCTGGTTCTGCAGGCACCTGACGGAACCAAAACCGTTGTAGAGGATGACACGGTAAAGCAGGGCATCAACCCCAACACAGCTGTATTTCAGGGGGATAAGCTGGATTTTGTCTCCAACGGCGACACCGTGGATTTTGTGCAGGTCAGCCTGACTGACGGCAGTGTTACGACCGCCGCACTGCCGCAGGATCTGGCGTACAGCCTCAACTCCCTCACGACAGTCGGCAACCAGCTTGTTTACCTGAGCTTTGACAATAATACCGGCGATATTATCCTGAACGCCCTGGACCCCGCCACCGGCGCAAGCACCGAGCTGCTGAACCCGGTCCCCAATGCGACCAGTTCTCAAGCGCTGACCGGCGACGCAGACGGCGCGGCTTATTACGCCTGCACGGACGGCATCTACCGCCTGGCCCCCGGCGGCACCCTGCCGGAGCAGGTCGTCCCTGCCGAGGGCACAGCGATGAGCATTTCCAGCAACTATCCGCTCTCTCTGCTGCGCACGGCGGCGGAGGACTTTATGGTCCTGCTCTTTGGCGACAGCGGCGGAAACGGCGATCTCTATTTCTATCACTATGACGAAACGCTGCCCACCCATGCCGACACAACGCTGACCGTCTGGTCATTGGCGGATTCCGCCACGGCGCGGCTGGCCGTGAACGCCTACAAAAAAGCCAATCCCGAGGTGGACGTTACCTTTGAAACCGCCGTGCAGACCGACACCGATGATGTCAGCGCCGCCATCAACGATGCGCTGACCCAGCTGAACACCGAACTGCTGGCCGGGGAAGGGCCTGATGTGCTGCTTCTGGATCGTGTCGACTACACGACCTATATCAATAAGGGAATGCTGGCTGACATGAGTGACACCGTGCCGCTGGATGCGCTGCAGAGCAATATCATCGATCCGTTTATGACCGATGGCAGGGCCTATGTGCTGCCTGCGCGGTTCATCGTCCCGGCACTCTGTGGTGACGCGGGCACGCTGGACGGCCTGACCGACCTGAACGACCTGCAGGACGCCGTGCTGGCCGCTGCACCCCGCCCCGACACCGAGCAGTTCAGCGATGAATATTACACGGCTCTGCCCGATGACCAGAAGTATGCTCTGGCGCTGGCCAGCGGCGTTGACTTCGCGAAGCTGCTCCTGCCTTCCAGTGCCAATGCCCTGCTGCACGACGGCGCACTGGATGCAGACGCCCTGACCAAGATATTTACCTTTGTGAAAACAACTGCCGACTACTATGGCATGGCTGACTATATCAACACCGAGATGGACGGTGTATCTTCCCAGAGCTACGACAACTCGGACATTGTCACCATCGATGCACAGCAGGACGAGTACAGCACCTGCAGCCGCGCCAAATTCGGCTGGATGGATGTTGCCACCCCCTACGCCGTCATTGCAATGGCGCGCACCAACGATATTTTTGATGCGGATGCCGAGGCCGTTCCCGTGGATATGATCCCGATGCCCGGCCTGACGCAGGGTGCCTATAACCCGCAGGTACTGGTGGGCGTGAATGCCAACAGCAAAAATCCGGATGCCGCAAAGGGGCTGGCCGCTGCGTTCTTCGGCACCGATGTGCAAAGCCAGTATTGCTCCGATGGTACAACGGTGCGGGCGGACTGCCTGCGGGAAAAACTCGATGCCGTCAAAGCGACGGTAAGCGGCGCAAAAACGGGTAAAGTGACCGGCGCGTATGTCGGCGACCTGGATGCCTTCTACGCCAACTGCACCACACCTGTATTGTTCCCGGTGATGCTGCAGCAGAACTTTATAAACCATGCCCAGGCCATCATTGACGGCAGCGAGGACGTGGCCGCCGCTGTGGCGGGTGTGCAGAGTGATCTGGCGCTGTATCTGGCAGAACAAAAGTAACATCGGTGCGCGGAGCGGCCATGCTGCCCCGCGCATCGCTTTGCAGGAAAAAATTGTATGCAGAAAAGACAAAACAAACACCCGGACCCTACGCCCTGGCTGTTTCTGGCCCCCAGCCTGTGCGGTGTCACCCTGTTTGTGCTGGCCCCCTTTGTGGAGACGGTGCGCCGCAGCGTGACCGACACGATGGGGCGACACTTTGTGGGCCTTGCCAACTATACGGCGGTACTGGGCAACGATGCGTTCCGACTGGCGGTGGAAAATACGGTGCGGTTTATCGGAGTATGCGTTCCGCTGCTGCTGGCGCTCAGTCTGGCACTGGCTTTGGCGCTACGGGCGAAAGGCTTAAAAAATACCTCCTGGGCCGAGGTCTGCCGCACGACCTTTTTGCTGCCCATGGCTTTGCCGGTGGCAAGCCTTGCACTGCTCTGGAAAGTATTGTTTGCCCAAAACGGCCTTGTGAACGGAACTTTTGGCACCCATTGTGACTTTATGGGCACGGATGCTGCGTTCTGGGTGCTGATCGGTACTTATCTGTGGAAAAACATCGGCTATGACAGCATCCTTTGGTCCAGCGGGCTGGACAGCATCTCCACAGACTTGTACGAGGCCGCTGCCGTGGATGGTGCCAGTGGGTGGCGGCAGTTTACAGCCATTACCCTGCCCAACCTGCTGCCCACACTGGCCGTCACGCTGGTGCTGAGTCTGCTGAACACCTTTAAAGTTTTCCGCGAAGCCTATCTGGTGGCCGGGGCCTACCCGGAAAAAAGCATCTATTTATTGCAGCATTTGTTCAACAACTGGTTCCTGGCACTGGATCTGCCAAGGCTGAGCGCCGCAGCAATCCTGATGGCAGGGGCGCTGGGGGCGGTGATCGCGGTATGCATAAAACGGCTCTAAAAAAAATTCTGCTTTTCCCATTCGTCCTGCTCGTATGGTTCCCGCTATGGTTCCTTTTGATGGGCACGCTGACCGGCTCGGAGGAGCTGGCAGCGACCATCGGCCCGGCGCTTTCCGGCAGCGGGCAGGCTGCGTGGACCCTGCTGCCCAGCTACCCTACGCTGGAACCTGCTGTCAAGCTGCTGCTGGACACACCGGAATACTTTACCACCTATTGGAACACCTGCCTGCAGACATTTCCGCAGTTGGCTGGTCAATTGGTCGTGGGTGCTCCCGCCGCATGGGCACTCTCCCGCTTGAAATTTCGCGGGCGCGGGGCCGTGCGGGGGCTGTACCTTATTTTAATGTTGCTGCCGTTCCAGGTCACTATGGTGCCTGCCTATCTGACGATAAACCACCTGGGACTGATGGATACTGTCTGGGCGGTCATTCTGCCGGGGGCATTCAGCACATTTCCCGTATTTGTGATGCAGCGCGGGTTTGACGCTGTTCCTCTGCCGCTGCTGGAAGCTGCCGCTATAGATGGCGCGACCCCGTGGCAGCAGTTTGCGCGAATCGGCCTGCCAGTGGGGCTGCCCGGTATCCTGGCTGCGCTGACCATGAGCTTTCTGGATGCCTGGAATGCGCTGGAACAGCCTATGACCTTTTTAAAAACACAGTCGCTTTGGTCGCTGTCACTCTATCTGACCGATACTACCCGCGACCTGGCACTGACCATGGCGGCCAGCCTGTTTGCATTGCTGCCCGCCGTACTGATTTTTGCTTTCGGCCAAAAGTATCTGGAACAGGGGATCCTGGCCGGAGCCGTGAAAGGATGAGGACCTATCGAACTGCTTACCGGGATGGACCCACGCCAGCGCCAGCGGCTTGGGTGGATTGTCCGCTTTTTTGCACTGCTGCTGGTGCTGACACTGCTGGCCCGCGGTACAGCAGGGGCAGCCATGGCCAGCGTGACGGTGCAGAGGCCGTCCTCCGGCAATGTGACAAAAAGCGTGCGCACTACGGCCACGGTCAGCTTTGCGGGCGGCACACCTTTTACAGTGCCCGCGGGTCTGCTGGTCATGGCAGTACCCGTGCAGGCGGGGCAGACCGTCAAGGCCGGGGACACGCTGGCCGTGTTTGATGCCGCTGAAGTGGACCGCGCCGTAAACGCCAAGCGGGCCGCGTTGCAGCAGGCCCGGACCCAGGCCGCACAACAGACGGCGGGAGACACCGCCGACCCCTACGCCGCCCAGCTCGCCCAGCAGCAATTAGAACGTGCCTACGAGGAAACACACAGAATCTACGCCGATGGTGAAGAGAGCGTTTCCCGTGCCCAGACCAAGCGGGACGAAGCTGCTGCCGCTCTGGAAAAAGCCCGCAATGCCAGCTATGCGGACGACGCTGAAAAACAGGCCGCCGTAGAAAACGCCGCCGCTGCCCTGGAAGCTGCGGAGGATGCCCTGTACAGCGCCCAAAAAGCCGCCGAAGATGCCAACAATGCGGCACTTTCCGCCGCCCAAAGTGCCGAGGATAACCGCAACACCGCACTGCACACGCTGGAGAAAGAGCAGGAAACCACGGAAAAACAGAACGCACTGGACCGCGCCGCTGCTGCTGTAACGGCCTCTGATGCCGAAACCCTGCAGGCCGAACTGGATGCCTTGCTTGCCGTGCAGCAGGCGGGCGGCACACTGACTGCCCCCAGTGATGGCACCCTTGTGTCGCTGGATCTCGTGGTTGGGCAGCCCTCCCCTGCCGTGGGCGGCCAGCTGGCTGCAGATGCCGATTTTACCGCCGAAATTCCTTTGGAAGAATCTCAAGCCAACCTTGTTTCAGTTGGCACTGTACTGCACCTGAGCCAGAGCCGCGCAAGCTGTGATGCCGCCGTGCAGAGCCTTTCGGCCCCGGATGAAAACGGCACCGTTACAGCAAAATGCACCTTGTCCAAAGGGGCATGGTGTGCCGGTGCTGCCAACGCATCGGCCACGGTGCAGGGTGAAAAGCGGCCCTGTGTGCTGCCGGCCAGCGCGGTACATAAAGATAATACCGGCTGCTATGTGCTGGCTATCGAACAAAAAGCCACAATCTTGGGTCAGCAGAATATCGTAGTATCGCTGCCTGTCACGGTGGTGGAAACGGGCGATACCACCGCCGCCGTCAGTGGTGCGCTGGACGCCGATACACAGGTCATTGTCAGCAGTACGCGGGCCGTGCAGGCCGGGGACCGGGTGAAGATCCATGATGCATCGTAAAAGAGGTTGGGCGGTTGCGGCAGTATTGCTGGTAGTTTTGCAGCTGCTTTTGCAGACCCGCGCAGCGCATATTGTACAGCAGAACCCAACCGTGACGGTGACCCTGTCTTCCCCGCTTACAGCCGGGCAGCTTGCCGCTGCACGGGAATGGGAAAAAAGTAATGCCAACACTCAAGCCGTTACTGCCAGCTTTTGGAGCGAGAAAGCAGCAGCGGTCTCGGCAGATTCTGACCGCACAGCGGAAGATGTGACCTGTATCGGCTTTGACGGTACAGCGCAGGACTGTCTGCCTGTGGAATATCTTCAGGGCACAGCACCCGGTGTCGTAGGACAGCAGTGCGCGATTTCTTCGACGCTGGCGTGGACACTGTTTGGCAGCTATGATATTATGGGCTTGACTGTTGCACTGGACCGTACCGAGTATTTCATTTCCGGCGTGTTTAAAAGTAAAAGCAAAACGCTTCTTTATCCGGCGCAAAGCGGCTTTACCCACGCGGCGCTGCGGGGTCTTTCGCCCGACACCCCCAAAACGGACGCCGAACAGTGGGCCGCAGCAACCGGTGCCGGAAAGATCACCGCCATCACTTACGGCCCCCAAAAGGCATGGCTGGCTCAAGCAGCGTGTGCCCTGCCTGCCCTGATTGTCGGACTGGCTTTGGTCGTGCTGTTGCTGCGCTTTATTTGTGCCCTGCCCGGTGTCTTGCACGGGGCAGCCCTGTTTGCTTTAGCACTGGCATTTGCGTGGGCGGTACCCCATTTTCTGCAAACCCTGCCCGGCTGGCTTATCCCCGGCCGCTGGAGTGATTTCAGCTTTTGGCCCACTTTATGGACGAAAATTATGGATACTTGCAATGGAAATATGAAGTAATTTAAAATTTGCAAGCAGAATAAGCCACAGATTGATGATGAAGAAACTTGCTTTCGATATATATTTCGCTGAGGATGTCTATAGAAATCGTTGGGAAAGTTGGGCAAACTCTTTGGGATATTTTTGCATGAACATGACAATTAAATGCACAAGCATTTTTGGAATTGAACATAATGAACGGGTTTATATAGGAAAACAGCAAGATGCTAAAGCAAGGGTCATATACCGGGAATAGTGGTACTCTATTGCGTTTTATTTTACATTCTTTGACCACCATTTGACTACTACTGTGCAGACGCACCGTAAAACACCGAAAAGCCCGTTGTGACAACCACCAACAGGCGTTTTCTTGCTTTGGACGCAACTGTGCAGAACCAACAAAATTCACGCTTCAACGTTGGTCTGTACGGGCTTGTCGTAGTTCTCCGACCCGGAAGGCCAGAGGTTCGAATCCTCCCGGTCGCACCATAAGTCCACCGTAATTTTGATAGAATTACGGTGGACTTTTTCTACGCCCGAAAACCGCTTGAAACAAGGCATTCAGGCATATAACAAACCCCGTCATAGAGTACTTCTGCGGAAGAGTGATCCTGCCACACTGAACATGGCGGTAGAATTTTTCATAATTCGGTGGTATAATTAATTCCGATCCGACCAATTGAATAAAACACATACATAGCTGCTTGGTTTTCTTTTGAGAATCAGGCGGCTTTCTTATTTTCGGAGGCGATGAAAAATATAATTGCAAAAGTATAATTTTGTTGATAAGGGTACTGTTTATGATATTAACTCTGTTTTGTGTTTTTCTTTAGCACCGCTCTTACACGAATCGTCAAGGGTATCATGATAACATAAAACAGTATCAGGTAAAACGGGAAAATAACCATACCGAATGTCTGACCGAGCAATCCGCAAAGTGCGGGAGCGAGCATGATTCCGATATATGCCGATGCCATTTGAATTCCGATGACAGACTGTGAAATATCGCTGCCGAAGTTTTCGGGTGTAAGGTAATTAAAATTCGGGAACAGCGGACCGTTTCCGAGTCCGATTAAAAACATTCCGGCGGCGCACAGATATACATTGCTCGGAAGAACCAAAAGCAACAGGGCTGCACCTAATACGATCTGCCCCAGCTTTATTATTTTCCAGCTATGCAATCTTGTTGCCAACACGCCGGACAAAAACCGTCCGAGAGTCAACCCGACATAGTATATCATTATAATTCGAGCTGCCTTTTCCGGGGACAAATGCTTGTATTCCACAAGAAATGTACTGCCCCATCCGCCGCAGGTGCATTCTATTGCACAGGAGGTGATAAACAGTCCGCACATCATTTTTACGCCCGGAATTTTCAATATGCTTCTAAGCGATAAGCTTTTAAATTCGGCTTCATCCGTGCTTTCTTCAGCACCGTGCACTTTATGCCATAAAGGAAGCGATATAAACAACAGCGCAGCTATGGCAAGCTGAATGATAAAAGTAATTCTGTATCCGCCTCGCCAACCGGATTTGCCTGCAATAACAAGTGATAAAATGTAGGGGCTTACGGATACGCCGACACCGTAAAAGCAATGCAGAAAGCTCATATGTGTTGCGGAATAATGCAGAGCAACATAGTTATTCAGTGCTACATCTATTGAGCCGGCACCGATGCCGAGTATAACAGATAAAAAGCACATCACCCATAAATTCGGCGCAAAAGAATAGCTAAGTAAGGCAATCGCTGTCAGAAGCGTGCTGTATGCCGAAACCTTATTGGTTCCGAGCTTGGCGATTACTTTAGAGCTGATAATGCTTGATATAACAGTTCCGCATGACACTATGACCGTAACAAAGCTTCCGAATGAAAAAGGCAGACCGAAGTCGGAGTATATGGCAGGCCAAGCCGTACCGAAAAGCGAGTCCGGTATCCCCAAGCCGATAAAAGCGATATATATTATAATCAACAATACTGTCGCCATAGAATGCTCCCCCTGCAGCTTGCAAAAAAATTATGTTTTTTGAACTCTGAATATCAAGAATTATACTATAAGTCAATCAATAAATCAATAAAAACGAATAACAATGAAAGGACTGAACGATATGAGTAAAAGGAAAATCAGACTGCTTGCCGATTATGTCGTCCGGCAGATATTCGATTGCGTAGCGGTAGAGTCAAAAGCGAAAATCAAGGTGGTCTTTATCGGAGGCACCGAAATCGAAATGACGCTGTAAAAAAACTTGAAAACAGAAACGGAGTAATGTAAAATGATTGTGCCGAGAGTGTTCAAATCAAGACAGCGAAAACGCAAAAACATCTCTATTGTCTTGTCTTCACAGAAAACCTCATTGCAATGTGTTTTTTGCAATGAGTTTTTTTGTTTTTGTTAGTGTTTGATTTTCAGAATAATTTTAGCAGCATATCGTCTGCCGCATCGGTGTACTGCCCTTTTCCTAGACGCTCGTTCCTCAGCCTGTTTATAGTGATTCGCATGAGGCGGATTTCTTCTGTAGAAAAAGTAGCTTTTTTATCGGCTGGGACAGAATCAATTTTCAGTATCAGTCGCCCCGGGTTTTCCGTGTTATGGCCAAGTGCCTTTTGCTGGTAATAGTAAGGTGCAAGTGCTTTCAGAAGAATACTTTTGTTCGCGCGGGTCAGCTTGATTTTTCTCATCATAATCCAATCGCCTTTCCGAGTTTTTCTTGTGCCTTTCGCTTGTTCTTGTCAAATGCATGGGCGTAAATATCCAGCGTTGTGCTGGCCTGTGCATGACCAAGCAGGCTGGCAACCGTTCGTACATCCACGCCCTGTGAAATCAGCAAGCTGGCATTGGTATGCCGTAAGCCATGCACATTTAAATCAAGCGGCAAGTTGTTGGCTTTCAAAATCATCTTGAAGCGATAGGTAAATGTGCAGGGATTCATCGGCTTGCCGTTAGGCTGGCGGAACAGGTAGTCATCCTCGTCCAAGGTTTCGTTCGCGGTCTGCTGCCTATCCCATTCGCATTCTTTCCGCCATCCTTTGAGCAGTTGGCACATCTCCTTGCTCAAATATACCAGTCTATCTCCACTGCTGGTCTTGGG
>ERZ772897.2917-NODE-2917-length-13773-cov-14.116635_pt1 | contig 13773 bp, 10 predicted proteins | sample MGYA00512125_ERZ772897 | MGnify/ENA primary metagenome ERZ772897 (study PRJEB29015, sample SAMEA2737660) | human gut metagenome | biome: human gut; feature: human-associated habitat; material: faeces | place: China | collected 2012 ... | reverse complement strand
CCAGCGGCGCAGTGTCGGTGGCAAAGGCGGGCCAGGCGTCGGCCCGCAGGTGCGCCCCGCCCCGCAGCGGCACGGCGGGGTCACGGGCCAGCCGCACGCAGTCTCCGAACCGGCTGACCTGCACGCCGGTCCCGGCCAGAAAGCGCAGAAACGAGTCATAGCTGGCCGGGTCGCAGCCCGCAATTTCGATCTGACCGCCCGCGCACGCCAGTGCGGCGGCGTAGGTCGCGGCGGCGATGCGGTCCGGCAGCGGGCGGTGAAAGGCTCCGCCCAGCGGTCTGCCGCCCTGTACGGTCAGCACCGGCGTGCCCGCACCCTGAATATCCGCCCCGCAGGCAGACAGAAACGCGATCATGTCGCCGATCTCCGGCTCCTGCGCAGCGCCGCGCAGCACGGTCTGCCCCGCGGCGCAGCAGGCGGCCATCAGCAGGGTCATTGTGGCCCCGACGCTGGGCAGCCGCAGTGTAAAATCCACCCCATGCAGCGGCCCCGTGCGCCGCAGCGTGACGGCAATGCCCTCCAATTCGACCTCGGCCCCCATGGCGGCCAGCCCGGCCAGGTGGATGTCCACGGGCCGCGGGCCGAGGCGGCAGCCCCCGGGCAGAGGCAGGCGCACATAGCCGACGCGGCAGAGCAGCGGCGCGAGATAAAATACCGAGCTGCGCATGGCCCCGGCCAGATGCTCCGGGATGTCGCCGCAGAGACGGTCCGCGGGACGGGTGCAGAGGTCCGCCCCGCAGCGCCGCACCCGGGCCCCGACAGCGTCCAGCAGCGCCAGGCTGGTGTCCACGTCGGCCAGACGCGGGACGTCCCGCAGGCGGCAGGGGCCGTCGCAGAGCAGCGTCGCCGCCAGCAGCGGCAGGGTGCTGTTTTTGGCGGCGGCAGGCCGGATGCTGCCGTGCAGGGTGCGTCTGCCGTGGATGGTGATCGTCTGCATGAGCGGGGCCTCCTAAACCAATGATATTGCCAGAAAACGGGAGAATGCGCGGTAGGGGCCGCATAAATGCGGCCCGCAGCCTTCCGGCAGACAGCCGGCTGCCTTACACGCGTGGGCCGGGCATGCCCGGCCCCTACCGGGCGGCATTGTCAGTCAACGGGCCGCCGCCGCATACTCTCCCCTCATCCGGCCCTGCGGGACCACCTTTCCCCCAAGGGGGAAGGCAAGGGGTATCTCTACCCCGTTATATGCCGCGTTCCCTCCCGCTTATTACAGCAGCAGCGGCTGGATCTGCACGCCGCGCAGCGCGGCCTCTAATGTGTCGGGCAGGAGCGTGAAATCGCTTTTCAGGCTGCACGGCTTTTTGTAGCTGTCGTCCTGGCCGAAGGGCACAAAATAGTAGTTGCGCCGCTGCAAAAGCTGGCCCAGCGCCGGGGCGCTGCCCGAAAGCCCATCGTTCGTGGACGGCGCGATAATAATGGGCCGTCCGCCGCGCAAAAGGCTTTTTGCGGCCAGTGTCACGGGGGTCGAGCTGATGCCTGCGGCCAGCAGCGCCATCGTGGTGCCGGTGGCCGGGGCGATGATGAGCGCCTCGGCAAGCCGCTGCGGGCCGAGCGGCTCAACGGCCTGCAGGGTCGTCAGCGGTCTGTGGCCGGTCACTTCATATAAGGTCTGCCGCAGGGCCGACGCGGTGCCGAAGCGGGTATCCAGCCCGGCGGCGCTGGCACTTAAAATGGGCAGGACGTCCCACCCGCGGGCAGTCAGGACACGCAGCTGGGGCAGCACCGCAGCAAAGCTGCAAAAGCTGCCGCACAGCGCAAAGGCGACGGTGCGTTTGGATTGGGTGGTCATGGGGCGGTGCTCCTTTCGTCGGGATCGCGTTCTTCCAGGATCGCCAGCACGGTCTGTGCAATCAGCGCCCCGGCTGTCTGCGGTGCACAGCGGCCCGGCAGGGCCAGGGCGTGCTCGGCGTGCAGACCCAGTTCCTCGGCGGCGGCAAAGTCGGTGCCGCCGGGCAGACTGGCCAGGTCAATGATGAGCGCCCCGCCCGGCAGCTGCTGCAGAAGGGCCCGGGGCAGCACCGGCGCGGGGACCGTGTTGATGACGGCGTCAAAGCCGGGCAGCAGTGTGGGCAGGGCCGTCAGGGGCGCGGCGCGGCACCCGGCACAGCGGGCATTGGCGCGCTGCTCGGGGCTGCGGGCGGCCACGGTGACGCGCCCGCCCAGCAGCACCAGCCGCCGTGCCACGGCACGCCCGACGCGGCCATAGCCCAGCACGAGAAAGCCGCTCTCCCAGATCGTGCGCTCCCGCAGGCGGAGCAGCAGCTCAAGACAGCCCTCGGCGGTGGGCACGGCGTTCAGGCATTCCAGCTCGGGCCGCAGAAAATAATCGATCAGCGGCAGCCCGGCCTCCCGCGCGGCCATCCGCACCGGCATCCCGGGGCGGCCCGCTAAGATCAGCGTCCCCTGCCCCGCACCCTGCAGTGCGCGGGCGACCTCGTCACTGACGCGGCCCTGGGACATGGGCAGCAAAATGTAATCGGCTGCGGCGGCATTGTCGGCGGCGGTCACGCCGTAACCCGCACGGCGCAGCACGCGCGCCGCCGCCTGCTGGCGGGCATCGTGCCCGACCACGCAAAATGTTTTCGGCATAGGCGCTCACCTCGGTTTGATTTGCGCCATACTATGCCGGGGCGCGTGTACCTGTGCCTTCTGCCTTCCCCATCGGGGGAAGGCGGCCCGCAGGGCCGGATGAGGGCAGAGTGTGCCCTATTGCCAATTTACGGGCAATTGCGGCGGCTCTGCCCTCATCAGTCGCTTTCAGCGACAGCTTCCCCCGAGGGGGAAGCCCCGGCACGCAAAAAAAGGCACCCACCTTTTCCTAAAAGATGGATGCCTTTTTACTCAAAAATATTTCAGCCCGTCGCACTGGCCGCGCCAGACGAGGAGCGGGTTGATGGGCACGGTGCCGATGCGCAGCTCGGCCACAACGGTCCTGCCGCTGGTGCCCAGCAGCTGGCCCTGCTTGACATCGTCCCCGGCCTCGACGTCCAGTGCGGTCAGGCCGTAGAAGATGCTCCTGAGGCCCGCGCCGTGGTCGATGACGACGGTGCAGCCGTAGCTGCCGCCAAGGTCCTCGGCCAGCAGCACATGGCCGCTGGCGGGCACGATCATAGAATCCTTCGACTTCTTCGGCTTGATGACGACATTTGTCGAGGTGCGCCCGCCGTAGCCGTAGTTCGTGCTGCGCTCGCTGTAGGAACGGCCCACGTACTCGGTCATGCCGTAGAGCAGCGGCGTGTCAAAGCTGTCCAGGAACGGCTGCACAAAGCCGCCCACGGCCCACTGGATCTCGCCGCCGTCAGTCGTCAGCAGCCTGCGGACGGCATCGGGGCCGTCGTCCGCGCCGATGTAGGGCGACGTCAGCTGGGACTTGGCGCTGTAATCCTTGTAGGAGTAGGAGGCCGCGCGGACCGACAGCGTCAGCGTCTCGGTATAGCCGTCGGCAGTCACGGTCAGCTCGGTGTTTCCGGTCTCTGCGTTCCACGGGATGGGCAGGTAGCAGATCCAGCCGTTGGCGGCCCTGACGAAGCCTGTGCTTTCCAGCGGGCCCGTCAGCGTCGGTTCGGTCCGGCTCATGGTGCTGCCGACACGCACGGCGGCCACGCTGCCCTGCTGCACCGTCGGTGTGCAGAGCGTGATGGACGGTTTGATGCTGACGGTGAAGCGGAACTGCCAGGTCTCGGTGCCGGTGACGCTGGAGCTGTCCTCGGCGGCACTGTCAGACGCGGTGACGACGAGTTTGGCGTCAAACGTGCCGTTCTCCGCAAACAGATAGCTGCGGAAGGCGGTGGCGCTGCCCTCGTACACGGTCTCCTTGTCGGCGTCGGTGATGGTCAGCTGGGTGCTGTAGTCGGACGGCGTCACGATAATATCCGGCGATGCGTCGGATATGGCATCCTCGAGCACAACGGGAGAGGAATTGAGTGTTTCGGCGTAGGTGCGCCTGAAAAAGCTGCCGACCACCGGCACGTGCCACTTGTAGGCCGTGGGAGCAAGCTCCTGGCCGTCAAAGGTGACCTTGACTTCGGGCAGCATGTCAGGCGTGGCGCTGCGGTAAAGCCATGCTACGCCGCCGCCTGCGATGATGAGCACGAACAGCACAACGAGGAGCAGCCACTTGAACATGCCGAACACACCGCGCCCGAGGGCCTGCGGGATCGTATCCTGCGGCTCGTCGTCCTCGTCGTCGGCGGTGCTGTCATGCTGCGGTGCCTCGGACGCCGGGGCAGGCCCGGCAGACGGCGCGGGGTCCTCCTCCAGCCCGGCCATGATCTGCGCAATCGAAAGCTGCGCCGTGCGGGAGATGTTCGCCATGCGTGCGGCCTCAGCGGCAAGGGCTTTATCGTTGGCAAGGTCATCGCTGAAAACAAGGCCGGACGGCTCGGCAGCGTCCTCCGCGGGGACGTCCCCGGTTTGCTCGGGCGTGTCGGTGACGGCTGTGTCTGCCGCGGCGGCCTCGGGGGGCGCTTCTGCCGCAGGCGTATCGTCGGCGGCAGGGGCGTCCGCTGTCGGTTCGGGCTCCGTCACGGCGGGCTCGGCCCTTTCCGCAGGCTCGGGCAGCTCCGGGGTACTCGGGACGTCGGGCACGGTGGGTGCGGCAGCGTCCTCCCGGACGGGGGTCTCCGGAGGTTCGGGCTTGCTTTCAGATTTGGACTCGGCAAGCTCCGGCGCGGCGGGAACGGGGCTGTCCGGTGCGGGAGCCTTGCGCTCCTGGGTCTCGTCAGCCGGGGCTTTTTTCGCCGTCTTAGCAGCCTTCGGCGTCTTGGACTTTGCGGTTTTTGTTGTCTTTGTGGTTTTTTTGGCCCGCGGCTTCTTGGGGGACGCGGCAGGCTTTTTTGTGGTCTGCCCGTCTGCGGCGGGCGGCTCGGCGCTGTCCGTCGGCGCAGGGGGCGTGTCGGCGGCAGGCTGGGGGCTGGCTGCCTTGCGGCGCCGGGGCTTCGGCTTGGGGGCCTCCTCCGGCTGTACCGCAGTGGATTTCTTATCTTCTTCCATACTCACACTCACTCTTTTAGGGACCTTTATGGATGCCCGGCAAAACGGCAGCGGCACGGCAGGCCGGGTGTGCCGTGTGCAGCTATTTTATTCAGCCTCGCGGAATTGCAGACCACTGTTTCCGTCCAGCGCGGTCTGCGGGTCAGTGGATTTGCTGCCGATGCGCAGCTCGTAGATCAGGCTGTGGGCCGTCCCGGCGGTGCCCAGCGGGTCGCCGGCGGACACACTCTGCCCGCGCTCCACGCCGACAGTCTCCAGCCCGTACAGGTAGCTCTTTACGCCGCAGCCGTGGTCGATGACCACCGTGCCGCCGGTCAGGGTCAGCGTGCCCGCAAAGACAACGTTGCCTGCCTGCGGGGCGGTGACGGTCTCGCCGTCCGCGGCGGCATAGGTCAGGCCGGTGGCCTGGCCGCTGCGCTGGCCGTCCACCATCTGGGTGACACCGTACTCCATGGCGACAGCGCCCGCGCTGGGGGCCTCAAAGCGGCCATTCCAGAGCTTGGCGGAGCTGCCCGTTGTGTACAGCGGCCATATAGCGTTGCGGAACTCCTCCCCGCCGCCGGTGTCCTCCTCGGCGGGGACGGTGACCGTATCATACATGGTGCGGGTGACGGTCAGGGTGATGTCCTTTTCCAGGCTCCCGCAGGTCAGGTGCAGCGTATGGTCGCCGCCCTCGGCGTTGTAGGTCACGGGAATATAGCCCATGTAGCCGCTGGCGGTCTTGCGGAACCAGATGGTGCCCAGATCGGTCTCCAGGCTCGGCTCGCCGTCCAGAATGCCGGACAGCTGCACAGCCACGATGCTGCCCTGCGGCGCGCGCTCGGTGCTCAGGGTGACCTTGGGGTTCATCGCCATCGTGTAGCCGGCGCGGTAGGCGTACCAGCCCACGGGGTCGCCGGGGTTGTCCGCACTGCTGTGGTGCGCGGTCACGATGATCTGATAGTCTCCGTTTTGTGTATAGGTATAGGTATTGCAGTCGGCCAGTGCGCCGGTCCAGACCGTGCCGTCGGGCGCGGTGATCTGAAGCTCGGCAGCGGTGACCCAGTCGGGCAGGACGAGCTGCGGCACGGTATCGGTGAAGGTGCCCAGCTTCTGCACGGTCAGGTTCGTCGGGCTTTCGTAGGTCTTGTTGACCTTATCGCCCAGCACCGGGATGACCCAGCTCCAGCCGTTGGGCTCGAGGGTCTGCTCACCGAAGGTGACGGCCTCCTGCGGCAGGGCATCCGTCCCGGTGCGGCTGTAAAGAAAAGCCGCCGTTCCGCCCAGGATGGCGGCAATCATAACGGCGACCATCACAAGCCAAAGCAGCAGTTTACGCATATTGTGTTTTCTCCGTGGCAGTATGGCATTGCCAAAAAGCCGGACGCCGTCAGGTCGGTGCCCAGCCGGGTTGTGGCGGCAGAAAAGCTTCCCCCGCGGGGGAAGCCTTGAGGATCATTTACTCCTTCTCCTCTGCGGGGGCGGAGGGGATGTTCTCGTAGGTGGTGGAATCCTCGTCGTCGTAATCGTCATACTCGTAGTCGTCGCTGAACAGCAGGCGCTCGTACTCGTCCAGCTCCTTTTCACGGTGGTAGAGATAGAGTGCGGCGGCGGTCAGGGCACCGGCAGCGGCAAACAGGAACGCCAGAACGGCACCGAAGGTGGTTTTCTTCATCATAGTAGTTCTCCTTTTGCAAATGCTGCGCTGCAACGCAGCTTTCGTGAAAAACGCCGCAGCGGGCGTGCATACAAAGCAATAACGCTAACCTTATTATACCCGACGCAGAGGGCAATTACAACCCGAACATTTGTAAAATATTAAAGGTATTTTTTTGCTATTTTTACGCGGATTGCTGCAGGACAAAGGGTACATTTGAGCCAAGGGCGGCATGAGGTATATGGGAAGGTTGCAGGGGAGGGATTTATCCCTCCCGGAATGTTTGCGTGGCCGGAAACCCTCACGGAGGGGTCAAGACCCCTCCCTACGGTGTGCCGTTCACGGGTGCTTTGTAGGGAGCGGTCTTGACCGCTCCGGGGAAGTGTGCGGCTGCCATCCACTCCACGGGAGGGATAAATCCCTCCCCTACGCAAAACAAAAATGCGGTCTCCGTGCAGGAGGCCGCATTTTTATACGATTTTCAGAACAGCCTATCCACCGGGTACAGCCCATCCTCGCTCATCTTTTTCAGGGCTTCGACCAGCTCGGGCTTGTCCTCGCGGTAGGTGATGCCGTGCCATTTGTCGGCACTGGTCAGCACATGGACGTCCGCCTTGCCGGCCTCCAGCGCGTTCGTCACGACGGTGGGCAGGTAATATTCGCACTTCATCGGGTTGACGGGCAGGCTGGCCTGCAGGAACGCGGCAAAACCGGCCTTGGCCTCCTGCACGTAGGCGGGGGTGAAGCCCCACAGGTTCATCGAGACAACACAGTCGGCGGGCAGGTCGGCCCAGCTCTTGCCGCCGTCCTCGCTGTAATGGATGCCGTCGGCGTAGGGCTCGATGCAGGTGCGCTCGGTCACGCTGACCAGGTTGCTGTGTTCATCGGTCACGCAGACGCCGCGGCTGACACTGCCGTTGGCGCTGACCGTGTTGCCCAGCAGGAAGCCGACCATGGCCCAGGCGTAGCGGTCCCCGTCGGCGTGGGTGCTCAGGTAGTCGTAGATGAGCTTGAAGCCCTGCGGGCCGTAGTAGTCGTCGGCGTTGATGACCGCAAACGGCGCGTCGCCGATGGCCTCCTCGGCCACGAGGATGGCATGGGCGGTGCCCCAGGGCTTGACGCGGCCCTCCGGCACGGTGAAGCCCTCGGGCAGCTTTTCCAGCTGCTGGTAGGCGTAGCGGACCTCGAACCCGGCGCGCACGGCACGGGCACCGACGGCCTCTTTAAACGCCTGCTCGATCTCGTGCTTGATGATAAAGACGACGGTCTTGAACCCGGCGCGGCGGGCATCGTACAGGCTGTAGTCGAGGATGGCCTCGCCGGACGGGCCGACGGGGTCGATCTGTTTGAGTCCGCCGTAGCGGCTGCCCATACCGGCGGCCATGACAACGAGGATCGGTTTGGTCTGCATAATTTGCACTCTCCCAATATTTGTAGGGGAGGAATTCATCCCTCCCGGGTATTCTGCGGCTGCCGCGGCGTACCTGCGGAGCGGTCAAGACCGCTCCCTACAAAGCACCCGTAAACGTCATTCTGTAGGGAGGGGTCTTGACCCCTCCGGGACGTGTGCCGCGTCGCTAAGTCCACGGGAGGGATGAATCCCTCCCCTACGGGCGTATTTTAAGTTTACTCCATTTCTCCTGCTATTGCAAGCACCTTATAAAATTTGAAAAAACTGCGCAATTTCCGCAGATTGTGACCCGGTTTGCTATGGCAACTTAAAACAGAAAATGCTATAATGAATAAAACTACAAAACAGGAGGGCTTTTTCCGATGGAACATGCCGGAAAACGTGCGCTGGTGCTGGCTGGCGGCGGGGCCAAGGGCAGCTATCAGATCGGCGTCTGGCGCGCTCTGCAGGAGCTGGACTGGACGCCTGACATCATCACGGGCGCAAGCGTCGGCACGCTGAACGGCTGCCTGTTCACGATGGGCAAGATCCAGGAGGCCGAGGACCTGTGGCGCAGCCTGGAAATTCACGATGTTCTCGAAGTCCCCGCAACGCTCAAGCCCGAGGAGCTGCGCACGTTCTTCCTCGACATCATCCGCAGCGGCGGACTGAACGTTGAACCGCTGGCCGAGATGATCGACCGTCTGATCGACGAGGACGCCGTGCGCACATCGCCTATCCACTTCGGCCTTGTCATGACCGAGCTGGGTAGCCTGCGCAGCGTGCAGTGCCCCATCGAGGACATCCCCGAAGGGCAGTTAAAGGACTATATGCTGGCGTCCAGTGCCTGCTTCCCGGCCCTGCGCCCGCGGGAAATTGACGGTGTAAAGTACATTGACGGCGGCTGGCGCGACAATATGCCGCTGGATCTGGCCGCAAAAATGGGTGCAGCGGAGCTGCTCGGCGTCGATGTGGACGGTATCGGCATTGTACGCCCCAACACCACCGGCCTGCCGACGCGCATCGTGCGCAGCCACTGGGATTTGGGCCCGACGCTGGACTTTGACCCCGCCCGCGCCGGGCGCAACATCGCGCTGGGCTACTTTGACACGCTGCGGCTGTTTGGCCGCTGCGGCGGCACGGCCTACGCCATGCTGCCCGACAATGAGGAATTTCTGGCTCGCTTTGCCGAGCAATACCAAAAGCTGCTGGCCGAGGTCTGCGCCCGCGCACCGGAAATTGACCTTGTGGAGAAAAACGCGCGGCTGCGCGCAAACTACCCAGCACCCTACGCACCGAACCCGAGTGCGCCCACCCGCGGCGCACTGGCCCCGCTGGAGCTGGCCGCCGAGCACGTCGGCGTGCCCGAGGACATGCCCTACACGCCGAAGCTGCTGGCCGCGACCTTCATGGGCAGCTTTGACAAGGACCCGGCAGACCGCTTCCCCGCCCTGCTGGACGGCAGGGACAACACCCTCGTGACCGAGCGTGCCATCGCCGCCGCCGTGCCAGAGGAATTCGTGACCGCCCTGGTCAGCAAGACCCTGGGCGAGCTGCCGATTTTGTAAAAAGGCTTCCCCCTTGGGGCTCCGCCCGCGTTTGCCAAAGTATCGCGCTGTAGGGGCCGGGTGGTAAGCCTTTAACGGGTGTCTGCGGCGAACCCGCCCCTCATCCGACCCTGCGGGAGCACCCTCCCGGAGGGGGCCAAGAAGAAAAAAGGAGGCATCCTATGCACACCTATACCGGCGTACCGGCGTCCACCGGCATTGTGGTCGGCCCGGTTGAGCAGATCGACCACGGCACCACCGGCCTGCACCGCATCGTCTGCGACCCGTTCCGGGAACGTGCCCTCTACGACGTCGCCGTCGTGCTGGCCAAGGATGAGCTGCGCCGTTTGAGCCAGCGCGCCAAGGGGCCGGACGCGGATATTCTGCTGTTCCAGATCGCCCTGCTGGAGGACGAGTCCTTCACGAACGAGATCGGTGACTATATCGCCGCCGGTGCGGGCGGGGCTGCCGCCGTCGAACGCGCCGAGCAGATTTTTGCGGGCCGCCTGAAAAACGTCGATGATGAGTACATCCGGGAGCGCAGCGTCGATGTCTGCGACGTCTGCCGCCGCGTGGTGGATATTCTGGACGGACGCCCGCGCCGCCGCCTGCATCTGAAGCGCCCCAGCATCCTGGTGGCGGACCGCTTCTTCCCCAGTGACCTGTTCAGTCTGGACCGCCGCATGGTGCTGGGCCTGGCCAGCGACCAGGACAGCACGGTCAGCCATGCCGCCATCATGGCCCGCAGCATGGGCATCCCGGCGGTGGTACAGCTGGGCGGCGGCACTGCGGCCATGGCCGTGGGCCACCGTGCGATCCTTGACGCCGACAACGGTACGCTTATTGTGGAGCCGGACGGTGCGCAGATCGCCCAGGCGGACTGTAAAATTGCATTGAGCCGCCTGCACGGCCAGAAACCCGACCCCGTGGCCGCCCTGCCCTGCCTGACGAAGGACGGCACGGCCTTCCGCCTGATGCCGACCTGCAACATCAGCGACAGCGACGTGCCCCATACGCGCGGCGCGGCGGGCATCGGCCTTGTGCGCACCGAGACCGCGATTCTGTACGACCAGAGCGACGAGGTGCAGACCACCCGTCTGCGCGAGCTGCTGAAAAGCGCCGAGGGCGTGCCCGTGCTGCTGCGCACCTGCGATACCCGCGCCGACGACGATGCCCCCTGGGCCGGGGAGACGCAGAACCGCCTGCGCGGCAACCGGCTGTTCAAGCCGCAGATCCGGGCGCTGCTGCGCGCCGCCACGGACGGCGACCTGCGGGTCGTGTTCCCGATGATAAAAGATGTGGCCGACTGGGATCGCTGCGTTGACGAGGTCAACACCTGCCGCGACGAGCTGCTGGCCGAGGGCCGCGAGACAGGCCCGATGATGCTGGGCTGCGTCGTGGACATGCCGTCCGCTGCGGTCATGGCCGGGGATATGATGGAGCACGGCGCGCAGCTGATGGCTGTGGATATTGAGGACCTGACCCGCTACACGCTGGGCCTTGTGCAGAACCCCACCGCCGCCGTGAACCAGCTGACGAACCCCGCCGTGCTGCGCCTTGTCAGCGGCATTCTGGAGCAGGCACAGGAGCGCGGCGCACAGGTCTACCTCTGCGGCATCACCGTGGCCGCCGTGGATGCCATGCCGGCCTATTTAAAGCTCGGCATCCGCACCTTCAGCGCCGAGCCCGCGGCGCTATTGCCGCTGAAGAAGCTGCTGATGGAGCAGGAGCTATAAAATGGGAGCCTTCCCCCTCGGGGGAAGGTGTCTGCGGCCCCGCCCGCAGACGGATGAGGGCAGACCTTGTCACTGCCACCCGGTAACGGGCTGTCAGGGCACACTCTCCCCACATCAGTCCGCTTCGCGGACAGCTTCTCCCCCGGAAGCCTTTTCCGCAAAATATAAATGAAAATGCCCGCCGTGTTTCCACGGCGGGCATTGTTCATGCGATCAATTACTGAGCAGCAGCCTTGTTGGCGCGCTTAGCCATGCGGCTGATCTTGCGGGCAGCGGTGTTCTTATGGATGACACCCTTGCTCTTAGCAGAGTCGATGGCAGAGACAGCAACCTTAACGACGGTCTCCTTGTCAGCAGCATTGCTGTCGATGGCAGCGTTTGCCTTCTTGACCACTGTTTTCAGGTTGGACTTGACGACCTTATTGTGCAGAGCCTCTTTCTTGGCCTGAACAACACGATCCTTCTGAGATTTAATATTAGGCATTCGTTCCACCTCCTTGGTTCCCCATAACAGTACAAGTTATCCTACCACATTTTTTTCGGTCTTGCAAGTGTTTTTCAAAAAAAACTTCATGAAAATCGGATTTTTCGCATAAATTGGTTGGGAAAGGGGGTGCCCGCATGGATTTTATGCGCCGTGCCGCCGCCTGGCTGGCGGGCGGGGTGGTGTTTGCCGCGTCCTGCGCCTCGGTGCTGGCGGCAGCGGCCTGCCTGCCGGAGCGGGCTATTTTGCAGCATGCCTTGCTGGCCATGCAGTCCCCGGCGGCCGCAGTGGCCTGCGCCCTGCCGCGCCCCGAACCGCAGCCCATCCCCACAACGGCACCGGTACAGCCTACGCCTGCGCCGGCCCCGGCGCCAACGCCCACAGCTTCGCCCACGCCGGAACCAAGCCCTACGCCGCAGCCCAGCACCGCACCGCAAATCGAGGACGCCGGGCTTATCCGGGCCGAGCAGTTCCGCCACGGCAGGGGAGAGGGCAGCATCTCACTTTCGGCGGGCAGCATCCGCAACAGCACCGCCTGCGCCGACGCCGACCTGCGGGCGGCGGTGACCACCGCCAACCTGCCTTTTGCCGTGGAGCTAAACAGCGATGAGCCGCAGGTTTTGATCCTGCACACCCACGCCACCGAGACCTACCAGACCTGGCCCGATTTACTATACGACCGCAGTGCTACCGCCCGTACCCGCAACACCGCGCTGAACATGTGCGCCGTGGGTGCCCGCATGGCCGAGGTGCTGAACGCGGCGGGCATCCACACGCTGCACGACGAAACGCTGCACGATTCCCCCAGCTACACCGAGAGTTACGACCGCAGCCGCGCCACGGCCCAGGAGTATCTGCGGCAGTATCCGTCGATCAAAGTGGTGCTGGACGTCCACCGGGATGCCATCGAGGATGCCGACGGCACGCTGGTCAAGCCGGTGTGCACCATCGACGGCGCAAGCACCGCCCAGGTGATGATCATTGCCGGGTGCGACAACGGCAGCACCATCAGCCTGCCCAACTGGCGGCTGAACCTGCGCTTTGCCGCCGCCTGGGAGGAAGCCATGGAGAGCCGCTTTCCCGGCCTGACGCGGCCGGTGTTGTGCGGCTACCGGTTTTACAACCAGGATTTGACCACCGGCAGTTTGCTGATCGAGATCGGCGGCCACGGAAATACGCTGGAGGAGGCCCTCCGGGCCGGGGAATTCGCTGCGCTGGCGTTGGCGGAGCTGCTGGGCGGACAGCAGCCGTAAAAATCAGTTCTTTACTTTTCCTGCAACACTAGTTATAATAAATATAATTATTGTTATAGAGGAGAGGAATTTCCATGCAGAGAACGGAACTTGCATCGCTGTACACCGCTACCCCTGCCGATGGTACCAAGGTCACTGTCTGCGGCTGGGCCAAAACTGTGCGCGATTCTAAAAATATCGGCTTTATCTCGCTGTCCGACGGCAGCTGCTATAAGCCCGTCCAGATTGTTTTCCAGGCTGACAAACTGGCCAACTATGCCGAGATCGCCAAGTGCGGCCTGTACACCAGCTTTGAGGTCACCGGCACCCTGGTGCTGACCCCCAACGCCAAGCAGCCCTTTGAGATCAACGCCGACACCATCACCGTGCTGGGTCCCTGCGGCCCCGAGTACCCGCTGCAGAAAAAGAAGATGAGCATGGACTACCTGCGCACCATGACCCATCTGCGCCCCCGCACCAACACCTTCAACGCGGCGTTCCGTGTGCGCGGCCAGGCTGCTTTTGCCCTGCACCAGTTCTTCCATGAGCACGGCTTCACCTACGTACACACACCCATCTTCACCGGCTCTGACTGCGAAGGTGCCGGCGAGATGTTCCAGGTGACCACCCTCGACCTCAACGACATCCCCCGCAACGAAGAAGGCGGCGTGGACTACACCAAGGACTTCTTCAAGCGTCCCGTCAACCTGACCGTTTCCGGCCAGCTGGAGGCCGAGGCCATGGCCATGGCGCTGG
>ERZ772897.2907-NODE-2907-length-13818-cov-40.142847_pt1 | contig 13818 bp, 9 predicted proteins | sample MGYA00512125_ERZ772897 | MGnify/ENA primary metagenome ERZ772897 (study PRJEB29015, sample SAMEA2737660) | human gut metagenome | biome: human gut; feature: human-associated habitat; material: faeces | place: China | collected 2012 ... | reverse complement strand
GAAATCTTGTTCCGTTCAGATTTACAGAGACAATCTCTCTCGTCATGACATCTGTTACTCCCGGAATGCTTTTGATTTCTTCAATCAGCGAATCATTCAATGGATCATCCGTCAGAATCGTATCCAGATTATTCTCCGGATATCTTTCATCATACTCAGCAGAATAGTCAAGCTGCAGTTCAAATTGTCCATGATTAACGGAAAGACGTGCTTCATGCTCCGTGTCAATATTTCCCACATAATTAGAGATAATCACAAACAATACGCAAGAAAAACCCATTGTGAGGATAGTACCAATAGTTCTTTTGGGATTACCCGTTACATTTGCCATTGCCATAGAAAACACGGTGACATTTTTTCTGCCATTTCGTTTTCCTTTTTTTTGTGTTTCTGCATTTTCTAAATACCGTGTTGCTTCGATAGGTGAAATCCGTGAAACAATTTTCATTGGTTTACGCAGTGCCAAAGCAACGGTAAGAAATGATACGAAAATACAGAGAAGCATAACAGGCAGGGAAAACAGTGGCACCTGCTGATTTTGGACTCCCATAGAGCCAGTTTGGGTTGATACAAGGTTTCCCTGTTCTACCAGCCAGTTAAAACCGCATTTTGCAATCAGAAAGCCAAAAAGCAATCCAACCGGTATTGAAAAAATTGTCAAAAAAATGCCCTCTCTGAAGATCAGTTGTTTCATCTGCTTTTTTGTCGCTCCCAGAGCCTTGATTTTTCCATACTCCTGTATCTTGTTGGCAATACCGACCTGAAAAATATTATAAATGACCACAACAGAGAAAAGTACAATTGCAAGAATCAAAACCCCGCATACCGCAATCGTTTCATAACTCGGCTGCAAGACCCATTGCAAATAGAGATCATTGACTATAACGTTTTTTTCTTCGATCCCACAAGCTGCTGCAATCTGCTTTATAACCGGTTCAATATTATTCATAGATACATTTGCAGAATCATTTAAAGTAAAATAAATATTATACTGTCTGTCATTCTCTGCGACGTGCTCATCATAAAACTCCTGTGACCCGAAAGCAACATAAGATGCCTCGATGGTATACTCATCCCGATCATATAGGATTCCGCTGACAACAAATTCCTCTGGCTTATATTCTGACTGCATCCCTGCGCGGTAATCCAGTGTAACCGTATCTCCGACCTTTACATCATCATATCCCATTTCACTAAAAAATGCTCTTCCTGCGGCAATTTCCTGCGTTCCCCCCGGATACTTTCCTTCCTTTAACTCATATTCCTTATTATAGGGAAGCATTTTTCTTGCAGTCTCATCCATGCAGACAAACCCGCCGTTTTCATTGCCTTTTATGATACCTTCTGTACACATAATTCCTATTGCATCTATTTCCGCACGGCGGTTTACTTCTTTTAACTGCGAGGCATCTGCTGCGACAAACAAACCATAATTGCTTCCATATGAGCCTGCCGCCTGACTTTTCTGTAAACGGATCATTCCATTTCCCACAGTACTGATAATCACAAGCAGCATCGTAGTCAGACATATGGACATCATAATCAGTATACTTCTTGTCTTGTTCTTTTTGTCATTGCTATATGCAATCCTGCTTATTGTCTTCATCTGAAATCCACCACCTGTCCATCCTCAATCACCAGAATACGATCAGCGACCTGTGCAATTTCGTCATCATGGGTAATCATTACAATTGTCTGTCCATATTTTTTTGCTGTCATCTTAAACAGGGCAATCACCTCATCACTGGTCTTAGAATCAAGATTGCCTGTCGGCTCATCCGTAAACTGTACCCCTATCCCCTTATGCCTTGAAAATAGGGGCTTTAACGGTATGTACATTTGTGTACTGTGTACATTTTCTTTATACGTTAAAAGCAAGCAGATCTTTTCTTTCCAGAAGTCCCCACTTGCTTTTATATATTAATAATACTTATGTCCATTGCTTGCTGCAATACATTTTTGTTTTAATTCTCGGCTTATTTCAAACCTTTCATAATATTCATCTGATTCTGTTTCAAATGCATATTTATATACTTTCACAACTTCTTCGCAATTACTTTGAAATTGACTTTCTTCAACTGTACTATTTCCATCTCCAATCAATCTATTTACAAATCTCTGGTAAGCTTTTAACTCTGGTAATACGCTTGCAACAAAAGTACTTTTCCCCTCTAAAAATTTTTTCTTTTCTGGAATATCAATAATATCAAGTAATATAATACATGCTACAAATAGTGATATAAAATATGACTCTGAACTTATGTATGTTCCTGTAGAACTTGGTACTGATTCAATTCGACTCTTGTAAATCAGTTTATCTCGCAAAGATAAGTGATAATAGTCACTCAACTCTTCCGCTAGTTGATGCAACCAATATTTTCTCTCTGTTCGTTGTTCAGAAAATTCTATTGACTGTTTTTGATACCGATCCATTACTGGAAGATTTATATTCACATCAAAAAACTTATTCAAATATCTGGTTGCATCAAATCCACTTCCATAATAACTTGTTATGGTATGTATTAACTGCTCCTTATTAAGAGACACCACGAAAATCACACGCTCATCATCAAAATAGTGTTTGATTCTCTCCAACATTTCTATGGCAAAAGATGGTCTGCAGCGATCCAATTCATCAATAAATATAATCAGTTTCTGCGCTCTTTCTACAATAATGTCATTGAAGATTCCTTTTACTCGTTCCCGGATTTCTTCCTCAGTCTGTACAAGTGATAAAATATCTACCTTTTTCACTTGTAGCTTTTCAGCTACTGTAAATGGATTCATCTTAAATTCACCTAATGAAATAGGTAACGTTGACAATGCTTTTATTAGTTTTTCACTAATTTTTTCAGAATCTATTTTCGTATCATAAACTCCCTTGCAAGTCTTTGTCATGACTAACAACAGGGACATAAGTGGATCGCTATGATTATCATACATCCATGCATTATAATAGATTGGCAAATAAGAATGCTTCAAATCTATTTTAGCCATCATTTCATTGTCCTTCAAATATTCATAAGATGGAATTTTCTCAATCGGATTTTCTTCATCTGCCCGTTGATTTGCCAACACATATTTTAGCACTTCTTCAATCTGTCGGACAAAAAATGTCTTTCCATCTCCCCATTTCGCATCCAAGCTAATGCAAGCACTTTCATCTATGAGTTCTAACCCATCTATAAACTCTTTTATATCTTTATTTCTCTCAAAAGTATTGTTCTTTATGGATGTCCAGATATTTATATCCGTTGCTTCCTGAACATATTTCTTCATATATTGTATTCTCCTTTATCATGAACTCCAATTATGGCTGAATATAATTAACATCTCTATTGTCTCACACAATCTAAACATCAACAATACCTTTTTATTTCAACAACTACCAGCAGGCACGTTCTTCTCGCCCCTGCCAATCGCTGATTATTTTCTTCTTCATTAAAAATTCTTGATCAGATTCAAGTCTCTTTTATTCAATGCTTTTCGCATTGCTTCATTTTCTTTCCGTAATGTCTCATTTTCTCTTTTTAGTTTTGCTACCTGCTGTTCTAATTGCAGGATGCGACTGTCCATCGCCATATCTAAAATCTTTCTTCTTTTATCTACCATACCTGCTTGTAGCTGCAAGGCATGATCTACTGCTTTTCGTACTTCCGGGTTCTTATAAAAAAATCCTCTGGACAGTCCGGTCTTTTGCATCAACTTGGGGACTGTTACTTTATCCTCTTCTTCAATCATCTCCTGAATTGCCAATTTTGCCCTCTGAATCTTCTCCATGCTCTGCTTATGGTTTATTTCCAGCATCTTGTCATATTTGCTCATACTCTTTCCCCCATCCTGCCAAGTTCGCCCGGATCATCCGGCTCATCTCTGCTCTGATTTCTCTTGTTTCATCTGCAATGATCTGAAGACTCATCTTTCGATAAAACTTCACATTCTTTACCGATGTATGCCCCAGTAGTTTTGCGATGGTCCAATCATCCAGATGCATCTCTGTTAGTCGGATGCCATATACATGGCGGAACATATGTGTTCCAAAGCCGAATAATTCGCCGTTATCATCTCGCAGATCTTTTTTCTGAATGATGGCCATCACTCTATTTTGAACGGTATTATACTGCAAAGGTTTCCGGGTATTTTTCTCATCTACAAAAATGTAAATCGTATCTCCATACATTTTCTCGGTGTACTCAATTGCTTTTTCAATCAGTAGTTCCAATTCTGCACTAATGGGTTTCATAAATGTGTGTGTTTTCATCTGCCTGATCTGAATCATAGGATGCCCATTCTGCCGATATAGGCAGTCCCTCTGAAGAGTTAAGGTATCGGAGATTCTTGTCCCCAACATTTGGTGAATGATCATGAGTCGCTCAATCTGCTCATCCAGTTCTGCAAGCGCTGCATTAAAACGAATCAGCTCACTGTCTGAATAAGATTTCAATTTAGGCTGCACTTGTTTGGGAAGGTCACTGGTCAGGAATATACTTTCCAGATGCGAATATCCATATAACTTCCCGATGGTTTCCAGTATCCCTCGGAGTCTTGTCAGATCCATTCGGTAATTGTTCACACCTTCTGCTTCTGTTGCAAGGTACGTCAGATATTCTTCCAGCAACTCCCGATTTAGTTCTTCTGCCGAATGGATTTGGGGATATGTTTCTTTCAGATATTTGGATAACCTCCGGATGGCTGTCAGCTCTTTGATGATCGTTGCAATCGCTTCATGATGTAAATGTTCATAAACTGCCTTTTTTGTTTCTTCCCGCAAGTCATCCTGGATAATCGTTGTAAAATTCAAAGTCTGCACATTTTTAATCGGATTCTTTTTATAGGCAATGTCCAGATTCTCTAATTTCCAGATATCTTTCTCAATCTCATCCCGTTCCTCTTCCTTTTCTGTAAATTGATATACCTTACGCACATACGTGATGAGACTCGATGGCAATGTCTTTTCTTTCCCATATACGCTGACTCCCGGTACTGTCAGTTTCTGTCCATGTTCCAGAAGCCAGCTCCGGATTTTTAACAGCCATTGCTTCCATTCAAGTTCCTGTAAACTCTCTACCCGGATATGCTTATCCTTCAACACCATGCAAAATCTCTGATAGGTCGCTCGTTCTTGTATCATCGTTGTCAAAGCACATTGTTGACTTCGTTCCTCAATAAATGAACAGAATTCTTTTTGAAGTCCTTTTGTTGGAAGCAGTCCTAAATCAAAACAATGAGATTCCTTTACATTCTTTTTCTGCTTCTCTTCTGCTCTTGCATAGCAGTTCAAATCTGTTAGATATAATTTTTCATCCATGGAACTCTCCTTTCATCAGTTCCGCCGCAAAGCTGTGGGTTTCTTCCTGGAAGTATGCTTCACTGGCTTTTTCCAGTTTCTTTGGCATATAATCCACATACTGTCTAGTCATTTCTTCATATTCATGCCCCAGATAATCCCGCACTGCCTGGAGGGAAATCCCGCTATCATAATACAGCGTAGCCAAGTTATGACGGTAATCATGGGATTTGAAAAGGTATTCCCCATCTGCGATCTGATATTTCTCACAGTATTTCAGCATCTGATACCGGAAGGTTCCATACCGGAAAGCGCCTCCTGTCTGATTCTGAAACAGATATTCTTCCGGTCCAATCTGATATTTCTTTTTATACACCTGTACCAGTTTGTACAATGCTTCCGGAATGGGAATCCGCTTATAAGTTTTCATTTTTACCTGATAGACCTTCAGCCAGTAATCTCCATCCTTTTCTTCATAACCATCACCTGTCAGGGTACACACTTCGCTTCCCCGGATTCCGGTACACCATAGATGAAGGAACATCAGTCGGAGATGTTCTGGGAATTCTGCCAGCTTAGACAAAATTTCCGTATATACTCCTTCTGGTACGCTGCGGTCATTGTGGACACGCACTTCTTTTTGAAGATAATATTCATGCCGGAAGGGGATCTTTTTCAAGTACCTCTTGACTACGAGAAAATTGTAAAACTGCAGGATCATAAAAATCCGCCCATTGGCTGTTGCTTCACGTGTATTCTGATTACGGATGCCCTCCAGATATTTCTGGATCTTCTCTGCTTCCATTTCATAGATCGGCTTTTTTTCTCCATTAAAATGTACCAGAAATGTACGAAGTTCCAGTAGCTTGATTCGGATGGTGCTGATGCATAAATCTGTGATTCCAAACAGATACCGCAAATATTTTTGCAAAATCTTTTGATTCTCCAAATTTGTCACTTCTTTAAAGGACACCAGTTCTATAGGTTTGCTGGGGTTCATCCGTTCTTTAGAAAAATGGAAGCGTTCCAAAAACCACACGTTTGCTTGCCAATGAATTTCTGATGCCTGTATAAACAATATCTTTCTGCTCGTTCTCAGGATGCCAAATACAGTACGTTTCTTTCTCCCTTTAAACTCTTCCGCAAGTTCCTGTTCAAACTGCTGTTCTTTATCCAGTGTCATGGTTTCAATATCAGCCACTTGATGTTTCACACAAAATTGATAAAACCTTCGCAGTGCCAGCAGCTTCTCTTTTCGCATCTCTCCTTCGTAGGTATGTATCACCACTTTCAATACCGTAAAAATCTGCATTTTCAAATTTCTCGGACACCCCAGTGTAAAATCCCACAACAGTTCCTTTCCGTCTTTGCTTGCCAGAAAAGATTCCGCTATCTCAATCTCCGGATAATGGGTAAGGCACATCCACTGATCACGATACTCTGTAGTATATTTCCTCTGTCCTGCCAGCGTTTTTAGTTCTTCCTTCATCCGATGGAGGAAAATTCTGTCGAATCCCCGAAGGCAAGTAATCGGTACATGAACGATTTCATTTCTTTCCAAATACCCTTCATACCGGACTCTTAGGGCTGCATTCATCTCCGAAATATCAGTAATTCCCGCTTCTATCAGGAACTTCTTTACCCGGTTTCGTATTGTTCCATTTATCTCTGTACAGGCATCCACCTGCTCACAGATTTTTTGTTCCAGTGCTTCCCGCTTTTTCTGATCTTCATATACATATAATTGATAAGCGGGCATGTCCTTCACCTCCTACAGGAGTTTCTCCACATCATAAAGTACGGAATGTTTTGCATAATATTGGTCGCTGGCTTCCATAAGCTGGTCATCTACAATGTTCAGATATTTGATGGTCGTGTCGGTGTGTTTATGTCCATACGCCTCACTGATCATTTCCAGCGGCCATCCGGCATCCCGTCTCATATTCCCGAAATATCTCCGCAACATATGGGGTGTCGTATGGATACCCGTTTTTTTCTCCATCCGTTCCAACATTCGGTAGACCGCATCCACCTGCAATGCTTTCCCTTTCGTCTCCCCTTCGATGTTTACAAACAACATCTGCTGATGCTGCAGAAGTTCCCGGTATTTTGACAGATAAAACAGTAAAAACTGAAAGGTGGCATCACTAATCTTAGCTTTTCTGTAGGCGGCATTCTTTGCCCTTGCCCTGTTCTCATTGTCATCCCGGAAAAATACCCGGATAGTATGTCGCTCATAATCAATATCCCTGGTATAATTCACACCTAGAATCTCACCGATCCGGTATCCTGTCTCTGCCAGCAGCATGATAAGAAGCTGATCCCTGCAATTGGTACACTGCTTCAAAAGTTCTAAAATCTCATTATGCTCTGCCGGACGGACATTTCGTTCTTCCTCTTTCAGATATCCATTGAATGACCGGAACCGCAGTTTTCTTTTCACGCCGATAGAATCATGGGTGGTAAAGCTGTCATAATATAACACCTTCAGTCTTTCCATATCTGCTTCCAGTTCTAAAAAGCAGAAAAACCTGAACACGTCTTTTAAATACGCATTACAGGTTTTATTGCTTGGCAGTTTCTCTTTCTTGTCATTCAAATGATTTCCAGCTTTCAACCAGTGGAGAAATCCCACATAATGTTCATATTGTTCCTGGAATTCCTGTTCCGCCACTTGGGACAGTTCCAATTCTGTTTCATTCAGATATTCCAAGTAAAACCGAATGGATTTTGCCCTTCTGCCAACAGTATTCGGGGAACGGTTTGCTCTGATCAAATGCGTCAGATATTTTGACGGAAGCAGCACCATCTGCCAGCTCTGGTGATCCCGGATCAAGAAATACTCCTTTTTCCCTTCCCAGATATGTTCCACTGCATATCGTGCCATTTTGCTCACCGTCCTTTCCTCTAACGCTATACACAGTATATCCACTTCATGCCAAAATAGCTATTCATCAATACCAACAATCCCTCCAAAACCACCTCAAAAACTGTACTAAACTTTTCCTGTAAAAATGTCCAAAAATGAAGCACAAGCAACAAGGCTGGAAAGGGGATTTTTCCTGTTATAGATAATATTCCACGCCTTTCCGGCTGCGGATAAAATCCTGCACCTCTCTCAATTCTTCAGCCATCTGACAGGGTGGAAGGGCACACATCACATCTTCATGATACTTTCCGCCTTTTACAGCCCGAAAATCTAAAATAGAAACCACACAGGTATCTGTTTCTGTCCGGATGGCACGTCCAAACCCTTGCCGCAGTTTCTTCTGCATATCCGGCACAATGATCGCCTGGATATAATCTTCCAATGATTCATAGGTTTCTTTCTCCGCCTCGCTGATAGGATCTGGCACTGCAAAAGGCAGCTTCACAATAATCAGCGAAGATACCATATCCCCCGGAAAGTCCACCCCTTCCCAACAGGAGCCGGCTGCAAACAGCACCGCATTCTCCATCGTCTTAAACCGCAGGATCTCTTCCTGGGAATGTCTCCATACTTCTACCATCGGAAAGGGAATCCCATCCCTTAATATCTGGTACACGCTTCCCATCAATGTATAGGAAGTGAACAAGACCAGCGTATGCCCGTAAGTAGAACAGATCAGGGAATGGATCTGGCCTGCCACCATCTCAACTTCTTCCCTGCTTCCCCTTTTACACTTCCGCAAAGTTTTTGGAAGATATAACAGACAGTTTTCTTCATACGCAAACGGGGATTCTGCCACATAAGACTGTACATCTGTACGTCCTTCCAGTCCGGTCATCTGCAAAGTACGTGCAAATCCTTTTCCTGCTTTCAAAGTTCCACTGGTCAAAATAACAGACAGTGCCTGCTCCCGATCCCAAAGCATTTCCCGCAAGAGCTGTGGAATCTCCCGGCTGGCTGCGCATAAGACCGGAATCTTTTCTTTATCCATACGCAGATGGAGTACATACTTAGAATTTTTCTGTAAAAAACACTCCAGTACTTCTTTTGCCTCCTGAAGCCTGTTTAACACCCACTTTGGCACTACTCCTTTTAGCTGTTCCATCATTCTTTCAATCATCTGGATTCCCTCCCATAAACAAAATTCGCATTCTCCGGTCAACTGAAAATTTTCCTTTATACCATGGGAAAACATGTGACTTTCCCTGATAATCGTAAAAATACTATACATCCCGGTTTTTAAAGTTCGGGCTTCCACATTTTGATGTTCCCGTTCCAGATAATAAGCAATCTCCCGGATATCATCCATACATAAATTCTTCCCAAACATCTGCCTAGCCGCCTCCGGAAGTTTATGCGCTTCATCCACTACCAAAGCCCGGTAATCCGCCAGCAATGGTTTATACTCTTCCCTCCGGTGGAATGCATCTGCCAGTAAATAATTGTGATTACAAATCTGAAGGAACACATCCTGTTTCTTGGATTCTTCCAGATACCTCTGATAGCGGCACATCTGTCTGCCTGGACATTCCCTTGGACAGAACTTCGGCACACACACCAACCTTCTGTCAAACCCACTCAAATCCTTTACGATATCCATATCATAATGTTTCCGCAGAGACAGCAGTGCTTCTCTTTGGACTGCGTTCTTCTGCTTGTAACGGATAGCCTCGATTCTTTGTTCCAGCCTGTTATCACAGACAAAATGTTCTTTTCCTTTCCGTACCACTGCCCGAAGTGGTGTCTGAATAATGCCCTGTTCTACCAAAACTCTTGATAAAAACGGAACATATTCGGACAAGATCGCTTTTTGCAAGGCAATGCTGGAAGTGGATACTACCACCGGATGCTGTTTTGGCAGGCTGTTTCGTTCCATTAGTATGGAATATTTCCGCATCAACACACAAGCTACCAGATAGGCATACGTCTTGCCAATTCCTACCCCTGCGTCACACAGCGCAATTCTTTCTCCCAGCAAGGTATCTAACATTTCATGGCACAAGCGGATCTGTTCTTCCCTGACCGCCAGTCCCTGTTCCGGAAGCAGCACCCGGAAAATCTTCTCTACTTCCTGATGCGCTCTCTTTTGATATTCAACTTTGTAAAACATATTGTTTCTTCTTTCCGCATGACGTTAATACCACAAGGATACGGCTGTAGGATCTCCCACAGCCGCATATATCTGATATCAACGACACACTCTTTTTGATTTCTTATCGTTTTTTCTTTAGCACCGTATTTGTCCTCGACTCCCCGGCTGCCGCACCACATCTATGGCAGGGAACATTACAGGCGGATGCTTCGCTTCGCATCGCTCGCAGATTTTCTGAAAGTCTTGCTGATTACAACTTGGAGTCCATCCTCTTCCTTGTGGGAAGAAATTCGTATCATTATCCCCCGCAGATGATCCTGGCGAAAGACCTGCGAAAGTCCATTCACAGCTATAAGGACTCGCTCAGAATGAGAACAGGCACTGACAGTTTTCTTACGAAATGATCCGCCCTAGTCTTGGTACAGACCTTGTCATAACAATCCTGCAGTGCTTGCCCCCATCCGTCCTGGCGCTTATACTGTCACGCTTCTATCTTTGGGAACGTACCTGTAATGCTGGTATGCGGTTGTCAAGGAACGAGGGCCTATTACCCCTTTCATATATAGAGCCGATGAAAACCGCCTTTTTTCTTCACCCTTTCAAAAATTTTTTAATTTTTTTCTTCAGACGATCCATTCGTGTATAAATCGTCTTTTTCGGGATACCTGTCTGCTCTGCAATCTCCTGGATAGAAAATCCCCACATCTTCAGCAGTAAAATCTGCAAGGTTTTCTTATCCGATTCCAGAAGAATCTGCAGCAGTTGTTCATTTTCCACGCTGTCAAGTAACTGTTGGATCGTGAGTGCCACAGGAGATTGCTCTTCCAGCTCTTTGGTATATAGCTCTTCCTGATTTGGTGAAAAATGTTCCCAATATCTTCGCTCTGTATTAAAATCCTGCCAATCCAGTTCCCGAAGTCTTTGAATCACACTCTCACTTACACCAGATTCCCGTAAAATCCGTTCTTCTTGTTCCTTCCATTGTTTCCATTTCCGTTCTTCACTCGCTTTATGAAATATCACCTTTCTTTACCTCCGATCTGAATTTTTTGAAATCAAATCGGAGTGGCGGTGATCTTGCCCTCTCACATAGAAAAAGGATTAAAAACCAGAATTCTGTCCACAAAAAGAAAAGTGTCGCAATTCTACTTCGAATTGCGACACCACCAAACGCTATATATAGAACTAAAACTCCTTCTTTTGTTGTAAACTTTCGTAACACCTACATATCTTTCTTACCTTAAAGATTAATATTCTTCTGTGACCTTTACCCTCATTTTTAATCTCGTTAAAGTTTAATTTTATTACAGAACTGGTTGGAAGAAAATATTATTTATTATTTTCAGTCTCTCTTACACAACTATTTGCTCCGTTTTTTGTACTTAGTTCAATGGTATAGTTAGAACGATGGAATACTGATAGATAGTCATCCCTCCAGAGGAGTGGCAAGGCTTTTTTAATTGGTATAGCCCATGGTACTATGAATAACAAAAATTGACATAACGATATCCTCCTATAATACCGCCCTCGTGGGCAACCAATTTCTTATAGGATTATCGTAAAATACAATTTTGAAGATTTTATAAAGATTTGAAAAATGGGCAGCTTAAAAGCTACCCATAAAATCAATATGGAATTGAAATTGTAACCTGTGCGCCGCCTGTCTTCTCGGAATTGCTCAAATCAAGCTGTCCTCCATGCTGCTGGACAATGGATTTTGTGATAAACAGACCCATTCCAAAGTGCATATTAGAGCTACGGCTGTGATCTGCCATGTAAAACTGTTCCTTAGCGTGCAGCAAATCTTCCTGCGAAAATCCAGGACCAGCATCTGTTACCGTGATTTTCAGATGCTGCTTACCGCCTATTATCGAGATATGAATGGAACTGTCCTGCGGGGAATAATCCATTGCATTATTTATCACATTCATAATCGCTCGTTCTAACAGCAACTTATCCGCAGACAGTACATCTGGCAAGTGTTCTAATTCCATCTGCAATCCGATTTTTTTCGTCTGGCACAGGGCATCGATCTGCCCCCGCAACTGTTCCACATAGGAAAGCACATCAATATCCTCCATGTGAAGCTGATAGCCGGACGCTGCCCGTGAAATATCAATCAGCGTCCGAATGTATAACTGCATCTGTTCGGAACTACTGCTGATATATTCCGCATATAAACGCTGTTCCTCATCCAGCTCTGTTTCGCTGATAAGATCAGCATTTCCCTGAATAACAGTTAGGGGCGTTTTCAAATCGTGGGCAAGCGCAGCAATTTGTTCTTTCTGCATATGCTCGGCTTCCCACTGTTGCTCCAAAGAAGCTTTCAGACTTTCTTTCATATGAGAAAAAGAAAGTAGCACATCTTCAAATTCTTTGATGTTTGAATGTCCAACCTCAAAATCAAGGTTCTGCTTTGCCACTTCCGAAGTTGCTTCATACAAAGGATCAAGCTGCAATCGTAACTTTTTAGCAAATCTGGTTGTCAAGAACAGACAAACAAAAATTCCTCCCGCTGCAATCAAAATAATCAACAATATATCTGGAGACGGCAAATGCGTATTCATCCACTCATTTGTATATTGAGCACCAATATAGTATTGCAGGACAACATACTCATTTTCACGAGTGACAAGCAGGTATCTTTTTTTCAGGTTCTGGTCGATAACACCTGTAGTCGCATACCGCATAGCGTGTTCCAGCTCACCTTCATCTAAAGTAGTTTCGATAATCTGATAGCTTTTGTCTAACAGCACATATTCAATTCCCATTGGAATTTCAACTTCAGATAAATCTGGCGTAGCTGCAAGAACCGATGCAAGCTCATTTGACCGTATTTCCGAATAATCTCCGTATGTGGTAACCCCTAAAGCCGTGCTGATGTTCATAAGCAGAAACGGAACAGCAACTGTGCCAAGCAAACCACCAAACAACTTAAATAAAAAGTGCCAAAAGGCTGTTTTCAGTGATGACTGTTTTTTCATTCCCATTTGTACCCAATCCCCCATACAGTTGTGATCGGCTGAATACAATACTGGTTCAGTTTCGCCCGGATATTCTTAATGTGAGTGGCAATCGTGGAATTATCACTTTCTCCGTCCAAACTGAAAACAGCCTCATAAATCTGTTCCCGTGTAAACACCTGTCCTTTATTACGGGCAAGAAATTCACAGATCATATATTCGCTTTTGGTAAGGGATATGATTTCTCCGTCTACCTGTACTGTTTTAGCTGATAAATCTATTCTTATGCGTTCAAAGTTCAGGCTGCTATGGCGTTCCCTTTGTTCCCTGCGTATATGGGCATTTACTCTGGCCCGCAGCTCCGGGATGCGAAAAGGCTTCGTCAGATAGTCATCCGCCCCCAGGCCAAGACCAAAAGTAATATCATTTTCCATTGTTTTAGCTGTAAGGAACAGAATCGGACAATCAACTATGGCATGATTATTTGGTACACCCCGCAGAGTAGCAAAGATACGCAGGTTCTCTGTGCCGGTCAGATTGGGATAAA
>ERZ772897.2894-NODE-2894-length-13891-cov-5.141732_pt1 | contig 13891 bp, 17 predicted proteins | sample MGYA00512125_ERZ772897 | MGnify/ENA primary metagenome ERZ772897 (study PRJEB29015, sample SAMEA2737660) | human gut metagenome | biome: human gut; feature: human-associated habitat; material: faeces | place: China | collected 2012 ... | reverse complement strand
TTTTGCAGCGCTTTGTATTCGCCCAACGCTAAAATCGTTATTTCCCCGGACAGCATCGTATCCGGCGTAATGGAAACGTCGGTTTTTCCAGAGTGTTTGATGCCGAGAATGTTAATGCCATATTTTCTGCGAATATTCAGTTCGCCAACGCTTTTGCCGATCCACCCTGCCGGAACTTCTACTTCAAAAATGGCGTGCTGCTCGTCGATCTCTATGTAGTCGAAAATATGGTCGGCAGTGTATCGGATCGCTGCCCATTTTGCCACCTGCTTTTCCGGGTAGACTACATGGTCTGCACCGTTGCGAAGCAGAAACTTTGCCTGCACATCACGCTCGGCACGCGATACCACGCGCTTTGCACCCAGCTCCTTCAGCAGCGAGGTGGTTTCCAGCGAGTTCTGAAAGTTCCCGCTGATGGTCACGATGCAGACATCAAAATTTCCGATGCCAAGAGAGCGAAGAAACTCCGCGTTTGTACTGTCGCCAATTTGTGCATTGGTGACATATGGCAGCACATCATTGATTCGTTCCTCGTTTGTATCGACCGCCATGACCTGATGCCCCAGCTGAGAAAGCTGTACTGCAATATGCCGTCCGAAGCGGCCTGTGCCAATCAATAGAATGTTTTTCATGTGAAAAGACTCCTTATCCAATCGTGATTTTTTCCTGCGGCAGCTTTGCATTCCCCACTTTTTTGCTGGAAAATGTCGCATAAATAAGGGTAAGACCGCCGACTCTGCCCAGATACATGAGCGTGATCAACACCATTTGCGATGGAATGTGCAGCTGCGGTGTAATACCAAGTGTCAATCCCACCGTCCCGACCGCCGATGCCGTTTCATACAGGCAGGCAGACAGCGGAAGATTCTCATATGCGCTGATAAAGACAGCACCGCCAAAGAACAGCATCAAGTACATCGTCAGAATGGTCGCGGCGGTCTTGACGGCGCTGCAATCGACTCTGCGTCCGAAAAATTGGGCACTATCGCGCTGGCGGAAGGTCGCAGTGGCATTGGCAATCAAGACCGCCAGCGTCGTTGTTTTCATGCCGCCTGCTGTAGAACCCGGAGAACCGCCGATGAGCATCAAAAGGATCATCACGCCCTGCGACGCACCGGACATCGCGGATAGATTTACCGTGTTGAAGCCCGCTGTCCTCGGCGTGACGGACTGAAAAAAGGATGCCAGCAGCCGGTTTTCGGCGGGAAGCGCGGAAAAGTCTGAAAAGAAGAAAAACATAGCAGGCAGAAAAATTAAAAAACCTGTCGTGACCAGAATCACCTTGCTCTGCATTCGGTAGCGATGAAACCGCCACTTGTTTTCAAAGATGTCATCCCACGTCAGAAATCCAATGCCGCCAATCACGATCAGCAGCATAATCGTGATATTGATTACCGGGCTGTCCGCGTAGCCGGTAAGAGATGGATAGCGGTTGCTTTCTGTCCCAAGAATGTCAAACCCGGCGTTGCAAAAAGCAGATATGGAATGAAATACCGCCATCCAGATGCCGCGCCATCCATAGTCCCGGCAGAATACCGGCAGCACGGCAAGCGCTCCCAGCAGCTCAATCAGAAACGTCCCTCGCAGGATGAAGCGTGTCAGACGGACGATTCCGCCGACCTTTGGTGCTGAAATTGCATCCTGCATGGTGCTGCGCTGCATCAGAGAGATTTTTCGCCCGGACAACAGCGCAAACGATGCTGCTACGGTTACGACACCAAGACCACCAATTTGGATCAGTGCCAGAATAACCACCTGCCCAAAGGTTGACCAGTAGCTGCCTGTATCCTGCACTACAAGCCCTGTCACGCAGACGGCAGAGGTCGCAGTAAACAGCGTTTCATTGAATGGAGTTACATTCTCTCCAGTCGTGGAGATCGGCAGCATCAGCAGCAGCGCTCCGAGCAGAATGACCCCGGCAAAACCTAATATGATAATTTGAAAAGACGAAAGGCGGCGCTTTCGACGAATGATCTCTTCCGGCATAAAGGCAGCTCCTTATTTCTGTGGTGGTTATATTATACAGCCGGAGATTTTAAGAGCGGATAAGGGACATTTGCGACGTATTAAGATTGAATAAAGATGAGCAGATTGCTTGTGCAGATTGGGCAAGGCGAAAGTCTTGTCCAATTTTTTGTGTCCGGCTTTGCCAAATCGCCCGCGTCCAACTGTATTAGTGGTGAGCAGCGGGCAGGATGTTTTATCGCAAACGCTTTATTTGCAGAAGTGGCCAAAAAACGTTTTTGAGATTGCAGTAAGGGTAGAGGAGGAAAAACGCTCCGGTCGAGCCTTACTAATGGTAACGCCAACGTCACCATGACACGCCGCACCGCAGCCGTGTTGTCAAGACCCGCATGACCGAGGATGAATACGCCGATTTTGCCGCCCGCCTTGCGCCCTACGGCATCAGTCAGTCCGAGTTTATCCGCAGAGCCATTCAGGGCGCAAGCATTCGCCCCGTTGTCACGGTTTCCCCGGTCAACGACGAGCTGCTTGCCGCGCTTGGGAAGCTGACCGCCGAATACGGCAGAATTGGGAATAACCTCAATCAGATCGCCCGTGCTATCAATGATTGGCACAATCCCTAGGCGCTTCTGGGATACTCCCGGAGATTTCACCGGGCACAGCCTGTCCGTCAGCGACATCGTTGCTTTGAGGCAGGCCGGTGTGGTATCCTACCACTACTGCGACAGCATCGGCTTCCAAGAGCTTCCCAATTTCAGGTCGGAGAACTATCTGAAAACAGCAGAGCTGTCCACAGAAGATGATTTCGAGAAGCTGGACTTGATTCCGGAGTTTGCGACCTAAGCATTTGTAAATTTTTCTTTTTGTATTGCAAATTGATATACAAGTGGATATAATAGAGCGTGAAAGGTGGTATGAACGATGGCAAGTAAAACCGCAAACGTAATGGCCCGTGTGGAGCCCCAGGTAAAAGAGCAGGCCGAAGAAATCATGGATATGCTGGGCATTCCCGTTTCTGTGGTCATCAACACGCTCTATAAGCAGATCATCATGACCCGCAGTATTCCTTTTTCTCTTTCTGTCCCCAAAGTACCTATTGCCCGGGATGAACTGGACGATGCCGCTTTTTCTGCCATGATGGAACGTGGCCTCAAAGAAGCAAAAGCCGATCAGTCCCGTCTCGCCTCGGATGTATTCGCAGATTTGAAACGGGAGATACAGTAAATGCCGGAAAAGTACATTGTAAAGCTGACCCAGCAAGCAGAAGAGAATCCTCGTGAAATCGCTGATTATATCCGCTTTACCCTCCAAGCTCCGGGCACGGCTGCAAAGATGCTGGACACTTTGGCGGAAGAAATCTTTTCTCTGGACCAATTTCTCTATCGTGCGCCGTTGACGAAAGAAGAACCCTGGCACAGCCAGGGCGTTCATGCTCTGACCGTCAAGAATTTCCTCGTCTATTTTTGGGTAGACGAGGCCGCAAAGAAAGTTCAGGTCATGGGCATTGTCTATGGATGCAGAGATCAGCGCCATCAGCTTTCGGGCCTGGATTTGTTCTGTTAAATACGCCTTGGATGCACATTTATCCAGGGCGTCTTTCCTTTGCAATGAAACTTCCATATCAGGGCGGCCTTCGGGTCGTTCTTTTCATTTTTCAAGAAAGGAGATTCACAATGGCATCCACATTGCAGCAATACCACCAGCTGGCTGACCACATGGCTACCCAAATCACCGGCAGCTACCAAAGCTGGACAGATTTTTTGACTACCGCTGCCCGCCTATATAAATACCCCTATCTGGAATCTGTGTTCATGGTGGATGGAAGAGATGATCTCACTGAACAGGAGAAGAAAGAAATTAATGCCCAGTGTAATCAGCTTCGTGCAAAATGCCTGTAATCATGTGAAGAGACAGTAATAAAACTGAAGCCGCAGCTTATCCTGCCGTATATTTTTATATTTTGATTAAGAATGCAAAGAAACATTGACATCTACGTACTCACACAGTATAATTGTTCTTACATTCGTAAGATTTAGGAGCGACAGTATGAACAAGTTACCTCAGATTTCAGATGCCGAGTTTGAAGTGATGGATATTATTTGGAAATATGCCCCCATCAGCACCAATGAAATCACAGATCGATTGGCTAAGACAAAAAATTGGAGTCCGAAAACAATCTACACAATGCTATCCCGCCTGGAAAAGAAGGGCGTGATCGTGCACGAAAAGGAAAGCCGTGTTTTTGTCTATACTCCCTGCGTAAAGAAAGACGATTATCTGGCTGCTGAAAGCCGCACTCTGGCAACCCGGTTTTTTGACGGAGCCATGAAACAGATGGTCGTCAGTTTTCTGGATCAGAAGGATTTGACCCCAGAAGACTTGGATGAATTACAGAGTATTCTCGACAAACGGCGCCGGCAGTGAGGCGATGATAATGTTCTTGGAACAATTCTTGATAGGAAACCTCTGGAATGCTTGTCTCATTTGCATGATGCTTGGTCTGAAACGGCTGCTTCGCAATCGGCTGTCCCTGCGTTTTCAATATCGCAGCTGGTTTGTTCTGGCCTGTTCCCTTTTCCTGTCTTTCCTCCCCAATGGGATTTGGTCTGCGTTTCAATCCGCAAAATCTGTTGGGCAGCGGGCATTTGCCATTTCGAGTACCTCCATCAATACCGCCGTAGTTTCTACAGAGGCAGGATGGCTTCAGGATACAACAGAGTTGATTGTCCGTCCCGAAAACAGCCGCTTTAATTTCATTGCTTCGTTTCTTTGGTTGGCGGGCGTTTTGGCATTCATCGTCGTATATCTGGTTGGAATCTGGAGACTCCACACGATAAAGCATCTTTCAGTGGAACCATCCTATGCGTGCCGTAAGCGGTTCGACGAGTGCCAACTCAAGCTGGGACTGAAACGGCATATCAAACTGCTGCAGTCCAGATTTATTACCACCCCAATCAGCTTCGGATGGAAAACGTCATTCGTGGTTCTTCCAAAAGACAGCATTGATGGATTGCCGAAATCCGAGTTGGATCATATACTGCTCCATGAACTGACACACATCAAGCACGGAGACACAATGACCAATTACCTGCTTTGCGTTATACAGATCCTCTTTTGGTGCAACCCGCTTGTATGGCTCGCCCTTCGGCAAATTCGTAGGGATCGGGAAGCCTACTGCGATTGGGATGTTATGAATGAGATGACCTGTGAAAAAGAACGAATTGCCTATGGTCAAACAATCTTGCGCTTTGCTGCCGTCTCCAATCCCCCTCTACCTACAGCGGCGGGTTTCTGTCAGGGCAAAAATCAGCTGAAATATCGTCTCCAACAAGTGGTAGACTTTCAACGAGAGACAAAATGGAAGCGCCTGTTGGGCCGGTGTTTCGCGGGATTCCTGGCTTTGGCAGCAATCGGGCAAATTCCTGTGTTGGCCTATTGCACCGAATACACTGAAACCCATTACAGTCCCTCTGGTACATTGACCGTAGTTGAATCCGACTGGGAAAGATTTTTGGGCAATTCCGATGGCTGCGCTGTTGTTTATGATCTTAGCACAGACCAATATACGGTATCCAACGAATCAGAGGTAACCCGCCGTGTCCCGCCGTGCTCTACTTATAAAATTTACAGTGCCCTCAACGCATTGGAGCAAGGAATTATTACTCCCGAAGCAAATACCATTGCCTGGGATGGGGCGGCGAATCCTTTTGCGTCATGGAACCGAGATCAAACCCTGCGCTCCGCTATGCAGGATTCTGTAAACTGGTATTTTAATGCCCTTGACCAATCAGCAGGATCAGCGCAGATGGAGGATTTCTTTACAAAAATCGGCTACGGTGACTGCAACTTTGGCAACGATTCTGATGGGTTTTGGAATGGCTCCGGTGTGAAAATCTCCGCTTTGGAGCAAGTAGAACTGCTGGTAAAACTGTACCGCAACGATTTCGGTTTCAGGGATGAAAGTATTGCCGCTGTCCGGGATGCTATATTGCTGAACGAGGACGGGCTGTACGGAAAAACCGGCACCGGGCGGCTGAATGATACCAACATTGCGGGTTGGTTTATAGGGTTCGTAGAAACACATCAGGGTACCTATTTCGTTGCAGTTTATCTGCACAGCCAGAATGGTTCCGATGGCGCATTGGCTTATGAAACAGCATCGAATATTCTTAAGGATATGAACATTATAGAGTAAGGCTGCTTTAGCGGCTTTACTTTATAGCCTAAATTCTTACAAATGTAAGGAGTGAAATCACATGAAAAAACGTATTCGGATTGCGCTTTTTGCTATCTGCGTGGTCATTGGAATGAATTTTCTGCTTATAGGATACTTCCGCTATGCAGTGGACCACAGGAAAACCATACGGGATACATCCGTTTCCCCAGACAGAAAGTATGAATTAACGCTCATTGAAATTGGAGAACCGGTGTGGCCCTTCGGGCCTGCATCCGGGCGGCTGACTTTGAAAGAGGGGGCCAGCCAGATCAACCAGGCGGATTTTGAACTTAAAAATGATGGATGCAGCATCAGCAGCAACTGCTGGACAGTTGCCTGGATGACAGATTATGTGGAAGTGGTTTTATCTGGAGACGAACAGCTTGACGAGCAAATCCTATTGTATTTTAATGGCTCCACGCAACGCCAGACTTTGGATAACGAAGCCGAGTCAACCGCATCACAGGTGGAAACCGGTGCTTTGGATATACAGGTCATGGAAAATCGAAAAAATGAGTTAGTCTTTACGATCTCCACCAGCGACTACGTGGAAAGCTATAACAGCTATTATAAAATTGACTATTGTCGCAGTTTGTTACCCCCGGTATCCCAGTGGCAGTGTTTTACCTACGATTCTGCAATCCATTCCGAATACGAAACAAAATGTTACTCCTTCACCGAGGATGAGCATGTATACTCATTGCCTACGATCACGGTGTATGTACCGACAAATGATGACTACATACAACAAATCACCGTTAATTTTGACGAGCATAGCTTTACGCAATCTGGGTTCGAGCAATACAAGGAGATGTGTTATTACACGATGAAAGTATTCTTTCCGGACTTGCCTGATGCGCGTATTATGGACCTATGCACAGAGATCGTTGCGTTGGGAAACCAGAATGTTTTTTCCAGTGACGAGTGGTTCAGCAAGAATGCTGTCCCCTTCGCCTTATTCTATCGGGAAGGAATCGGTGTGTATCCCTACTTCGCCATCGGCGATTGGGAACACTTCTGCATCATCCCTGTTACAGAAGAAACCGTTACTGAATTCGGAGAAAAAGGAGTTCAAATTCATGAAATATCTTAAAATTACTGTTGGTCTTTTTGCACTGATTATCGGACTATATGCTTGCGGGATCAGAACTGAAAACCCGAAGCCAAGTTTTCAGTCAAAAGACACGATTGCCGCCACAGAAGCGGATACTGCTCCGGCAACCACAAATGAAAGCCATAATAACGTTCCGATTGATGACCCTATATTTGACCGTCTTGAAGTCCGGTGCAAAGAAATCGAATCTTTGTACCATGCACTATATGAGTCTGCCGAGAAAACAGTGCCAGACAGTCCATGGGACGATTCCTGCTTGTCCCAAAGCAGTATCGATTCCATAGAGAACCTGCTTTATGATGCAGGATATGATGTAATGGATACAAACGAACCTTACCCGGAATATTTGACCACATCCGAAAGGTTCTATGTATTTTGGGCTGCTGTACAGCAGAACAAAGATGCCGAACAAGAGGTTATCACCATTTTGAAATCGGGGGGCTTATCATATAGACTATTCACATATGACGAATCCGACGCTTTTGTTTACAGTATGACGTATTACCCGGATGAGATAAAAGAGTCATATTATGAATGTCATGAAATCAAGGATTGGGCACTAACAGAGAAAGGCAATTTCTATTACAGGATCTATCCTGCAAACGATAAACACTATCCAGATTTTTGCCTGATTCGACTTGTTGCTCCGAATACGGAACTATTTGATCTTGCTTTTCACTATATCTATCCTGTTGGCTACATTGCCACCAATATTTTCCTCATTGATTGGCAGGAAGGAAATTGGGGAAATCTAAGCTTTAACGATCAGTTTGAATATCTATACTATGCACATCACGGAAAGCAGTTCCTTGCCGATCATTATACCGTTCTCGAAGACAAAAGCAGCTATGCCATACCGGCCAGCGAATTTGAAGGAATCGTCTTACCGTACTATAACATTGATATAGAAACCTTCCAATCGCTTGCACAATATCATGCTGAAGGTGACTACTACCCTTGGAGACCATTGAACACAAACGATTTTGTTAAAATATGGTACTACAATATCGAGCCAGAAGTTACGGCTTATGTCATGAATCCGGACGGAACATTGACGCTGACCATCCAAATGCTTTCCACAGATTTAAAAATGGATTGCCTGTTTGCGCATGAAGTGACCGTCAGGCCACTGGAAAAAGGGAACTTTCAATATGTAGGGAACCGCATAACTTATCAGACGGAATACGGATTGCCGTATTCTGTTCCCAGACTGATGTGGGATTAACCGTTCACAATGAACTATACATGAAGGAGCATACAAATGAATCGAGATTCGGCAAGTGCAAAATGGGTTCTATGCCCTGTTTGCGGCAACAAAACCCGGACAAAAGTTTACGATGATACGATGGTTTTGAACTTCCCACTGTACTGCCCCAAATGTAAAAAGGAAGTCCGAGTTGATATTGTACAACTGAAAATAACTGTAAGCAAATGAGCCAGACGTAGAACGCAGAGCCTGCTTTCCCTGAAATTATCACAGGGTAAGCAGGCTCTTTCCATCTATAAGTTAATTTCCATTCGATATGAAGCAATCGATTGCGGAACTATCTGACTGAATTTTCATCCAAAGAAATAGCCCCATCAATAGCACCCTCGATTATTTGGTAAGTATTCCTCCGGGCACAGCTTCAGCTTATGGCTGACACGCTGCCGTAACTCGCTTTCACTGTGGATTATTTTCGCATTAAAGTATCTATCTGAAGGAAGTCCGCAGACACTGATAAGCTGTATTACAACAGGAACACTGGGAATCGTTCCTTTATTTTCGATATTTGCAAGATAGCGAGAATCAATACTGACTAACTCCGCCAGCGTCCTTCTCGCCATGCGCTTTGCCTTTCTTGCTGCCTTTACATCTGCCCCAAAAGTTTCAAATCCAGGGCAATCTTCAATTTTCGCCATATTACATCACTCACTTACATTGTATATTTCCCATTTCGTCAGTGGAATGGTGCTATATGTACTTAATCTACATTTTATAATTCCTATCTTCCCAGCGGCAGAAAAGGAAAAAAGCCGCTGCTGGACAGTCACTTTTCATGCCCAAAATTTCCCTCGGCGGCTTTGATTTTCAGAGCCGCCATTTTCTTTTGCAATCCATCAGACTTGGCGGCTCACAGGAGGAAGCCATCTTGATAATAGTCCGCTGCCGTAGTCCGATAGGAGCATCCCTGTCAAAAAAAGCCTGTCCTATGAACAGGACAACTGCGGCAGTGAATATGTACTATACTATGTTGTAATTAAGCAAAATATACCCTATTGCGTCCAGCTGGTATCTTACCGACTGGGCGCTTTTCTGTGTCTTCCTCGCAGTCGCTCTCCACCGATCCCCGTTCAGATCCCCAACAAAAATCTGAACGGAGGAAAAACAATGTTTGATAACAAGAGTGACTACGCTCTGAACAAGAAAAATCAGAACAGCATCGTATACTGTGACAGCACTGGTCATATAACTCACATCACCAGCGCAGACTTTTCTTCTGAGGAAGAATTTCTATTCTGGAAGTCCTGGTCTGATGCCGACTGCAAGGAAACTGACTATGCTGATTCCTACTTTCACCGGCACATAGCGGAACTTGACACCATCGGGGACAGCGCTGGCAGCATTGCCTCTCCCGAAGAAATGCTGCTTTACAAAACGGAGCGTGAAGAACAGGTACAGGAAGCCACCGACCTGGTCCAGATGATTTCGGCATCGCTCACGGCGGTGCAGTTCCGAAGATTGTGGCTCCACCATGTTCGCCAGGTATATGTACGCTCTATCGCAAAAGCCGAAGGTGTCGCCCACCCCAGCGTCGTGGCAAGTATTACATCTGCCCAAAAGAAAATTTTCAAAATTGTGCAGAAACACACTACCAAAAAGAGTTAGAGAATGCCGATAGGTGAAGGGCGTTTTCACTGACCTTCCTGAACCTTGAAAACTGAATAGACAATGGTACAAGCACAAACACCTACGGATGTTCTCAGAAGCAGCGCCGCCATGACAGAGGCTCTTTATTGGGCCTCCGAGCGATCTACGCCGCCTCCAAGCCCGGAATAGCAAGCCTGGGTAAAAAATCTCCACCGGTGACAACGAAACTTGCTCACGCTCTCCCAAGGACTAGGGGGAAGCCCTGCGATATTTGCCAGCCATCGGGCAGCGGTAGGCAATGCCCAAATCAGCAAAAACCGGCTTTCTCAAAAAGTTCTAAAAATGCATCAAAACCCCCGAAACCGTCATGGTTTCGGGGGCTATTTGTGGAGCTAGTGACCTGACTCGAACAGGCGACCTTCTCATTACGAGGGTTATGAAGCTTATGTCATTTCGTTTTATATCTCTTTATTTTGTTCTGATTATGCCGAAATTTGCAGTCGTTTAGGCTTCTAAACGGCTGATTTTGTTTATATCGGTTTTTACCGTTTTTAATTGTTCCGCCTAACTGTTAGGCAAATGTTAGGCAGAAATTAGGCGTTTTCAGAAAACCAACGTGGACAGAGTCGCTTTCATTTCAAAGCCTCTTTTTCCAATTCCTGCACAAGGAAAGTAAGATTGTCTGTCAAATTCAACCTTGCTATATCACGCTGCGTTGTATAGAATTTAACGTTTTCTCTCATGCTATTCAAACTAGGATATCCCCCATCTGGTTTCGGTTGTGAGTATATTTCCACTTTCTTTTTCTCTAATATTTCTTGCAATGCCTTTGCTGTTGGTGCAATCTCAGCAAAGGCATTCGCTTCTCTTAAAGCGTTATCAAAATTCTCACTAGAAAGAATAAAATTGACAATATCCGTATATCCGTGTTCGTACCAATACTTGAGTTGTTCCGATGATTTCTTTGAAATCCCATATTCTTCATACATGGCTTCATACATGTGCTTTGGGGTTCCAATCTTCCCGAGCAGATAATCAACATCACAGTCGATCAATTCACAAATGTTTTCTACAATATCTAGGCGTGGAACCCCTAAATAATTCGGATTTTCGTAGTTTTTTAGCGTCCCAAGTATTCCAGAGTCATCCTCTAGGCTTGCACTTCCGTTTCTGAAACGGACATTGTACACCGAAGCAAGCGCCTTTATCGATCTATACCCCGCTGCCTTTCTTCTCTCTTTCATCCTATTTGAGAATAAAATTTTATCCATTTTTCAATTCTCCGTGTAGTAAATTAGATAAGAAGTGGATATTTACTTATCCTGTTCTACATTGTACTATATTACCAGACCGAGGTCAATACCAATTTGAAGGAGATTTTAAAATGGGGAATTCGGAAGCGAAGTCGTGGGAGAGCCCCCGCGCTTTTGCGCGGCGTGGAATCAAGTCGGAGCGGGAAGTCCGGCGGGATATGGAGGCCGGGAAAGTCCCGGGATTCTGGGCCGGAAATAGATTTGTGATTGACGTGGAAGCTTATGTTGAACGGATTAAGCAGGAGTGCCTGGCCAATGCCGAGGGGAGGGCGAGAGCATGACACAAAACGAGCGCGTCCTAAGGCATTTGATGGACGGCGGCACTCTGACCCAAGCAGAAGCATTTCAGGAATACGGCATTGGCCGCTTGTCGAGCCGAATTTGTGAGCTGCGGAAGGCGGGCTACCCCATCGCGCGCGAGTTCGTGACCAAAAAGAATCGCTACGGCGAAAACGTGAGCTTTTGCCGCTATTGGCTAGGCCGTGGCGGCGATGCTGAATGAATAGGCAGAACGGAGGAACGAAGAATGGCGAAGTTCGTCAAGATTGACGAAAGCGAATTGCCCTGCCCAATGTGGCTATATGGTAACGTTGACGACCTTGTGAAGAATAGCAAGCCGGAGACTATAGGCCGCACAGTAAAGGCCATCTTTTCAGGGGAGCCGGGAAATGTTGAAAACAGGCCGCTAACCGCAAACGAATACGCGCTTTACTGTGCCTTTCTGTATTGGTTCGAGCAAATCAATTTCCGCCGTGTGATCTATGGAAGCCATAGGGAGAAATAACATGGGAAAGGGCTGCATTATGCTAGAGAGCTACAAAGAAGCGGCGCAATATTTGCCACCGTTGGAACGGCTGGCCTATTATGAATCGCTCATGGATTATAGCTTTTTCGGAAAAGAGCCAGAGGGGCTTTCACCTATGGCAATGGGGCTATTCATTATGGCAAAGCCTACCATTGATTCAGCTGCAAACCGCTATACCGCCTCTGTTGAAAACGGGAAGAAAGGCGGTGCTCCAAGGGGTAACCAGAACGCCAAGAAGTGCAAGCAGCAGGATGGAAACGGCCTAAACAACCAGGCAAAACAACCTAAACAACCTATGGAACAACCAGAACAACCTAAACAGCAATATGCAACAACCAGAGAAGACAACCAATACAAGCAGGATTGCGATTTAGATTTCGATTATGATTTCGATTCAGAGGGGGAAAGTACAGTGGCGGACAAGCCGCCCACGCGCCCACGGTTTTCCCCGCCATCCGCTGAGGAAGTCGCCACCTATTGCCGTGAAAAGGGCTATACGATTGACCCCGGGCGGTTTGTAGACTACTATGCCTCCGTTGGCTGGAAGCGGGGGAAAAACCCCATCAAAGACTGGCGGGCCGCTGTGCGCACCTGGGCGCGGAGGGATAGCCCACAGCCCGCCACCCCGGAGCCGATGAGCTGCGGCTATGTTCTGGCCCCGGCGGAAGACCCCTTTGAAGTGGCTATGCGGCAGCAGCAGGAGGCGGGCCATGTTTGATTTCGCCACCGCCGAGTATAGCACTGTTGGCTGCGTCCTAATTGATGCCCGCTGCCTCCCTGCTGTCCGGGAAATTCTGCCAACGGCTGAGGCGTTCGCAAGTGAGTTATGCCGTACTGCCTACGCTGCCGCTTGCCGTCTGGACGATGACGGAAAGGGCGTTGACCCGGTCACTGTGGGCCGTGAGGCAGGGCTGAGCAACGACTTCATGATGCAATGCATGGACTTAGCCCCCACCTGCACCCGGGCCGCAGAGTATGCCAAGGCCGTTATGGAGGGCTACCAGCGGCGGCAGCTGCAAAGCCTGGGCGAGAGGCTGCAAACGGCGGCTCTCTCCCTAGACAGCACCGCCGATCAGCTCTTGACGGAAGCCAGAAGCACCCTGGATGATCTGGCAAACGCCCCGGGACGGTGCAGCGTGAAGAGCGCAAAAGACAGTCTGCTGGACTTCATGGCGTTTCGGGCCGAGGTGCAGCAGGGCAAACGGCAGACCTTGAAAACCGGTTTCCCGTCCATAGACAACATTTTGGGCGGTTTCGCTCAGGGCGGCCTCTACGTTATGGCAGCCCGTCCAGGCGTGGGCAAATCAGCTTTGGGCATTGCCCTGGCGGACATGATCGCAAGAACCCACACTGTGCTGTACGTCTCGTTGGAGATGACCGAGGCGGAATTAAACGCCCGCCGGGTTGCCGCCGTTTCGGATACGCCTTGCACGTTCGGAAGACTCCTGTTCGGGAAGACCAATGACATGGAAGATGCCGCCATTGCCAACGCCTGCGGCAAGCTCTATGAGCACAGGCTGCAAATTTCCGCCGTCCCCTCTCTTACCGTCCCGGAACTGGAGAATCAAGCCCGGAGCGTGGGCGCTGAGGCGGTGATTGTGGACTATCTTGGCCTTCTTTCTGCCAC
>ERZ772897.2886-NODE-2886-length-13919-cov-12.616200_pt1 | contig 13919 bp, 9 predicted proteins | sample MGYA00512125_ERZ772897 | MGnify/ENA primary metagenome ERZ772897 (study PRJEB29015, sample SAMEA2737660) | human gut metagenome | biome: human gut; feature: human-associated habitat; material: faeces | place: China | collected 2012 ... | reverse complement strand
GGAAGTCGCCAGTATCTTTAATAACCGCAAAACTGTCATTAAAGGTATTGAAGCACGCAACGAACTGTTTAAAGATGATTTTCCCCGCGAATATCAGACTTGGACGGAAACGGCAAAGACTGATTTTGAAAGCGAGTTTAATGGCAATGTCGCTGTTGATGCTTTGGAAAAACGTCCGGAAATGGTTATTCTGTGGGCAGGATATGCATTTTCAAAAGACTATTCCACTCCGCGCGGACATATGCATGCTATCGAAGATATCACGGCTTCGCTTCGTACCGGAGCACCTGTGAATCCTACCGACGGTCCTCAACCGTCTACCTGCTGGACCTGCAAGAGCCCGGATGTTCCCCGTATGATGGAAGCATTGGGCGTTGATTCTTTCTATAACAATAAGTGGGGTGCCATGGGTGCGGAAATTGTGAACCCGATCGGTTGTTCCGATTGCCACGATCCGGAAACGATGAATCTTCATATCAGCCGTCCGGCTTTGATTGAAGCGTTCCAACGTCAAGGCAAGGATATCACAAAGGCTACTCCACAGGAAATGCGTTCGCTCGTATGTGCGCAATGTCACGTAGAATATTACTTCAAGGGTGACGGCAAATACCTGACTTTCCCTTGGGATAAAGGCTTTACTGTGGAAGATATGGAAGCCTATTATGATGAAGCCGGTTTTTATGATTATATTCATAAATTGAGCCGTACCCCGATTTTGAAAGCACAGCATCCGGATTACGAAATTGCTCAAATGGGTATTCACGGTCAGAGAGGTGTCTCTTGTGCCGATTGCCACATGCCTTATAAGAGTGAAGGCGGTGTGAAATTCAGCGACCACCATATCCAGAGTCCGTTGGCAATGATTGACCGTACTTGTCAGGTCTGTCACCGTGAAAGCGAAGAAACATTGCGTAATAACGTTTATGAACGTCAACGCAAAGCGAATGAAATCCGTAACCGTTTGGAGCAGGAGTTGGCAAAAGCGCATATCGAAGCTAAATATGCCTGGGATAATGGGGCGACAGAAGAGCAAATGAAAAATGTGCTTGCTCTGATTCGTCAGGCGCAGTGGCGTTGGGATTTCGGAGTGGCTTCCCACGGAGGTGCTTTTCATGCGCCGCAGGAAATTCAGAGAATCCTTTCTCATGGGCTCGATCGTGCTATGCAGGCCCGTTTAGCTGTATCTAAGGTGCTTGCGAAGAATGGATTTACCGGAGATGTGCCGATGCCTGATATTTCCACTAAAGGAAAGGCACAGCAATATATCGGTCTGGATATCGACGCGGAAAAAGCGGCCAAGGAGAGATTTCTGAAAACGACTGTTCCGGCTTGGTTGGAGAAAGCGAAATCAAATGGTCGTCTGGCACAAAAATAAGATAGTAGTATATGTGGAGCAAACCGTGGAGCTATAAAGAAGGGCTGACGATTGGCACAGGATTACTGATAATAGGCATATTGCTGCAAATGACAGTGGGTGCTATCAACTGGGATTTGTTTGCCTGTCCGGTCAACGTGATTGTGCTGGTGGTTTATATCATTGCCTTGATAGTCATGCACCTTCTTCGTAAACGTGTGTATTTATTCAGCTGGTTAAGCCATTATTCCGCTGCCGTCTCCGCTTTGTTGTGGGTGGTCGGCATGACGGTAGTTATGGGACTTATCCGGCAAGCTCCTTCCGGTCATGCTCCAAATGCTTCAACGGATTTGCTGGGATTCTCACAGATGATTGCATCCTGGCCTTTCGTTCTGCTTTACTTTTGGATGGTCACTGCATTGGGACTGACGATACTTCGTGCCAGCTTTCCTTTTAAGTGGAGACGACTTTCGTTCCTTCTCAATCATATCGGATTATTCGTCGCGTTGATAGCGGCCACTTTAGGAAACGCCGATATGCAACGGTTGAAAATGACAACCCGCATGGGCAATGCCGAATGGCGGGCTACTGACGATAAAAGTCAACTGATTGAACTTCCATTGGCTATCGAACTCAAGGATTTTACTATCGACGAATATCCTCCAAAACTGATGCTGATTGACAACGAAACCGGGCGTACGCTTCCCGAAAAATCTCCTGAACATGTATTGCTGGAAGAGGGAGTGATAAAGGGAACATTGCAGGACTGGCAATTGACAATTGAACAATCTATCCCGATGGCAGCTTCTGTAGCTACTGAAGATACTGTGAAGTTTATAGAATTTCATTCGATGGGAGCAACTTATGCTGTTTACCTGAAAGCTTTCAATCAGGAGAATCAAACAACCAAAGAAGGTTGGGTAAGCTGTGGCAGTTTTCTTTTTCCTTATAAGGCAATCCGGCTGGATTCTTTAACCAGTCTTGTGATGCCGGAACGGGAACCGCAGCGATTTGCGTCGGAAGTGAAAATTTACACACAAGAAGGAACGATAACGGAAGGTACCATTGAAGTGAACCGTCCGATGGAGATAGAAGGATGGAAAATCTATCAACTTAGCTACGACGAGACAAAAGGACGATGGAGCGATGTCAGTGTCTTCGAACTGGTTCGCGATCCGTGGCTACCGGTCGTTTACGCAGGAATTATAATGATGATGGCAGGAGCTGTCTGCTTGTTCGTCAGTGCACAAAAGAGAAAAGAGGAGGACAAAGCATGAATTGGGAGTACTTTATATTATTTGCAATAGCTGCACTGGTTTGTTGGGCTTTAGGAGCTTTTGCTGCCTGGAAAGGAACAAAACCGGGATGGGCTTACGGATTTACTTTCTTAGGGTTGGCTATTTTTTTCAGCTTCATTATCGGAATGTGGATTTCATTGGAACGCCCTCCGATGCGGACCATGGGGGAGACCCGGCTGTGGTATTCTTTCTTCCTTCCGTTGGCGGGATTGATAACATACATACGTTGGAAGTACAAATGGATTCTTAGTTTCAGTTGCATCCTTTCGTTCGTCTTTATCTGTATCAATATCTTCAAACCGGAGATTCACAATAAAACGTTGATGCCCGCTTTGCAAAGTCCGTGGTTTGCTCCTCATGTCATTGTGTATATGTTTGCTTACGCTATGTTGGGAGCGGCGACGGTGATGGCTGTCTATTTGCTTTGGTTCAAGAAGAAAGAGATTGAACGGAAAGAAATGGATTTGTGTGATAACCTCACTTATGTAGGTCTGGCATTTATGACATTAGGTATGCTTACAGGAGCTATCTGGGCGAAAGAAGCCTGGGGACACTACTGGGCTTGGGACCCGAAAGAAACCTGGGCAGCGGCGACTTGGTTTGCTTATCTGGCATATATCCATTTCAGATTGGGAAAGCCATTGAAGGCACGTCCGGCATTGGTTATTTTATTGGTCTCTTTTGTCTTATTACAAATGTGTTGGTATGGAATCAATTATCTTCCGTCCGCACAAGGAGTCAGTGTACATACGTATAATTTGAATTGAAATATCGAATCATTTAAACTGCACTATCAATGAAAACATTTTATTGGTCATTCTTGCTTATGCTATTGCCAAGCATGGCATACACACAAAACACTGAGAAAGAGAATGAATTTACGATGTCTATGCAAATCAGACCTCGTGCAGAGTATCGGAACGGTGCCTTGACTCCACGGGATGAAGGGGTGGCTCCTACGTCCTTCATCAATAACCGCGCGCGTTTGTCGATGGATTATAAACGTTCGGATCTGGAACTGAAGATGTCGGCACAGCATGTAGGTGTCTGGGGACAGGACCCGCAGATTGAAAAGAACGGGCGTTTTATGCTGAATGAGGCTTGGGCAAAGATGAACTTTGGCGAAGGATTCTTTGCCCAACTGGGACGTCAGTCGTTGATTTATGATGATGAACGTATTTTGGGAGGATTGGACTGGAATGTAGCGGGTCGTTACCACGATGCGTTGAAGCTGGGGTATGCCAACAAAAATAATGAAGTGCATTTGATTCTTGCTTTTAATCAGAATAATGACAATAGAACAAGCGGAGGCACTTACTATGATTCTTCTACGGGACAGCCTTATAAGAATATGCAAACCGTTTGGTATCACTATAAGGCGGACAATGTTCCGTTCGGGGCTTCTTTATTGTTTATGAACTTGGGATTGGAAACGGGCGATAAAGCTACGGATGATTCTCACACCCGTTACTTACAAACAATGGGAACCTACCTCACTTATAAGAACAGTAACTGGAATCTGGATGGTGCTTTCTACTATCAGATGGGTAAGAATAAAACTGCTGATAAAGTTTCAGCTTTGATGGGAAGCATACAGGCTGCTTATACGTTTGACCAGACATGGGGAGTTGTGGTTAGCTTTGATTATCTGAGTGGTGATAAAGGAAATGGTGGTAAGTACAAAGCTTTCGATCCTCTTTATGGAACTCATCATAAATTCTATGGAGCAATGGATTATTTTTATGCTTCTACCTTTGCGAACGGTTATGCGCCGGGATTGATGGATGCCCGTATCGGAGGTCGTTTCCGTGCTTCTTCCAAAGTGGATATGGAACTTAATTATCACTACTTTAGTACAGCCGTAAAGGTTCAGGACTTGAAGAAATATTTAGGATCGGAAGTCGATTATCAGATAAACTGGTCGATCATGAAAGATGTGAAACTCTCTGCCGGATATTCTTTTATGCGTGGTACGAAGACGATGGACGCTGTGAAAACCGGCAATCATAAAAGCTGGCAGGACTGGGGTTGGCTATCGTTGAATATTAATCCGAAGATATTGTTTGTGAAGTGGTAAATCCAAGGGAATAGATAGAATTTAAATAAAGAGAGAGTTTTTGAAAGTTTTGAATTTGTAAAATCATCCTTGCCACAGTATATCTGAAGTGAGGATGATTTTTTGTTTTAACCACTTCTTGATAGCTACACTCTTATTGTTACGTCTGTTGTTACGGATATTTTTCTAAATACGTCGTTACAGATACTTTTCCAAAGTTGTTTTATCTAAAATCTCGATTCGTTTTCCTTCCATGATGACGAGTCCTTCTTTCATCATCTTATTGATTTCTTTAGATAGAGCAGGGCGTGACACATTTAAATATTCGGCGAGCTGGGATTGGGTGTGCATGATATCTACTACTAACGAGTCTTTTTTCTTATGTTCGTATAGATAGACAATGAACCTTTCCCGTACGGTTTTGCGTGAAAGAGGCTTCAGGCGGGATACGGTACAGATGTTACAATTACCTGCGATACAAAGAAAATTATGAAGAACTTGTGGGTCCTGACTAATTACTTTGAAGGTTGAATCTTTGGTTGCCATAAGTATCACACTGTCCTCAAGAGCAGTGAAAGTAGCCGGCAAAGTATTGTTCGAATTAAAAAGATGAGGAGTGGCGAAGGTACGTGGAGCGATAATGTATTCAATCATCACCTCATTACCTAATCCGTCAATAATATCTGTACGTAGTTTTCCTTCCAAAAGTACAAATAACTTGTTGCAGGGTGTTCCTTGTGTAACGACTATCTCTTTTTTATTAGCCGCATAGATTACAAAATCCAGCTTTTCCAATAAGGACTCTTTGATGTTTAAAGGTAAATCCCTGAATAAGGGGATTTGAAACAGCTTTTCTTTATGTGAGTCGGTCAGTTGTATTTTTTTCATTGTATCATGTTGTCTGTATCACGGGCAAAGATATAAATTATATATTAGTGAAAGAAACTTTCAGAACTATTTGTAGAATAACTATATACAAGAAAGTTGTTAAAACGAATGTAAAGTATAGAATCTGTAATTATGGTATCTTTCTCTGTAATTTATCTACATACAGGATACCTTTATTTGTCTATTTTTGCAACATGAATCATTGATAAAAAGAATTCTGAAAATAAAAAGTAATAAAAGAAAGTTATGGCTAAAAAAGTTTTGATAATTTCGTCCAGTCCACGTAAAGGTGGTAATTCGGATTTGCTTTGTGATGAATTTATGAAAGGTGCTATCGAGGCGGGCAATGAAGTAGAGAAGATTTTTCTGAAAGACAAAACGGTTCATCCTTGTACGGGATGTAGTGTTTGCAGTATGTACGGTAAACCTTGTCCGCAGAAGGATGATACAGCGGAAATCGTGGAGAAGATGATTGCTGCCGATGTGATTGTAATGGCAACTCCTGTTTATTTCTATACCATGTCCGGGCAGATGAAGATTATGATTGACCGTTGTTGCGCACGTTATACGGAAATAACCAATAAGGAATTTTATTTCATTATTGCGGCAGCAGAAAACGATAAAGCAATGATGGAGCGTACTATCGACGGCTTCCGTGGCTTCCTCGATTGCTTGGAAGGACCACAGGAAAAAGGGACAGTCTATGGCATCGGTGCATGGAAAGTAGGAGAGATTAAAGATACTCCCTACATGCAGGAAGCATATAATATGGGAAAGATGGTGTAACTGTTTGTTTTCCATATTAAAGATATTCATAAAGAATATGATAAATGGATTTGTTCGAATATTTGAGATATAGTTTTGAACTTAACTTTTAAAACCTGACGGGAAATCTGGAAAAGACGGTTATGTTTTCCAGATTTTCCCCTTTTTACGATTACTTAATTGACTGGATTGCTTGTTCTGCCACAGAATTATTATAATTTTGTGGCAGAACTTTTTATTTTGTATAATTCGTTTGATAACTAACTAAGTATCATGGGCTATAAAATAACGACTCTTGTGGAGAATTGTGTCTATGGACGTAAATTGCAGGCAGAACATGGTCTTTCTCTATATATCGAGACTCAAGAACATAGATTACTTTTCGATACGGGAGCATCCGACTTGTTTATCCGTAACGCCCGCTTGTTGCATATTGACTTGCAAAAAGTAGATTATTTGATATTATCTCATGGTCACAGCGATCATACGGGCGGACTACGTTATTTTTTGGAATTGAATACGCAGGCAACCGTTGTCTGTAAGCGTGAGGTTTTTTCTCCTAAATTCAAGGATGAACGTGAGAACGGGATGATGCATACACAAAACCTCGATCGTTCCCGTTTCCGCTTTATTACAGAGCAGACCGAGCTGCTTCCCGGAGTTTTCCTTTTTCCCTCTATTGATATTATAAATCAGGCAGATACCCATTTTGAACGTTTTTGGGTTCAGCAAGAAGATGGATGCAAAATACCGGATACTTTTCAGGATGAATTGGCGATGGTATTGGTGGAACCGGAAGGATTTTCCGTATTAAGTGCCTGTTCTCATCGGGGAATAACCAATATTTTGCGTACGGTTCAGGCTGCCTTTCCTGAATCTCCTTGTAAGTTACTTCTGGGAGGTTTTCATATCCATAACGCGGAAAAACAAAAATATCAGGTCATTGCAGATTATTTACAGGAATGTCTTCCTCGACAGATTGGCGTTTGTCATTGTACGGGAGTGGATAAATATGCCTTCTTTTACAAGGACTTTGGTGACAGCACATTTTATAATTACACGGGAAAACTAATTCAAACCGATTGATTTATCGGAATAAATTTATAATAATTTGATATGAAGAAACTAATAACTTCTTTAGCGCTGGTATTATCAGCATTATCCAGCTATGCAATTACTCCTTTGTGGATGCGTGATGCACGTATTTCACCGGATGGATCAGAAATTGTTTTTTGTTACAAGGGTGACATTTATAAAGTCCCTGCACAAGGAGGAACAGCTGTTCAACTCACCACACAAACCTCTTATGAAGCCAATCCGGTTTGGTCGCCCGATGGCAAGCAAATTGCGTTTGCCAGTGACCGGAATGGAAATTTTGACTTATTCATTATGCCTGCTGACGGAGGTGCCGCCCGGCGGTTGACCTACCATTCTGCATCAGAAATACCGTCGGCTTTTACTCCGGATGGAAAGTATGTCTTTTTCTCTGCCTCTATACAGGATCCGGCAAGCAGTGCCCTGTTTCCTACAGGAGCAATGACGGAATTATATAAAGTTCCTGTTGCCGGCGGACGTACCGAGCAAGTGCTGGGCACTCCTGCAGAACTGGTCTGTTTTGATAAAACAGGGAAGAATTTTCTTTATCAGGATCGTAAAGGGTTTGAGGATGAATGGAGAAAGCATCATACTTCTTCCATTACGAGAGATATTTGGTTATATAATACCCAAACGGGAAAACATACGAACCTGACAAACCGGGGAGGAGAGGACCGTAATCCTGTGTATGCACCTGATGGTAATGCTGTCTATTTTTTAAGTGAGCGTGATGGAGGTTCCTTCAATGTGTATACTTTCTCTTTGAATACTCCACAGGAAGTGAAAGCTGTGACTACTTTCAAAACTCACCCGGTACGTTTTTTGTCTGTCAGCGATAAAGGTACCTTATGTTATACCTATGATGGTGAGTTATACACACAGAAGTCTGGCGCACGTCCGGAAAAAGTAAAAGTAGAACTTGTCCGTGATGATGAGCAGCAGCTTGCTACACTTAAATTCTCGCAGGGAGCAACTTCCGCTTCTGTATCTCCGGACGGTAAACAAATTGCTTTTATTGTACGTGGTGATGTGTTCGTGATCTCAACTGATTATGCTACCACCAAGCAAATCACAAATACTCCGGCAAAAGAAGCTGCCGTTTCTTTTGCTCCGGACAATCGGACACTGGTTTATGCCAGTGAGCGAACCGGTAACTGGCAACTTTATACCGCTAAAATAAGTCGTAAGGAAGACCCGAATTTCCCTAATGCCACTCTTATTGAAGAGGAAGTATTACTACCGTCCAAAACGGTAGAACGTGCTTATCCGCAATATTCGCCGGACGGTAAAGAATTGGCTTTTATCGAAGACCGTAATCGTTTGATGGTACTCAATTTGAAAACAAAAAAGGTACGTCAGGTAACGGATGGTTCTACATGGTATAACACCGGAGGAGGATTCGATTACGAATGGTCGCCTGACGGTAAATGGTTCACTCTTGAATTTATAGGTAACCGTCACGATCCTTATTCGGATGTAGGCATTGTCAGCGCACAGGGAGGGGCAATTACTAATCTGACAAATAGTGGATATATCAGTGGTGCTCCGCGTTGGGTACTCGATGGGAATGCTATTCTTTTCCAAACCGAACGCTATGGTATGCGTGCGCACGCTTCCTGGGGATCGCAGCAAGATGTGATGTTGGTGTTTCTCAATCAGGATGCTTATGATCGTTACCGTTTGAGTAAGGAAGATTTCGAATTACTCAAGGAATTTGAAAAGGAACAGAAGAAAGTAAAAGAGAAAGACGATGAGAAGACGAAAGACGGAAAGAAGTCTAAGGCGGAAAAAGCAGATAAAGGAAATGCTGACAAAGACAAGATCGACGAGGATAAGGCAGACCAAAAAGAGATACTTGTCGAGCTGAACGGCATTGAAGACCGTATCGTACGTCTGACTCCCAATTCATCCGACTTGGGTAGTGCCATACTTTCAAAAGACGGGGAAGATCTTTACTATTTCTCTGCGTTCGAAGATGGATATGACCTTTGGAAAATGAATCTCCGTGAAAAAGATACGAAGCGTCTGCACAAACTCAATACCGGTTGGGCATCGTTGATGTTGGACAAAAAAGGAGATATCTTTTTGTTGGGAAGCCGGATTATGCAAAAGATGGATGCCAAGTCGGATGCGTTGAAGTCCATCAGCTATCAGGCTGAAATGAAAAAGGACTTGGCTGCCGAACGTGAAACGATGTTTGACCATGTGTACAAACAGCATCAAAAACGTTTCTACAATGTCAATATGCACGGGGTTGACTGGGATGCTATGACTAATGCTTATCGTAAGTTCCTGCCTCATATTGATAACAATTATGACTTTGCAGAATTATTGAGTGAGTGGTTGGGTGAGCTGAATGTTTCACATACCGGAGGACGTTATTCTCCCAAAGGAAAAGGAGATGTCACTTCTAATCTCGGACTCTTGTTCGACTGGAATTATCAGGGAAAAGGAATGCAGATTGCTGAAATAATAGAAAAAGGTCCGTTCGATCATTCACGTACCAAAGTAAAGGCAGGTTGCATCATTGAAAAGATTAATGGAGAAGAGATAACTCTCGATAATGACATAACCTGCTTGCTGAATAATAAAGCAGGGAAGAAAACATTGATTTCAATCTACAATCCACAAAGTAAAGAGCGTTGGGAAGAAGTGGTGATGCCGGTCACTAACGGGCAACTGAATGGATTGTTATACAAACGTTGGGTAAAACAACGTGCGGCAGATGTTGAAAAATGGTCGAAAGGACGTTTGGGATATGTTCATATTCAGTCGATGGGAGATGACAGCTTCCGTACTGTATACTCGGACATTCTGGGAAAATATAACAACTGCGAAGGCATTGTGATTGATACCCGTTTCAACGGTGGTGGCCGTCTGCATGAAGATATTGAAATACTGTTCAGTGGTCAGAAATACTTCACACAAGTGGTACGCGGACGTGAAGCCTGTGACATGCCGAGTCGTCGTTGGAACAAACCTTCCATTATGTTGCAATGTGAAGCTAACTATTCGAATGCACACGGAACTCCGTGGGTATATAAACATCAAAAGATTGGCAAACTTGTCGGTATGCCTGTTCCGGGTACTATGACAAGTGTGTCTTGGGAAACTTTACAAGATCCTTCACTGGTTTTTGGTATTCCTATCGTCGGTTATCGTTTGCCTGACGGCAGTTATTTGGAAAATACCCAATTGGAACCGGATGTAAAGGTTGCCAATAATCCGGAAACAGTAGTCAAAGGAGAGGATACCCAACTAAAGGTGGCTGTGGATGAACTTCTGAAAGAGATAGATAGACAGAAGAAGTAAATACGAGTATAATTATATCTAAAATAAAGAGTCGCTTCTTTGAAAGAATCAATTAGATTCTTACAGAGAAGCGACTTTCTTTTATAGTGATTTTCTTATATTGACCTTTTTATATGACTCCTTTTATAAGGCGTTTATTTTAAATAGATATAGGGCTTACTTCCAGACCGGCATTAATCTATGGAGGGTTTTTCTAGTCATTATCTTCTGATTCAGGAAGCTGACGATATATCCCGTTATACAAGCGGCAATGAGTGATCCTTCGCGTACTCCCTGAATACCTTGAGTCAGCAGGAGCGAGAGAATCACGGCTAATGTAACCAAAGTAATATCAAAATAAACTTTGAACTTTCCAAATTCCTTGTTATAATGGCGGGATGCATATTTCACAAATGCTTCTGCGCTCATCATGGCTACTCTTGGTTTCAGTTCAAGCACTACTCCGATAGACTGCACCATGCATCCTGTAAGTAATAAAGCAATCGACATACCATAATTAGCGGGATGCAGTTCGCTTGTCAGCATCATATTGAAATCAATGAATGCCGAAAAGATAAAAGAGAACGGTAGTTGAAGAAGAATTTCAATAATATCCTGTCGGGTTCTATTCTTTCGGATTAACCAAAATTGTCCCAGGATAAGTACCATGTTGATGATAAATGTGCAAGTACCCAACGACAAAGGACTATTCAGGCTTAACACATAATTGATGCTCGATATGGGAGTCGTTCCTAATGCCGAGCGTATAATCAACACGATACCTGCCGCTAAAAAATAGAGTCCGATAACAAACACTAAATACCTCTTAAAAATCTCTTTCATTTCCATGTCTTTTTAACCTCTTTCTATTGATTCCCTTTTCATGTATTGAAAAGGATATGCAAAGGTCCTGTTTTTTACTCTGAAATAGATTATCTAATTCCATACAGTTTTTGTCATATCCGAAACAAATCGTATTTTTACGTCATAAAATAAAGGTGTAAATGGTAAAATCTCGTATATTTGATAATACACAGTTGTTGAAGGAGCATCCTGAACTTCCTCATTATAAAGAGGAAGTAGTCTGTTTCCGGAGTGAATATAAAGACAGAAGTTATCCGGCAAATGAATGTTATTTCAATCGGGAGCTTTATATGATATTCGTTCTTGAAGGCCGTTCGGAAATTCTACTGAATGGAGAGTTTATTGCGATAGAACCGAATATGTTACTTATTCATGGAGCAAATTATCTCACGGAACATCTTTATTCAAGTCGGGATATTAAATTTATCACTCTCGCCCTTTCCGAATCTATGCGGACGGACGATTCATATCTGACACAAATCACGGCAATCCTGTTGGCAACCATGAGACGGAATAAGCAATATACGATTCAGTTGACGGAGTACGAAGCTCAAATCATCCATAAGGAGCTGGAAGTATTGATGCATCTGATGAATATTGAACATCATTTCCTTTTCCGGCGTATACAGGCAGCGTGCAATTCTCTGTTTTTGGATATAGCAGATTTTCTTTCCCGAAAGACCGTTATCAAAAAAGAGATCAGTCGTAAAGACCACGTTCTGCAAGAATTTCATGCACTCGTTACCCGTAATTTCAGGGAAGAACATTTCGTGAGCTTTTATGCGGATAAACTGGCTATTAGTGAACAGTATCTGGCACGCATTGTACGTCTTGGAACAGGTAAGACTATCAATAGCCTTATTAATGAATTATTAGTAATGGAAGCGCGTACTTTATTGAGTTCTACCAAATTTACGGTTGGCGAGATTGCTGCTAAACTGGGGTTTAGTGATGCAGCCGGTTTTTGTAAGTTCTTTAAAAGAAATGCGGGACAGACTCCGTTGAATTATCGGAAAGGATTATTGATTTGAACGGAAAGGATTGCTGAACTGAATGGGGAATTACTGAACTGAATAGTGAATATAATGAATTTAAATAATAAGTTGACTGATTTGAATGAAAATGGAAGTAGGTTGATGCAACTGTCCTTAAAGACCGTATACATCAACCTACCTGAATATATAGTGCATGGGTTTGATTTTAACCGATCACTGCTGTGATATCTTCTACAATCTGTTCATCCGTCAGATGATTGGCACGGAGAAACTCCTGTATATCATATCGGTCAACAAATTCTTTTTTAGCTCCAAAGTTCAGAACTTTCATGTTTGTAGCACCATAATAACGGGCAATCTTTTCACCGAAACCACCATCCAATACACCGTCTTCCAACGTAATCACTAATTCGTGATCTGCTTTCAGTTCATCCATCAGTTCGTTGTCTACACCGGTGATGTAACGCGGATTGATGAGTGTTGCGTCAATATTGGCTTTTTCTTTCAGAAGTGATGCAACCGACTGTCCCAATCCATAGAACGAACCTAAAGCAAGAATGGCTACTTTCGCTCCACGATGCGTCACTTTATAGCGATTGAGAACACTATAATCAGTCTCCACCGGTTCCCCACAAGTAATAACATCTGTTGCCGGCACACGGATTGCAACCGGGTGTTCATTTTGGCGGATGCTCCATTCTAGCATAGCAAGATATTCCTCTTTGCAAGTCGGTGCCAGATAAACCATATTAGGAATATTGCTGATGAGCGGAATATCGAAGAAGCAGAGGTGAGTTACATCATTCATTCCGGACAGTGTTCCCCAGAATACCAACAAAACAGCCGGGTTATTATTGATACAGAGGTCTTGCGAAAGTTGATCGTATGAACGTTGGATAAATGTACTATACACTCCGTAAACAGGTTTTCCGCCATTGGCTGCGATACCCGAAGCAAGAGCTACTGCGTGTTCTTCTGCAATACCGATATCTACAAACTGTTTGCCAGCTTCCTTGCGGCGGTCCGGAGTGAATCCGAGAACGGCAGGAGTACCCGAAGTGATTGTTACCACTCGCTTGTCTTCTTTCATCTTTTTCAGCAGATATTGGGCAGTCATTTCGCTATAATCTTCCGCATCCTCGGCAAACTTTGGTTTTCCGGTTTCTATATTGAAAGGAGTGAGCCAGTGAAAAGTTTCCCTATCTTGTTCTGCAGGTTTATAACCTTTCCCTTTCAGAGTATTAATATGTACTACTACCGGATGCTGAATATCTTTCACTTTAGAGAAAGCCTTAACCAATGCTTCCACATTA
>ERZ772897.2884-NODE-2884-length-13932-cov-2.756504_pt1 | contig 13932 bp, 8 predicted proteins | sample MGYA00512125_ERZ772897 | MGnify/ENA primary metagenome ERZ772897 (study PRJEB29015, sample SAMEA2737660) | human gut metagenome | biome: human gut; feature: human-associated habitat; material: faeces | place: China | collected 2012 ... | reverse complement strand
AGAGCATTAGCCTTCCAAGCTGAGGGTCGCGGGTTTGAGCCCCGTCTTCCGCTCTCTAAAGAGAATCTGAGAAATTAGATTCTCTTTTTTTCTATTACTTTAGACCTTTAAGATTATGAAAGATTCTCCGACACAATCACACGTGCTTCAACTATCGCACCCTCCTATTCCTGTTGTCCGTATCGGAATCATAGGATTGGGCAATCGCGGATTGCTCACCCTGCAACGTTATCTGCAAATTGAAGGAATAGAAATCAACGCTCTTTGTGAAATCAGAGAAGGAAACCTGGCCAAAGCCCAACAACTACTAAAGGAAAACAATCGTCCCGGAGCCACCGGATACACCGGACCGAAAGGCTGGAAAAAGATGTGCGAGCATGATGAACTGGATATTGTTTTTATCTGCACCGACTGGCTAATGCATACAGCTATGGCAACCTTTGCCATGGAATGCAACAAACACGTAGCCATTGAGGTCCCGGCAGCCATGAGTGTGGAAGAATGCTGGCAACTGGTTGATACCGCCGAAAAGACAAGACGACACTGTATCATGCTGGAAAACTGTTGCTACGATCCATTTGCACTAACAACTCTCAATATGGCCCGCCAAGGAATACTCGGAACTATCATGCACGTGGAGGGAGCTTATATACACGACCTGCGTTCCATGTATTTTGCCGAAGAAAGCGAAGGAGGTTACCACAACCACTGGGGGAAAAGATATAGCATCGAACATACGGGTAATCCCTATCCCACTCATGGTCTGGGACCTGCCTGCCAGATACTTGACATTCACCGGGGCGATAAAATGGAATACCTCGTTTCAATGTCCACCCACCAAGCAGGCATGAGCGAATACGCCCGGAAAAAGTTCGGCAAAGACTCACCGGAAGCCAGACAGGAATATAAATTGGGAGATGTCAACACGACCCTGATCCATACCGCGAAGGGAAAAACAATCATGCTGCAATATGATGTATGCACGCCCCGGCCTTACAGCCGCCTGCAAACCGTATGCGGTACTCTTGGTTTTGCACAAAAATACCCCGTGCCTTGCATCGCACTGGAGCCCAACGGAGACACTCCTCTTGAAGGAAAAGCACTGGAAGAAGTATTATCCCGCTATAAACATCCTTTCAGCGCCACTATCGGCGAAGAAGCACATCGTAGAGGTTTGCCAAACGAAATGAACTACGTGATGGATTACCGACTGATATACTGTCTACGCAACGGTCTTCCTCTTGACATGGATGTATACGATGCCGCCGAATGGTCCTGCATCACAGAATTAAGCGAGAAGTCGGTATTGAATGGAAGCATACCGGTAGAGATACCGGATTTCACTCGGGGAGCATGGAAAACAAGATGAATAAAAGAAGATTCTTTTTCAAGAATTTCAAGGTAAGGTGAATATGCCGTTCTACGGCTTTTTCACCGATACCGCATCGAGCGGCAATCTCCCGATAAGTCATGTTCTCCTCCCTGCTCATCAAGAATATCTCACGTTGCCTTTTAGGTAACACGGCAATTAACCGATCGATATATTCTTTTAAATCCTCAGCCACCATTTGGTCTTCCTGATTATACGGTTCTTCGTTCTCTATGGAACGTAGTATCGTCATTTTGAACATATCTTCGCGCATCCTGCTGCGGGCTTTATTAAAAATGATATTCCGGGTAATAACAAACAAAAAGCCCTCCACCTTCTTGTTGTTATCCAATAAGTGGCGTGCTTCCCAGAATTTCACAAAAACATCCTGCACGATTTCAGCAACAGTATCAGAAGAAGTTACATAAAGTTTGGTAAAATTGTAGACCTTCTGACAATAATAATCATACAATGCAGCAAAGGCTATATTATTGCCATTTTTCATTTGTTCTATCAACTCTTCTTCCTTCATATTGTATAAAATCTTGTGATAGACAAAAGTAATATTTTTACCGCGAATTACATCTATAAAATACATGAAAAATGCCATAGATTAACACAGTCTGTTATAGTTATCAGATATAACTGATAACTATAACAGTTTTGTACTAATCTATGGCAATATTCAGAACAGCAGTTAATTTCCTACCGGAATCTCCGTGCGTTTCCCTGCTGCCGATACAGCATAAAGTTTATAGCTACTATCCCAGTTGCCGGAAAGAGTGAACATATCGGTAGTAGAAGAGGTTGTTTCACCACTAGAAACAAAGACAAGTTTACCAGTCTGATCCTTCACCTCATAAGCCACTACATTCTGCCAATTCTTGATTGTAATGGTATTACCGCTTCGTGTTGCATTTGTTCCGGATATTACTTCAGGCTTGTTCTTATACAATCCCCATGTATTGTCCGAAATATATTCCAAAGCAATATTCTGCAATTTGTCATATCCCAGATTCTCTACTTTCTTTTTCAGTTCATCAACCATTTCTTCGGTAACTTTCAAAGTTTTCGTATCATAATCTTCAATCGACCTGTCCACAGGTGTCAGGAATCCCCATTTCTCGAAGAAATCAAGTAAATTCACCTGCGCCGCCACACAACAATTATAAACGAAATCCATTTGAATCTGTCCCTCACTCATGCCACCATAATCTTTTGTACGAGCATACTCGAAAACATCCGGATAGAAACCGCCACGGTCCGACTGCTGAAGAGGAGTCCGCCCAAGCACTTTACCGAAGTAAAGCTCCAGTTGCCAGAAAGGAACCAACTTGCAAAACACATCATCCGAATCATCGAGATTTTTAAAATCAGCATGAGAAGCTTTCGGAACAATAATACCATTCCATGCCTTTGAATATCTGTTACGGTAAACCGCTCCCATATCCTCGGTTTGTATCCGGGAGGGTTGCCCGAAAATTGTAGTCTGCACATACTCGGACATGATATTATTGGTCACCTCCGTCAGTCCTATCCACTTAACGCCCGGGCGGGTCTGGTTGCAATGCCCGATTTCGTGAGCAGGTCCCCAGCAACCGGTGGTTTTCAAGACATTAGGATCACACACATCCCCCATGGTTGACTGATTGTAAGCCGTATGATATGCAGTAGCGTACATAAAAGAGTGATACATGACATTCAGATATATCCTGTTCTTGAACATCTTGTCATATTTCTCCAATCCGAGAAGTTGCATTTCACTGTGAGCAATCTTATCATAAAGATCAATCAATTCATTACCGTTTGTGGAAACATATTTCCTAAAATCGTTAGTTTCAAATGTCAAGTGTGCATACTTGCCTACCACATCAAAATATTTGTCCGTAGCTTTCCCCAACAATTCGCTCCAACGTCCCTGATGTTCTTCTTTCTGCGAATCAAAATAGCCATTCACTGTACCCGAAGCAAAATGAATCTTAACAGGCTGCGCTGTTTCCGCATTCTCCAATGTTTTGGTATGATACATCACATATACGAGTCCTTTCCCTGTCATCGTCAGTTTATTAATACCGCGATATAACGGATACGTAACTCCTCCGAAACCGTCACCTCCCGGTACGTCCAGGTTTTGTACTTTCATTCCGATGTTCTGTCCATGTGTGTCGCCCACCATTACAACCAGCGTCTCCCCTTCTTTCACCGAGATACCTGTCGGATTGTCAAGAAGGCTGTACGGGTTTGTTTTGTGGGTTTCCGACTGAATATCCGGATTCGGGAACGCCTTATAGTCCTCCACACGGAAGTTTCTGTCATACTTATCCTTGAACATATAATAAGCCAGATTCTTAAAGAAAGGATACTTGCAGTTCTCAATATCCGCTTCCATGATTCCCGCTTTCAAGTTACTACACGTTTCATCTTCAAAAAGAGTAGAATAATCAAATGCATTCAGATTCTTGGCATAGAACTCCATTTCGGCACAAGAAGCAAATCCTTGCCCGTCTCCTGCTCCGCTTTTCACGACAAAACGGAAAGACTTAGCCCGGACCGTATTATCAAAGGTTACTCTGGTAGCTGTTGCCGAACCCTCAAAATCCTTATCCAGCAACTTCGTAAATACACTCCCGTCTTCCGAATACTGTATTTCCACTTCTTTAAAATGACCGTTATATCCTGTGGAACGGGGATAATAAATCAGATAATCCACATCAGACGCTTCCGCAAAATTATAGGTCAGCGTAATAGGGAAATAATTCGCTCCGCCATTCGACCAGCTCGAATGATACAACGTTGTATAGTCACCGTCAAAAGACTTTTCAATAGCATCTTCTCCCTGATGAGAAGTATCGTGCCCACTCACCACTTTCACTTTGATGTCACCTTCGATGTCTTCTCCCGCACCTCCATTATATTCATTCAGGCCATGTTGTGAAACCAAGACCGAAGCAGAAACCGGGGAGTTTTCTTCCGAAGCACCTTCCGGTAAAACCTCAGTAAAGACTATGGCTCCCTCTCTCTTTTCATCCAACGTACTACTTTTCACTATATAAGTGTGGGTAGACGTCACCATTTCCGGTGCGCGGGATTTTGCCTTTTCAGTAATCCAATCAGGAAACCCGGCACTCACTTCCACATTGGTCGTGACATTAAAAGTAATCTCTTTACCAATGACTTCCACTTCAAACACGTTCGTATCAATCAGGATAGCAGCTTCATAGCCCAGTTGCCGAACTTTAACCGTCTTCTTCTGCCCTTCCGCCGTTATCGTAATGGTAGCTTCACGTACCAATCTTTCTTCACTTTCGTCTACGGAAACTTTCAAGATCTTTCCTGCCACAGAAAGCGTACACCAGTTTTTATCCGCTTTAGCCTCCCAAGTCGGAGCATTCGTTGAAACCGTTATATTTTGCGTTCCGGCTTCACTTTTGAAATCCACCACTTCCTTATTAACGGACAAATCGACCACTTCCAGTACTTCATCATCACTGGCACAAGAAAAAGCGACAGCCCCCTGTACAAGTACGAAGAAGATAATCAAGTATTTTTTTATATGACAATTTACCATTTATCAGATATATTATTATGTAACATCTATTATTCAAAACATCCAAATAAAAAAGGCGGAAATCTAATATTATTCTTAAAAAGAAATATTCATATTTCCGCCTTAGTTGTCAAAAAGACAAAATTTCCCCAATTATTTCAATGTCTGCATTCTACGCTCCTTACTAATCAGCTTCAGGATCGACAACGCTTGCATCAACCTCAAACAGTTTAAATTCTGACATACTGAAAAAGACAGAACCTGTATTCGTATGATTCACCGAATAACGTATATAACGATAAGGTTTTGAATTATTTCCCATGACAGGCGATGTGTAGGGCGATGTACTCATCAACATGCCATTCTTAGCCTTTGTAAGATTCTCAATCAGTTCGAAGTGGACTCCGTCATTACTACCCATAATATCCACATCATCAGGAATATTACTTCCATTACGTGCTACCGACTCATACTTAAAATAAGTAATTTCTTTCTTCACGTCTATCTGGAACCAGTGGGGAGCTGCAGGAATAGGATTATTCCAAGTAGAATGAAAATAAGAATTGGCACTGGCATCTCCGTCAATGAGGTTTGCGATAGGACCTTCCGATTTTTCCTGAGCATTCGTCGACAACTGGTCCACCGTCAACGCTATTTGTTTGGACTCACCAAAGACCACTTGTACCGGAGCCGGTTCCGAAACAGCCTTGATTGTCTGAACATTTCCCGCATCACCGGTTTCGCTATAAGACTGGACTTTAAATTCATATTCTCCAAACTTTTTACGTGTATCCGGAATCAACACACTATCCGCATAAACACTGGCCAATCTTACCACATCCTGTTCCAGCAAATAATCATAATAAGATACTTTTATATATCTGATTGTATTATCATCAGGTGTTGCCCAACGAAGCACAATGTAACCGGGCTTGTCTTGAGTGTCAGCGCTCAAGTCGATCACATCAGAAGGGATAATAGGCTTTGTATCTTCGTCACTACAACTAGCGAATCCTATCAAAAGTAGAGTGACAGCCAATAGAAATATGTTTTTCTTCATAATAGTCATGCTAAAATTTAATTAATAATTAGGATTCTGTACCATATTAGGATTCTTGCTCACTTCTGCTGCCGGAATAGGTAACAAATACTGCCGCGGAGTATCAAAATTGCGTACATCAGGAAGAGTTTTCACAGTGGCAAACCCATTAATATCAGTAGCATCAATATTCATACCCTTCACCGGTACATTAAAGTATTTATCTCCCAGTTTCCAACGACGAATGTCCCAGAAGTTCTGCTGTTCCAGATAAAGTTCGATCATTCTTTCCTGTCTCACAATCTCTGTCAGTTTACCGTTCAGGCCACCATTTCCCTCATAACTGACAATCGGATTTTTTGCATTCTTCCAAGAATCCTTGACAGAAAGAAGTCCGGCACGTTCACGTATTCTATCCAGTTTTACCATACCTTTTTCAAGATACCCATCTTTATTATAAGCGATACATGCCTCCGCATAACTCAAATACAATTCCGCCAGACGAATAACCGGCCATGGGTAATCTTTAGAAGGTTCTTTTTGCGACTTGGAAGCAGCTACTCCCGGATGAACACCTTTTTTATTCAGGTATCCGGTTTTTGAGTAGTTATTGTTTCTACCTTGCTTACCACAATTACCTTGTTCTGTAAAATCTGTCAACCATTTCTTTCCTTCTGCCCGCTCGGCTTTCGCTACATAAGCGTTCTCTTTAGATTCTGTCTGGCATTCATAATAGCCATTCTGAAATGCAATCCATGCATAAAAACGAGGTTCACGGTCAACATTCAGTTTTATAGTTTGTCCTTCCCCATAAGTAGCACCATCGGGGAACGGAACTACCGAGAACCGATTTTGATAATCAAACTCAGGATCTTCGTCAATCGGGAGTCCGTTTTTCGTATAAAAACGTTCCACCATAGTCAAAGTCGGTGCAACTCCATTCCACGAACCGTCACTTAAATAAGGCAAGGATTTAGGCTGCAAACCATACGCACCTGCTTTACGGGTCTCTGCAAACAATACTTCTTTGGAATTGTCTTTATCCATAAATGTAAAACGCAACGTACGCTGTGTTAGATCTTGAGGTTCGGGATAACCGCTCAAGTCCCCTTCTCTCATCTCATATAAACTATATCCGTTGGACTCAGCCAGATTAATAGCCTCAAGTGCGGCATCAGCCGCCTTTTTCCACTTATTTTCATCATAAGAAAGAGGCATCAACGAACTACCATCCGTATTAACGAAGTCACTATAGTATTCTGTATTACCATTAAACAAAGGAGAAGCTGCATAAAGCAATAATCTGGCTTTAAGAGCTTTTGCAGCCACACTGGTTGCAAGTCCATATTCCGAACCGGTCCGGGTTGCAGGCAACCTTCCGGCAGCATCATCAAACATATCACAAGTCCACTGTACACACTCATCATAAGAGGTACGTCCCAATAAATTATCTTTGGGAGTATCCAAAACCGGCAATTCTTTCACCAAAACGACAGGACCATAGCATTTAATCAACAACATGTGAAAATAAGCAATCAGGAAATCAGCCTGAGCCACATAGCTGTCTATGGTTGCCTGGTCGATGCGGGGGACAGACGTAATATTCTTCTTTAACAGATAACACTGGCGAATACCCAGAAACAAATCGTTCCAGTAACTGATAATTAAGTTTCCCGAGGTATACACACCTTCAGCAAACTTTACGTAAGACTCTTGAGTAAAAGGGCTTATTATTTCATCTCCACTGAAGTCCAGACAGGTCTGTACCATATTAATCTGCGGTATATATCCATAACATGAATACAGGAATCTTTCTGCTGCTTTAGGACTGGAGAAGGCATCCTTATCGCTTGCTTTCTCCGCCGGTACCACATCCAAGAAATCACAGGAAACCATTGTAAATCCTGCAAACAATGCTAAAAACAGATATTTTATTATTTTTTTCATACTATGTAAATTTAATTATTGAAAGTCATTTGGAAACCAACATTAAAGACGCGTTGTGTCGGGTATTTCAAACCACTACCACCGCCTTGTTCCGGATCCCATAAATCAAACTTGGAGAATGTCAACAGGTTAGAACCGCTGATATAGAAACGCATTCTCTTAAATGTATACCCGAGCTCCATATTTTTCAGTTTCAAGAACGAACCGTCACGCATCCAATAATCGGAAGTACGGCCGGAGTTACCGGGATTCGTATTATTCAAACTTGTCTTACGGGTCAAACGCGGATATTTTGCATCCACATTCTGATTAGTCGGTGACCATCTGTCGTTTGCCACAAACTGCAACACATTACGCAGTGAATTGTCTCCGAAAGGATGGAATCCACTCATAAACAAAGAAGTTTTCGCTACTCCCTGGAAGAAGAAAGAGAAGTCCCAGTTCTTATATTTGAACGAAGGTCCGAAACCATATACGATTTCAGGAACAGTCGGATTTCCAATCCACGTCCAGTCGTCCACATCCACGATATCATCTCCATAACCATGCATATTTGAGACATTGAGATATTTAATATCACCGGCTCCCAATGTAGATCCCATTTGTTGATTGTAACGGTCTATTTCAGCCTCATCCAAGAACAATCCATTTGACAAATATCCCTGGCTCACATTAGCACTCTGACCCACTTTTGACTGAAAAGCATATTTAGGAGCTTCGTCATATTTAGTAATCTCATTGTGCGCATAAGTAAACGTTCCTTTAAAGTTCATATAGAAATCCTTGCTGAACGCCTTGTTGTAATCAATCGAAAGGTCGAGTCCCTGGTTTTTCATCTCGGCAAGATTACCGAACACATCAGTATTTCCGGTTCCCAAATATGTAGGAATAGTTCCTTTTTTCTGGAATATATCTCTACGGGTCTCACGGAAAATGTCAACAACAATGTTCAGGCTGTTCAATAATTGCAAGTCAATACCCAGATTGATCTTTTCTCCTACCTCCCAAGTGATGCTATTGTTTTCATAGCGGGTGTAAACAGGTCCGCTCAATCCATAGTTTTGGTCGATACCGGTAGTAAATCCCTTGCCGGACAAGTTAATTGTAGGCATATAAATAAATCTTTCGCCACCGATCTGGTCATTACCGACCAATCCCCATGAACCACGCAACTTCATGCTGGTGATGACTTTACGCAAAGGTTCAAAGAAACTTTCTTCACTGATATTATATCCCAGTGCTATGGAAGGGAAAAATCCCCAGCGATGTCCTTTCGCGAAATTCTCCGAACCGTTATATCCCATATTGACTTCCGCCATATATTTTCCATCGTATGCATACGAAAGGCGGCCTGCAAGACCTTGTTTACGTTTAGGCAGAGAATTGATAAGATTGTTACCCGGTACATTATTCACGAGTTCATCCTGATTATAAAGCAACATGGCATTTACATCATGTCTTCCGAACGTGCGGTTATAATCTACCATTGCTTCCAGATAAATCCGGCGATCTCCTGCCGTCTCGTTAGTACTATTCAAGTCAGTCGACACTTCATTACCGACTCTGTTTGTAGTATAGCTATATGAACCATCTTCATTCTGTTCATACGATCCCAACAGATATTTATTCCAGCCGGCGCTATATTTATTAATAGACTTCGACCAGTTTTTGAACGTACCCAACGCTTTGAAACGAAGCCCTTTAGTCAGGAAATCCAAATTCTGTTCAAATTCAAGAGCGGCGATAACCGTACTTTCAAACGTATCATTATATCCCGTAGTCAACTGAGCAACCGGGTTACCCTGATAAGCCGTAATCAAACGGTCCGTAGTACCCCATTTCACGTGATTGGTTGTTCCGTCCGGTTCATAGAAAACAGGTGCTTCAACCGGGCTTGAATTCATTGCATCTGCAAAAATATCATCAATTCCGCGGTTAGGCTCGCGCAAATCACGAAGTTGGACGTTCAATCTTACGGATAACTTTGATGATTTGCTGAGATATGCGTTGATATTATTCTGGAAGGCATAGCGCATCACATCAATATTATTGTTATAAGAGAAAAAGTCCTTAGAACGGTTCTTCAACATACCCGATTCGTGGTTGACCGAAATACTTGAGAAATAATCAATCTTCTTTCCACCGCCACGGATGTTAAAGTTAACTTTCTCATTGAAAGCTACATCGTTAAACATCTCATCATACCAATTCACATCGGGGAAAACATACGGATTGAGTTTCATACGTGTACCGTTAATCTTGTCCTGACTATACAAAACGTCCGGACTGCCGTCGTTCTTTACAGCCTCGTTGAACAGTTCCATATACGTAGCTCCGTCCACGAACTTAGGCGTCTTGGTCGGTTGGCTGATTTGTCCCTCTACGCGGAAATTTATAATCGGTTTATCCAGGTTTTGTCCGGACTTCGTAGTAACAATCATAACACCGTTTGCACCACGGGTTCCGTACATTGCCGTAGCGGTAGCATCCTTCAAAATGGAGAATCCGTCAATAACCTCGGGATCCAAAGCATTCAAATCAGCCGAAGATACCTGTACACCGTCGATGATAATCAGAGGAGACGTAGCCTCACTCAAGGTTGAGATTCCTCGAATCCAGAAATCCGACCCGTCTGCACCGGGACGACCTGTACGCTGAACAGCAACCACACCGGATAAACGTCCGGCAAATGAATTGGAAAGATTCGTTGAAGGGACTTTCAATTCCGCCGGACGGATAGCCTGCACCGAGCCTACCATACTCGCCTTCTTCTGTCCTGTTCCGTAAGCTGTCACCACAACCTCTTCAAGCGCCTGTGCATCTTCCGACAAATCAATAGCAAGTACTTTACGGTTGCCTACTTTCACTTCCTTAGCTGTGTATCCCACATACGAAATTTTCAGAACATCCTGCGGACCTGCCTGAATCACAAACTTACCGTCGATGTCAGTGATAACTCCCGTTGTGGTACCTACAATAGCGACACTCGCCCCAATGACAGCCTCGCCCGTGCGTGCATCCGTCACGACACCCACAATTTCCGTTTTCTTAGCTTGTTGGGCCGATTCCGTTTTACTCACTTTCAGAACAACATCATTGCCTTGAATCAGATAAGTGATTCCCGTATTAGCAAATACTTCGTTCAATACCTTATCAATCGGACCCGAACAATTGATATTTTTCAATCGAATGTTTTTCAAATCCGCCGCATTGTAAAAGAAGACATAATTACTGTTTTTTTCAATGAGCATAATAGCTTCTTTGATTGTAATAGACTGCCCTTTCACCGTGATATGCCCCTGAGCTCCAAGGACCGTCAACGGATAAAAAAGCAAAACCAGCACGATATACTTGAAATATCGCACGCTACTGTGAAAACTGAGTGATTTTCTCATGCTTTAATTAATTTGATTAGACATTCAAATTTCACAATTAATTATACCAATTAATTAATTTAGTTAATTATATTACTTATTTGATTTTGGTTGGTCTTGGATTATATTATATTTCTGTGATTGCGCTTGATATTTGGGTATTTCATGCACCGGATTTGTCATTTTCAATCCCATGTTTTCTAATACTGACCTGCCCCGCTATTTTGACGATCGTTTTAGCGTATAAGCCGCAGGGATTTAGTCGGCTTTTAACGCGCTGCAGCTTTGATGCCGAGGGCATCCATTGCCGAAGCCCACGCTGGGGGCGCTTTACGCTTCGGTGGGATGAGATTCGTACATATGGGTTTTATGGGTACTCCTTTTCCTATATGTCCATGCCGTTTTTGTACTTCTCGCTGGACCCCGCCGTGTTCGACCTTGTGGAGCCGCACGAAAACGCCATCCTCGACCGGAACACCATCACCCTCCCCGCCTACACCGAAACGACCGCCGTGCCGACCAGCATCGACACCACGCAGGACGGCGTTATCGTTCTGCGCCAGATTTTCTCCGGCTACGAGTTCTATTTCGACAAGTCTACCCAGACCACGGTCATGACCGAGGACAGCTACACCGACGAAATCGAGAGCGTCGAGTGGATCGTGGACGACCCGTCGATTGCCGAGGCCGTGCCGCAGGCGTCCCAGAACGGCAAGACCTACTACTGCACCTTCCGCACCTACCGCCCGGGCGAGACCTGCCTGACCTGCCGCGTAACGCGCACGGACGGCTCGACCGCCTACCAGTATTGCGATATTACGGTCGTTGAACCGACCGAGGAGCAGCAGACGAACGACAGCGCTCTGGCCTCGCCCGCCGAAACCGCGCCCGAGTCCCCCGACGCTGCCACGACCGATACGCTTCCCCAGACGGATACACTTTCTTAAATAAAATCAGCCGCCGGCTTGCATCCTCTTGCAGGACTGCACCGGCGGTTCTTTCATGGATTTTTTTATTTTCTGGCGAAATTTGAATTTTTTTATCAAAAAAGGCATTGTAATGTTTCGCCGTCTGTGTTAGAATGAATTATCAAAGACATTGCTCCCCCAAAGCAGTGTCTTTTTTTGAGAGAAAAAAGTTTCTGCATAGGAACTTTTTTCCGTCCGTGTTTTGCGAAGTCAAAACACAGATTTCCGTGGAACCTGTTCCACGGAAGCTCAGTTCTGATGTCGTACAAGCTCATAGTCGTCGCCCGAGCGGTAATAAGGGCAGGCTCCGCCGCGGGTCTGCACGCGGTAGAACTCGTCCTCGTCGAGATATGCCTCGCAGACATACTCGTCCATCTCGTCGTCGTAAACATTATAAGCGCAGTCCTCACAGGTTCCTGTCATGCGCGCACCTCATTTCTCTCATTGCTGCTATCAGCATATCATATTTTATCCCGCTTGTCGACAAACCGTGCCCACAAAACTTCCCCGTCAACCTGTCAGTTTTTCAATTCCATGCTTTTTATTTTTTGCAGACTGTGCTATGATACAGATAGATAAAATCCACCCCCAGGAGCGTGAACACTATGAAACTGTATACCTTTGATAATGGTGACGGCGTAAAGCGCGTCGGCGTAGAGCTTTCCGGCTTTCCGGGCCTCATCCGTGATGTGCGTGATTTCGGCCTTCCGTACCGCGATATGACCGACCTCATCCGTCACATCACCCCGTCCGAAAAGGAGCGCATCTCGGATCCCGAGGCCGCGCTCGACGGCCATCCGCTGCGCCTGTCCGCCGTCCGCGTCTGCTCGCCTATTCCCCATCCCGAGCAGGACATCATCTGCCTCGGCGTAAACTACGCCGCGCACGCCGACGAAAGCGCCCAGTTCGACCGCAAGGCGTTCCTGCTCGACCGCAAGAAGGCGACCTATTTCAGCAAGCGCGCATATCAGACAAGCGGCCCGGACGACCTCATCCCCTCCTACCCTGAGCTCGTGACCAGCCTCGACTACGAAGCAGAGCTCGCCGTCATCATCGGCCGCGACTGCAAAAACGTCCGCGAGCGCGACGTTGCGGCCTGCATCTTCGGCTACACCGTGATGAACGACGTTTCCGCACGCAATCTCCAGACCGAGCACAACCAGTGGTACTTCGGCAAGTCGCTCGACGGCTTCACCCCGCTCGGCCCGTGCATCATCACCGAGGACGAGGTCCCCTATCCGCCCGAGCTTGCGATTTCCTCGACCGTCAACGGCGAGACCCGCCAGAACAGCAACACCCGCTGCCTGCTGCACTCCATTTCGGAGATCATCGCGGAGCTGTCGCAGGGCATGACCCTGCTCGCGGGCACGATCATCGCGACCGGCACCCCGGCCGGCGTCGGCATGGGCTTCAACCCGCCGAAATTCCTCAAATCCGGCGACATCGTCACCTGCGAGATTGAGAAGATCGGCAGGCTCACCAACATGGTAAAGTAAAGGGGCGCGACAGAAATGGCGAAGAAAGCATCTGCTGAAAAAACCAATGTCATGCGTGTACTGGAGCAGCACAAAATCCCCTACACGCCTCACGAGTACCCCCACGGCAAGGAAGCGGTGGACGGCGCATCGGTCGCGCACCTGCTCGGCCAGGACCCGGCGCAGGTGTTCAAGACGCTGGTCGCGCGCGGA
>ERZ772897.2882-NODE-2882-length-13939-cov-3.822962_pt1 | contig 13939 bp, 13 predicted proteins | sample MGYA00512125_ERZ772897 | MGnify/ENA primary metagenome ERZ772897 (study PRJEB29015, sample SAMEA2737660) | human gut metagenome | biome: human gut; feature: human-associated habitat; material: faeces | place: China | collected 2012 ... | reverse complement strand
ACAGCAAAAATATAAAGAAACATAAAAACGATGTGTTCCGATTAGCACAGTTAATCACAGCCAATACAAGGCAAGTTCTCAGTCCGGAAATAGCAGAGGATATGAAAAAGTTCTTATCTGAAATAGCTGATGAAACAGTGGATTTAAAGTCCTTGGGTATAAGAGGAACAGATAAGAAGAAAATGACAGATATGTTGTACCAGTGTTATGGGTTGAAGGATAATACATAGTAAAAGTGTTCTTGAAGATTTTGGACTCGCCCTGAGAGGGGAGGGTGCGGACATTTTCTTGGACAGGTTAAACAGCCAATCCAAGTCTACGTCTGTACTCCATAGGACTCATGTATCCTAATGGAGTATTAATAAGGTATTGTGTCCAAATTGAGAGTTTGTTTTGGGGAATGCTTGAAGCTGACGGGATATTCTTGTTTAAATTGTCGTTGTATGTTATAAATAAATCACAAGTATAACAACACGTGACAAGGAGAAAACCAACATGTACGATTATTTAATAGTAGGCGCCGGTCTCTACGGTGCCGTATTCGCCCATGAGGCGAAGAAAGCGGGCAAGAAGGTTCTGGTGATTGACCGTCGTCCGAATATTGCAGGAAATGTGTATACAGAGCCGATGGAGGGCATCCAGGTTCACAAGTATGGCGCGCATATTTTCCATACGAATAATAAAGAGGTCTGGAGTTATGTGAACCAGTTCGCGGAGTTTAACCGTTTTACAAACTCCCCGGTGGCGAATTACCACGGCGAGCTGTATTCCCTGCCGTTCAATATGTATACGTTCAACAAGATGTGGGGTGTCGTGACTCCGCAGGAGGCAGCGGCGAAGATCGAGGAACAGCGCAAGGCAGCAGGCATCACGGAGCCGAAGAACCTGGAAGAGCAGGCGATCAGCCTGGTTGGCACGGATATTTATGAGAAGCTGATCAAGGGCTATACACAGAAGCAGTGGGGAAGAGAGTGCAAGGATCTTCCATCCTTCATCATCAAGCGTCTTCCGGTTCGTCTGACCTTTGACAACAACTATTTCAACGCCCTGTATCAGGGAATCCCGGTTGGCGGCTATACGAAGATGGTTGCCAATATGCTGGATGGCATCGAGGTTCGTCTGGAAGAGGATTATTTTGAGAATAAGGCTGATTGGGATGCGATGGCAAAGAAAGTAGTTTACACCGGCGCGATCGATGCGTATTTTGAGTATTCGCTGGGCGTGTTGGAGTATCGCTCCGTCCGCTTTGATACAGAGGTTCTGGATATCCCGAATTTCCAGGGCAATGCGGCAGTGAACTATACGGATGCGGAGACTCCGTGGACGCGTATTATCGAGCATAAATGGTTTGAGTTTGGCAAGGATGCGGATGGCAATGATCTGCCAAAGACGGTTATCAGCCGTGAGTACAGTTCTGAGTGGAAGTTAGGCGATGAGCCGTATTATCCGGTCAATGATGCGAAGAATGGCGCGCTGTATGAGAAGTACAAAGAGCTGGCCAAGAAGGAAGAGAAGGTGATCTTTGGCGGTCGTCTGGGCGAGTATAAGTATTATGATATGGATGCGGTGATTGCTTCGGCGTTGGAGCTGGTGAAGAGGGAGCTGTAGGAGAATTTTTGATTTTTATCCGGATCGGCGGATGGTTTCGGAATCATGAAATGGATGGGAAGCTATCTGCTGATTCAGATAAAATGGTGAAATGAAAATTGCAAATTTTTAAATTGCTAAAAAATTGTAATTTCGCTTGAATCTTACGGACTATAATGTTATATTATATATAAAGGATGCCACCGATAGACGGTTTGGTTCCCTAGTGATTAAGACAAGAAAATAGCCGCAATCGTGTCAGGATGGGCGGCTATTTTTTTGCGCTTTTTTCTACATCTTTGCCAAGTGAATATCCGGCTTTGAAGCAAGTTGCGCCGAAACTCAAAATCGCTAGTACAATTCCAATGATTTCCATATGGCATCCCTCCTCTCAGGTAGATTCCCTTGCAGGTATCTATGTAATCAGAGGGTACGCAGCCCTCTGAAAGAGGACCAAGCCGCCTACCGTGTTATGGTGGCATCCATAGATTGATTGTATCACATTTCTTTTAAATTCGAAAGTTTTTTTGCACTGTTTAAATAAAAAAATGCACATATTATTTTTGCGTAGGCATCAATTTCTCCAAATCCTCCATCATTCTCCCCAAATCCCGTTCCACCACCTCATACACCAGCACATCCGGCTTATTTTCGTTCAAAAATTCCGGCTCGAATGCCTGCCAGTGATAGAAATCGGTATGCGCGAAGTATTTCGGCAGTCCTGCTAACAGGGCGGTTCCGAAGGAGTCACGGTAAATCGCGATGCGGCGCGGGTCGGGCGTCTGGACTGCTGAGATGTGGGCGATGTTGCCATCGTCAGAGGCACTGTCGTAGTGGATGGTTACGTTGTTTCGATAACCGGATACATCTGCTTTGGTATCGTCGCACATGGATTCTGGCATGTGGAACAGGTTCGCCAGATCGCCCGGATCGCGTGGCTCATAGGTGACAGTGACGTCCTCGATCGGCGTGGAGGTGCCGCCAGCGGCATCGATGATCTGCCCGGAGACGAGAAATCCGGCAGCATCGTTCCAATGGGTGTCGGTTTTGAAATACCACTGATAGTCCCGGCGGTTTTTGAGCTCCGGGTATGGATTGACAACTGGGACATTTGTGTGTATTTCCAGATAATCGAGCAGTTCACTGCGGCGGGTAGGTCCGTCCGGTGCGGTGAAGCCATCCGGGAGGAATTCGCTGTATACGCCTTCTTTATTGGGAGCACACAGGAAGATAAATTCGGTGCCTTTTTCTTTCCAGGCGTCGTGGACGGTCTGGAGTTTGTCTGCCAGCATCTGGAGTTCCCCGGCGGAAAAACGGTTGGTGCCGAGGAAGTCCTCGACAGAGCTTCCGAGCGTGTAAAAGTACCAGCCATCTTTTCCGGTGATGACGTCCTGCGAGTCTCCAAACTGAAATAAGGAGAGGTTTAAGCGGGCGTTCAGGCTTAAGAAGCGGTTGCGGAACGCCGCGTGGTCGTTGATCCAGTCCTCAACACCGGATGGAAAGGTATCGATGGTTTCCAGCGACAGAGTTGGAAATGCCGTCAGACTGCGGTTTTCGCCGGTGCCCTCATCGGCTGTGGTTTTCAGGATAGGAAACAGCAGGTTGGGGGAGAGGATGCAGGCGAAGAAGACTGCGATCATGATATGAGTGCGTTTCATAGGATAAAGTCCTCAATTCATAAATTTTTATTCATTTCTTGAATTTTCCGTAGTGTTTATGGTTTCATTGATAGCATTTTCGGAAGATTCGCCGTTTACCTCTTTTTGAATAGTAGCTTCTTCCGGTATATTTGTTTTTTTCAGTTCATCGTCCTTTTTCGGCTTTTCAGCCGCTTCGGAAGCATCGGTTTCTTCTATTATTTCTGCGTCCTCCACCGCCTTCTCCGTCGTTTTCTCCACCAAATCAAACGTCACCTGCGCCTTAAACAGATCCCCATCGATATACAAACTAAACTGCCCTTTCTGCAGTTCCGTCAGATCTTTGGCGATCGATAGTCCCAGTCCGCTTCCCTCGGTGGTGCGGGCGACGTCGCCGCGCACGAAACGCTCGGTCAGCTCGTCCGCACGGATGTTGAGCGGATTGGCAGATATATTTTTGATGGTGAAGACTGCCTGACCAGCAGTACCGGTTTCTGCATTTCCGGGAACGCGGGCGAGGTCTACGTAGACGCGGCTGCCTTCCATTGCATATTTGCAGACATTGTTGTACAGGTTTTCAAGTACGCGCCACAGGCGGCGTCCATCGGCGCGGATCATCAGCGGTTCCCGCGGGGCATTGATGATGAGCTGCAGATGTCTGGCCTCCAGTTTTTCTTCAAATTCGCCGTTGGTCTGAAATGCCATCTGGACGAGGTCGATGTCGGTAAATTCAAGCTTTACATTGCCGGAGCTTGCTTTCGATGCCTCGACCAGATCTTCTATCAGTGTTTTCAGACGCTGGGATTTTTGATCGAGCACGTCCAGATAGGCATTGATCCGCGCATCTTCAATATGTTCCCGCTTCATGAGGTTTACATAATTTATAATCGAGGTCAGCGGCGTTTTGATGTCGTGTGAAACGTTGGTAATCAGGTTGGTTTTGAGGCGTTCGCTCTTCATTTTCTCCTGAAGGGCGGTTTCAAGACCGGAACTGATGTTGTTGAGTCCCTCTGCCAGCGTGAGCTCCGGTCCGTCAAATTCATCGAGGTTGAGCTGGTAGCTGGTTTCTCCGGTGGATAGCTGCTGGACGGCGTCGCGGATGGATTCCTGTTCGATTGCCTGCCGGAACAGTATGTAAAAGATCCACAGGTTAAACAGCAGAAATACCAGCACAGTCAGACCTGTCAGCAGGTAAACAACGTATAAACTTGCATACACGCGGTCCCAGAAATACCAGGCAAGGCTGATAAGTGCTGTGTTGATTGCAAGATAGAGAACAAATCCGATGCCGAGACGGCTGCGGAAGTTCTGGCGTGTTTTGAGGATCGCCATTTTTTTCTGGAACCGGCAGATCAGGCTGGAGGTCCACAGGGTACCGGCGCGGTAGCGGCGCAGGAGGCTGAAAAAGAGCAGCAGTCCGCCCAGATACAGGACCAGCGCCTGCAGGCTGTGATCGGAGAAGTACCAATACTGCGATGGAATGACCAGATGCAGGATGCGGATGAGAATCAGGTCGCTTACAACCAGGGCGATCGCGGTCATGGCGGCAAAAAAGACGATGCCGGTTTCGGTGCCGCTCTTGTCGAAGCCGTGCAGTGTCACGTCGAAGCTGCGGTAACTCTGGTAGCCGGACACCCGGAACAGAAACAGGAAGCTTAAAAGCAGTCCGATCGTTGCAAAGATTGTCAGTGCAAATCCGGTCAGATACAGGTGCTGCCGGTGCAGGTATGCGGTATGCGTGCGCGCGTAAAGGTCAGTGACTGGATAATTTGTATCGATTCCGATCAGCAGATAATAGTCGCTGCCGGTGTACGGGTTATTGGATGCCAGTGCGGAAATGCTGCTGAGCGGGATCGCTTTCATATTGGTATCGTAGAAAACGGAATTGCCCGGCAGGTACGCGTAACGCCCGTATTCCTTGACATTTTCCGGCGTCAGGGAATCGGTGTTTGTAAACTGGGTTGTTTCGCTCTGATCCGAATCTGGCTCCGTGTACTGGATTTTAAAATGCAGGTTGGATGGATTGGCGACGAAACGGTTATACACTGTGTAATAACGATGCAGTGTGTCCATGATCTCGACCGCCGCGTCCTCCAATGTGCTGCGCTTCCGGCTGGCAGAACGGTAGCTGTAGATCCGCTGTGGCTCCTGAACCGACCATTCGACGTAGCCTTCGCGGCTCTTGACGCCGTCTTCCGGTTCGGAAAGCTTCTGGCAGTTAAAGTCGTCGTCGAGCTGGTACCCCATGGATTCCAGATAGGAAATCAGGGAGGACAGGGAGAAATTTTCGGTCTCGCTTGGTCCAAAGGTCATTTTGAGCATCCGGCGCGAGAGGTCAATCGAGCTGTCGGCGCCGAAGACGTCCTGATAGTCCATATATAGGAAGATATCGTTCAGATCGTTATTAAATTGTGTGTTAAATTCCGCGGTGTCCTCATAAGGAACCGAGCCAATGCCGGTCAGCCCCAGACCGAAATTTCCGTGAATATACATGAGGCAGATACCAGTCAGCCCCAGAATCAGGAAAAACAGATGCGCGAGACTGGCGATCCATTTCTGGATCTGCATCGGAATATGTGAGAGTTTTGTCATAAATTTTGCAACTCCTAACTTCTGTTAGATGGATGATTCACATTTTTACTGCTTCTCAACTTTATATCCAACACCCCAGACAACCTTCAGATAGCGCGGCTCTCTCGGGTTAATTTCGATCTTTTCGCGGATATGGCGGATATGAACCGCAACTGTATTGTCCGCGCCGATCGCCTCCTCATTCCAGATCGCCTCGTAGATCTGGTCGATGGAGAAGACTTTTCCGGCGTTTTTAACGAGCAGAAGCAGGATGTTGTACTCGATCGGTGTCAGCTTGATGAGTTCGCCGTCCACGGTTACTTCCTTATTTTCATCGTTGATCTGTAAGCCGCCGCATTTGAATACGTGGTTGCCCATCTGATTGTTCATATTTCCCAGCTGCGTGTAGCGGCGGAGCTGAGATTTCACGCGGGCGACCAGTTCCAGCGGGTTGAATGGCTTCGTGATATAATCATCCGCCCCGATATTTAAGCCCAGAATCTTGTCCGCATCCTCAGACTTCGCGGAAAGAATAATGATCGGGATGCTGCTGGTCTCACGCACCTTCAGCGTCGTCCGGATTCCATCTAACCCCGGCATCATAACGTCCAGAATCATCAAATTCACGGTGTGCGTTTTTAAAAGCTCCAGCGCCTCTGCGCCGTCATACGCCTTGATAACCTCAAATCCCTCACCGGTTAAGTATATGTCAATCGCTTCTACGATCTGTTTATCATCGTCACATACAAGAATACTCTGCATAGCAACTCCTCCTTTTAATAGGGTAATATATAGATAATATAGTATACAAATTTCTGTATAGATACAATAAAGATACCTATGTCTTATAATTATACAACGAAAAAGAAAACCGCGGTATCCTAATTTTTATGTATTTCAAGTGATGCGTATTTCAGGAGAAGAGCCGCCCCCAATCTGTAGGAAACATCACTCGCGCCGGCACTTAGCGAGGTTTTTTCAAGCTTAGTGTCCGCTGCAGCGAGTGCAAGAGCGAGAGCGTTTTCCGGAAGATTGGGGGCGGCTCTTCTCTGTCCGGGTTGCGTCTTCTCACCAGAATCCTGCCGTTCATTTACAAGTTACCCTTGACAAACCCCACATTCTCCGCTACACTCTAAATTAATTTGAATATCAAACCATTTGAAATTAAAACTATCTTTTATAGAAGAAGCGGAGTTAAACGAGAAAATGACAGCTAGAATCATTGGAATCGGCGCATATGCGCCGGAGCAGGTTGTGACGAATCAGGATTTGACGAAATTTCTTGATACAAATGATGCCTGGATCCGGGAACGGACGGGTATTGGAGCCAGACATGTCTCGACGAGCGAGGGAACCTCGGCGTTGGCGACAGAGGCGGCGAAGCGCGCGATCTCGGACGCGGGCATTTCTCCGGAGGAGATTGAGATCGTGATCGTGGCGACGTCTTCCCCGGATCGGGCGTTCCCGAGTGCGGCGGCGGATGTACAGGGAGCCATCGGGGCGAAACATGCGGTGGCGTTTGACATCACGGCGGCATGTTCCGGATTTATTTACGCCTTACATATTGTGCAGGGATTTATTCAGACGGGCATCTACAAGACAGCGCTGATCATCGGTGCGGAGACACTGAGCAAGGTGTTAGACTGGACGGACCGCAGTTCCTGCATCCTGTTTGGCGATGGCGCGGGCGCGGCGGTTGTCCGGGCGGACGAGACGGGTGTGGTGAAGACGCTGGTCGGCAGCGACGGAACGAAGAACGACGTTCTGTACTGCCAGGCGAGAAGTCTTGAAAACTGCCTGACGGGCGGCAAGCCGGAGCTTGGTTTTATGCAGATGGACGGTCAGGAAGTCTTCAAGTTTGCGGTGAAGAAGGTACCGGAGATTGTGAATGCGATTCTGGAGGAGACCGGAACGGACCGCGAGGCGGTACAGCATTATCTGCTGCATCAGGCGAATATCCGGATTCTGGAAGCGGCGTCGCGCCGTCTGAAGGTTCCGATGGACAAGATTCCGGTCAATATCGAGCGCTACGGCAATACGTCGGCGGCTTCGATTCCGATTCTCTTGGATGAAATGCACCGGGACGGACGCTTAAAACGCGGCGATACGCTGGTGATGGCAGGTTTTGGCGCGGGTCTTACCTGGGGCGCGGCATTGATGACCTGGTAGGTGCCTGGAGAAGCAAAAAAATATATAGTAAAACTAATGTACATTATCCCATTTTTTGATAAAATATAAGAACAGTGATTGCATTTTTGCGGTCACAAAAAGAAAATTCATTTAAAAAGGAGATTGAAACGATGTTAGAGAAAATGAAAGAAATTATTGCAGAGCAGCTGAGCGTAGACGCAGATTCCATTACCGAGGCTTCCTCTTTCAAGGATGATCTGGGTGCTGATTCTCTGGACCTGTTTGAGCTGGTTATGGCTCTGGAGGACGAGTACTCCGTAGAGATCCCGGCAGAGGATCTGCAGAACCTGGCAACGGTAGGCGATGTTATGAACTACTTAAAAGAAAAAGGTGTAGAGGCATAATGAAAACAAAGATCACAGAAATGTTGGGGATTGAATACCCGATTATTCAGGGCGGCATGGCATGGGTGGCAGAACATCATCTGGCAGCAGCCGTTTCTGAAGCTGGCGGTCTGGGCTTAATTGGCGGCGCCAATGCACCAGGTGAGGTTGTCCGCGAGGAGATCCGCAAGGCGAGAGAGCTGACAAAGAAGCCGTTTGGTGTCAATGTCATGCTGATGAGCCCGTATGCGGATGACGTGGCAAAGGTAGTTGTGGAAGAAGGCATCAAGGTCGTAACGACCGGCGCCGGTATTCCAGGCAAATACATGGGCATGTGGAAGGAAGCCGGCATTAAGGTAATTCCGGTTGTCGCTTCGGTTGCACAGGCACGTCTGATGGAGAAGAGCGGCGCAGATGCAGTCGTTGCGGAAGGCATGGAGTCCGGCGGACACATTGGCGAGGCGACGACGATGACGCTCGTTCCGCAGGTGGTTGATGCGGTTTCGATTCCGGTGATTGCAGCTGGAGGTATCGCAGATGGACGCGGCATTGCGGCGGCATTTATGCTGGGCGCAGAGGCGGTCCAGATGGGAACCCGCTTCGTCGTATCGAAGGAATCTATCGTAAGCCAGGCTTACAAGGACAGAGTCATCAAGGCGAAAGACATTGATTCGACCGTAACCGGTATGAGTCACGGACATCCGATCCGCTGTCTTAGAAATAAGATGACGAGAGAGTATCTGAAGCTGGAAAAAGAGGGACGCCCGTTCGAGGAACTGGAGTATTTAACACTTGGAACGCTTCGGAAGGCAGTCATGGAAGGTGACGTGGACAACGGAACCGTGATGGCTGGACAGATTGCAGGTATGGTGAAGAAAGAGCAGACCTGTAAGGAAATGATTGAAGAAATGATGGCCCAGGCGGAGGCGCTTTTGGGCAGAAAGTAGAGAGTGAGTGTAACGCTATGAGCAAAATTGCATTTATTTTTCCGGGTCAGGGCGCACAGACCACTGGCATGGGACAGGATTTTTATCAGGAAACGGAAACGGGACGCGAGATGTTTGAGAAAGCAAGCGAGATCCTTGGGTTTTCAATGACCGATCTTTGCTTTGATCCGGCGCAGACGGACCGTCTGAATATCACGGAGTATACGCAGCCGGCGATGGTAACTGCCAGCCTTGCGATGATGCGTGTATTCATGGAACGTACTGGAATCCGCCCGGATGTGGCTGCGGGCCTGAGCCTGGGAGAGTATCCTGCAATGGCGGCTGCAGGCGTTATGTCTGACGAAGATGCCATCCGTACCGTGCGGCAGAGAGGTATTCTGATGCAGGGCGAAGTCCCGGTTGGTCAGGGCGCCATGTCTGCCGTACTGGCGATGGATGCAGAGAAGATCGAAGAGGTGATCGCGCCGATCGAGGGTGTGCAGATTGCCAACTATAACTGCCCGGGACAGATTGTTATCTCTGGTAAGACAGAGGCGGTTGCCGAGGCAGGAGAGAAATTGAAGGAAGCGGGCGCAAAACGCGTTCTTCCGTTAAAGGTAAGCGGACCGTTCCATTCCAAGATGTTAGTGGGAGCTGGCGAGAAGCTTGGAAAGGTACTCGATACCGTTGAGATTCATACACCGGAGATTCCGTATATTGCGAATGTGACGGCAGATTATGTGACCGATGCAGCCGATGTAAAACCGCTTCTGATGAAGCAGGTTTCTTCCTCCGTCCGCTGGGAGCAGACGATCCGGAAGATGTTAGCAGACGGTGTGGACACATTTATTGAGATCGGACCGGGTAAGACCCTGACTGGTTTCATGCGTAAAATCGACAAAAACGCGAAGGCGTTCAATATAGAGAAACTGGAAGATATCGACAAAGTAAAGGAGGCGCTTGGATGTTAAATGGAAAAGTAGCAGTTGTGACAGGTGCCAGCCGCGGCATTGGCCGTCAGATCGCTATTTCGATGGCGAAAGAGGGCGCTGTGGTGATCGTCAATTATAATGGCTCTGCGGCAAAAGCAGAGGAAGTTGTGAAGGAAATTACCGAGGCGGGCGGACAGGCGGAAGCCGTTCAGTGCAATGTTTCGGATTACAGCGCGGCGGAGGTGTTCTTAAAGGACATTATCAGCCGCTATAAGAGAATTGATATTTTAGTCAACAACGCGGGCATTACCCGTGACAATCTTCTGATGAAGATGAGTGAGGAAGAGTTTGACGCCGTCATCGATACGAACTTAAAGGGCGCATTTAACTGCATTAAGCACGTATCCCGCCAGATGTTAAAGCAGAAGGGCGGACGCATCATCAATATTTCCTCTGTTTCCGGCGTGATGGGAAATGCGGGACAGGCAAATTACTGTGCGTCCAAGGCGGGCGTGATCGGACTGACCAAATCCGTGGCAAGGGAGATTGGAAGCCGTGGTATCACGGTCAACGCGATTGCACCGGGATTTATTGATACGGAAATGACCGCCGTTCTTCCGGACGATGTGAAGAAGGCGATGGGCGAGCAGATTCCGTTAAAACGTTTCGGTACGACCGAGGATGTAGCGCAGGCAGCCGTATTTCTGGCTTCTGACCGCGCAGCCTACATCACAGGACAGGTTCTGTGCGTGGACGGCGGAATGGCGATGTAGGGAAAAGGTGCTTTACAGATAGGCACTTTTGGAACCGAAAGTGCCGTACGATAACGTAGTGGCAGCGGATTTTGCCGATTTGGAATGCGAAGCATCGGCAAAATCGTGTCGCAGTTTGCACAACGTGTGAACTGTGACGATAGAAAGGCAGGTTTTTAGATGGGAAATAAGACACGTGTAGTAGTAACCGGTCTGGGAGCGATCACTCCGATTGGAAATGACGTAGCAAGCTTCTGGCAGGGATTAAAGGATAAAAAAGTCGGTATCGCGCCGATCACATATTTTGATACAACCGATTATAAGGCAAAGCTGGCAGGCGAGGTGAAGGATTTTGATCCGAAGAAATACATGGATCCGAAGGCAGCGAGACGTATGGAGCCGTTTTCCCAGTATGCGGTAGCGGCAGCCGGTGAGGCGATCGCACAGGCGGGTCTGGATATGGAAAAAGAGGATCCGTTCCGCGTGGGAACCAGCATCGGTTCCGGTATCGGAAGCTTACAGGCGATGGAACGTGAGCATAAAAAAATGCTGGAAAAAGGACCGAACCGTGTGAACCCGCTGCTTGTTCCGATGATGATCAGCAACATGGCAGTCGGCAATGTGGCAATGCATTATGGTTTAAAGGGCAAATCCATCAACGTGGTAACTGCCTGTGCGACCGGTACGAACTCTATCGGTGAGGCGTTCCGCTCGATCCAGTACGGCGAGGCAGACGTGATGGTAGCCGGTGGTACCGAGTCTGCGATCACACCGCTCGGTATGGCAGGTTTCGCGGCTCTGACGGCTCTTTCTACCAATGATGACCCGGAGACGGCATCCCGTCCGTTTGATAAGGATCGCGATGGTTTCGTCATGGGCGAGGGCGCTGGTATCGTAGTTCTGGAGTCCTTAGAGCACGCGCAGAAGCGCGGCGCAAAGATTCTGGCAGAGGTAGTCGGCTACGGCGGAAGCAACGATGCATTCCACATCACTTCCCCGGCAGAGGATGGAAGCGGCGCAGCGTATGCGATGGAGATGGCGCTCAAGGATGCAGGTATCGCACCGGAGAAGATTGATTACATCAATGCACATGGAACCAGTACACACCATAACGATCTCTTCGAGACGATGGCAGTGAAAAAAGCGCTGGGCGATCACGCTTACAAGGTAAAAATTAACTCCACTAAGTCGATGATTGGACATCTTTTAGGTGCAGCGGGCGGTGTTGAGTTTATCGCCTGCGTGAAATCCATTGAGGATGGATTTGTACACGCAACCGCAGGTTTAAAAGAGGCAGGCGAGGGCTGCGATCTGGATTACACAATGGGCGAGGGCGTTCCGATGGATATCCACTATGCCCTGACCAACTCCCTGGGATTTGGTGGTGTCAATGCCAGCCTGGTAATCAAGAAATTTGAGGACTAAATATAATTTGAGGACGTTTTTGTGTGGATGATTGAATGATTGGAAGCGGCGCACTGGAGCTGGCGGAAGAGACTTGCAGCATACAAAAAGGATGTCTGGGAAAGCGAAAGAGGTAACTGAAATTATGATGGGAATTAAAGAGATCCAGGAGATCATCCCGCACCGTCATCCGTTTCTTTTGATCGACTGTATCGAGGAAGTGACACCGGGCGAGGGCGCGGTTGGATATAAAAATGTAACATACAACGAGCCGTGGTTTGCAGGTCATTTTCCGCAGGAGCCGGTCATGCCGGGCGTCCTGATCGTGGAGGCGCTGGCGCAGGTCGGCGCGGTTGCGATTTTAAGTGAAGAAGGAAATAAGGGCAGGACGGCATATTTCGGGGCAATCAACAACGCAAAATTCAAGAAAAAGGTAGTTCCGGGCGACAAGTTAAAGCTGGAGTGCCATATCATCAAGAGAAAAGGACCGGTCGGCATCGGAAGTGCGACGGCAACCGTCGATGGCAAGCTGGCTGTTTCCGCAGAGCTGACGTTTATGATTGGCTAATAAGTGAGGTTGAATAAGAGATGTTTAAAAATCTGTTTAAGAAATCGTATACTTCGATCAATACAAACGACCACGGTTCTGCCGGCGTAAGCCGTGCGGAGAGTGCGAAAGCAGATAAAAGGGCGGCAGAGGCAGCACAGGAAAAACCGGAGAAGATTCCGAGCCGTCCGACGGCGATGACGCCGGAAAGTCTGCGTTCTTTATGGCGTAAGTGTAATAAATGTGAGAAACCGATTCTGGTGCAGGATGTCAAGGACAACCTGTATGTGTGCCCGCGCTGCGGCGGATATTTCCGGATGCATGCGTACCGCCGGATTGAGATGCTGATCGATGAAGGTACCTTTGAAGAGTGGGATAAGGAGATGTCTGTGGTCAATCCGCTTGCATTTCCGGGCTATGAGGGCAAGGTTGAGGCAGCCAGAGAGAAAACTGAGTTAAATGAGGCGGTTGTCACTGGTAAGGGAAAGATTCACGGTTATGAGACTGTGATTGCGGTCTGCGACTCCCGTTTCCTGATGAGCAGCATGGGTCACAACATGGGAGAGAAGATTGCCCGTGCGGTAGAGCGTGCGACCGAGGAACGGCTTCCGGTTATCATCTACGCGGCTTCCGGCGGCGCGAGAATGCAGGAGGGCATGATCTCCCTGATGCAGATGGCGAAAACTTCCGGTGCGGTTAAGCGCCACAGCGACAGCGGACTTTTATATATAACAGTTCTTACCGACCCTACAACAGGCGGTGTTACTGCGTCTTTTGCTATGGAGGGCGATATTATCCTTGCCGAGCCCGATACTCTTGTAGCTTTTGCAGGCCCGAGAGTAATTGAGCAGACTCTCCGTCAGAAACTCCCAAAGGATTTCCAGACATCGGAGTTTGTAATGCAGAAAGGTTTTGTTGACGCTGTTGTAAGCAGAAACGCCCTGAAAGCTACACTTGTAAAATTGCTTAAGATGCACGGATACGGGGAGGTGTCGGAATAATGTCTGCTTATGATAAAGTTATGGCGGCGAGAGATGCCAATAAAATTACAACTGTTGATTACATAAATC
>ERZ772897.2876-NODE-2876-length-13945-cov-39.258099_pt1 | contig 13945 bp, 16 predicted proteins | sample MGYA00512125_ERZ772897 | MGnify/ENA primary metagenome ERZ772897 (study PRJEB29015, sample SAMEA2737660) | human gut metagenome | biome: human gut; feature: human-associated habitat; material: faeces | place: China | collected 2012 ... | reverse complement strand
TCCTATAGAAATAAAAGTATATTGACTGTTAGGTCATTGGATGAATCGTTTGGACACGGGTTTGTGAAATTCGGACCCCTTAGATAGAAATATCTATTGAATAATCGGATGAATTCAGGGAAAACTAAATAAAAAATGCTCAGAAATAACATTTTTTACATGTCAATCCTGAGCTAAGCTTAGAGTACACTCTAAGAAAGTGCAGAGACTACTGGAGGAATACAGTTTCCTTAATAACCAGCAAGAGCGTCCGACACCTTAAGCAGCAACGCAAGGTGATGATATAGTCCCTTCTGAATAGAAATATTCAGCAATATATTTACACATTAACCGTGTATCTGAATCAGACATAGTGTTTTTCATATAGTTAATACATGTAGAAACAAATTGAATATTTCCAGGAATATATCCTTCAGAACTGTCAATTCTATCTACTGATGCTGTATAAATAGGGTTATTATGATTCTTTTTATATGTTGGAATATTTAATTTTATTCCGCTATATGGACAAATTCCATTTTGTTTATCCCATTGCGCTTGTAAATCAGAAAGAGTTAAAGTGCATTCTTTATATCTTTTTCTACAGTTACGTAAAAAATATGAAAATATTTTTTCTGGATATCTCACATAATATGTATTATTAAGATTTAGCAAAAGCTGTTTATTCTTTTCAGAATTTGAATAATCTTTCATTGCTTGTGTGCGATTATTACTTAAAAATTTCATTGCACAAGAACGAGAACAAAAACTATGTCTACCAAATTTTTGGTTACGATTGTATTCAGATAATGGTTTTTCATAACTACGTCCACAACAATCACAATTTAATGTAATTAACTTTCTATGTTGTTTATATTTCATAATTTTAAATATTAGTTATACAAACATAACGTAAAAGTGTGGATATAGTTATAAATATTGTAAACATTAAGACGACTCCCGTATGCTCCACAAAAGGTTTCCAGAGTAATGTTGCCTTAAAACGATGCTTAGTTTGATAGTAGAGCTTAAAACTATATATGGTGAAGGAACATCACATGAAAATGACTTAATATTAGGTAGCTCCAACCGAATCTCTAGTTTAAAGAAAAACGAAGATTATGCCTGAAAATTGCTACAGCAACGAATATATGGAAGGAGAATGGGGCATTATGGTTTTGACAGCGAGGATGAAAATGAATAGGTCAATAACGTCAGAAATGACAAATCTTTTGTAACAGACTATACTCATATTGCAGCGTAATATGATTAGTCAACGGCTAAGCTAATGTCGTAAAAAGCTGGTTAAGAAATACTATGGATGTAACGGGTAACATCACAACACTGATAAGGTTGAGTTATAGGTTCGAGTCCTATTAGTATTACAAATTATCAAAATTAAAAACAAAAAGTATGAGTATATTAGATTTATTAAAGGAAAAGACTGCCAATGAAAAACAGAACTTTTTAAATTCTATAAGAATTAAAGCGTCTACTAAATTAAAAAACACAGACGATAATAAAATAATAGATATAATAAGTATAGTAGATGCATTTAATTCATCTTTATCTGTTACTAATTTAATTGAACAATCTTCATGTGTTCCTAAACAGAATATAGTTTTACCTACAGAAATATTAGGTCAGGGTGTAGATCAAATACCTTTACAAAAATATGACATCATTAGAGCGAAAATAGGTCCAAGTACACACTATGGAGTAATTTATAAAATAGATCCTGAACTAAATATTGCTTGGACAGTAAGTATAACTAGCGATATTGCTTTAAATAATCTAATTCCTATTAAAAGAAGCAGATTGTTTAAAACATTCTTTGTAGCTTATTTTCATCCTGTATTCTTAGACAAGAACAACTACACTTTTTGTAATGTTTTTGATAATAAAGAAGAATTTGATGAAACTGTAAGAATCATTAAAAAGTATTATAAAACAAATTTTAGAGTATGAAAATAGATTATAACAAAACAGCAATCATTCCTTTAGATTATAGTAAAGGAAGTAAAGGTTTGTGACTAGCAGTTAAAAAGAATAATAAATATATTCTGAGATTACTAGCTATATTTGAAACAGCTCTCATTGAACAAATCAAAATAAGCAACAGAGATTTGTTTGATTATAATGTATTTTACAATCTGAAAGAAGCATTATTAGATTATGATTTTACTTTAACTAAAAAGAATTATAATCAATTAGATGCTTTAGCTTCAATAAATGAAAAGAAACATTATGAACAATACTTAAAAACATTTTGTAGATGAAAAAGACTTTAAATCAATTAAAGGCAAGTAGAAGAAACCTATCTCTTATGCTTTTAGCAGGTATGATTACTAATCTAAAACATATTAAATACTTTGTCAAGGATACAGAAGTAATAATAAGAATAGATACTCTATTGACAGCTATAGAAAGACTTCAGTCTTCAATTAAAGAAACTACTTATGAATCGTGGTCGGCATAAAAAGGGTAAAGAAAAAGAATTCAATACTCAAGCAGAAATCTTAGATACTATACAGAAAGAGCTTCGTGTATTATTATCAATATGTAACGATCAATCATTCCATAGTATGACTGATTATTATGCAAAAGCATGGATTAGTAGTAATAATGGAAGAGACTATTATAGAATAGTCTCGTGGTATATTTGTAGTACATATTATCTTAATAATTTTATAAGTAAAGTTAAAATAACACTTGATGAAGTAACTATTAAAAATAGTATTTATACAATTAAGTTTGAATTTGGACATAATACAAAAATATTTAAATATAAACATGGATAAAAAAGGCTTAAGAGGTTTTATTAGGAATAGATTGCCTAAGACTTGGGAAATTGTTCTTACAAGAGAACGTAAACTTACTGCGTTCATTGAGTATGTGTATGAAGCAACTCCATCAGTAATGAAGGGAGGTAGAGGTTGGCGACGTGGTGTACATAACATTTCAGTCGGATTCAATAGATGCAAAATCTATGAAATGTTTCAAGCTGAAAAGAGTAAAGAAGGCTTGATATATTGGGTAGGCATCTATAATAAAATTAAAGATCTTGAACATCAAATGAATTAACATGGAAATTGTTCAATATGTTCGCTGGACTGAACCAGGAGAGCGAGAAAGACTACAGGAAGTAATGCAGCAATGCAGTGGAGAAATGGAATTTAGAAAGAAAGTAGCTTCTGAATTCAACATTAGTCCAATGGATGCAGCAGTTGTAGTAAAAAGATTCAAAAACGAATTTATCAAAATACTTAAAACAAAAGGATTATGTTAAAAGCAGGTATGTGGATCGCACAAGGTCCAGAAACTAATGTATTGCTCCTTTTAAGCGGAGTAGAACCATTATTAGAAGTAGTAGGTGCAATTGATCTTAATTACTTTAAACAGAATGGTAAAGCTAAAGATCTTACTAAAGACAGTCCTGAAGTAGTAGATATTATGATGTATCCTGAAAAGTATACATTTGCATTACCATCTATTACTGAAGTAGTTGATAATGTAGGTATTGGTGATTTACAAACTCTAGAAGGCTTAGGTGAAGATTCTAGAAAAGATAAAATCATCGAAGAAGGTATTGCTTACTATAAATCAACTTTACCATTATATGGTATAGAACAAGCTAAAGTAAGAACTAGACTGCATTTAAAGAAGAAATACAGCCTAAAAATGTCTCAAGCTAACTATGTATTTACTGTAATTTGTAAAGCACTTAACAGAGAACCATAATGAGCGATTTTAAGAGACTTATTGAAGCACTCAATGCTGAATTAGAGGAACCTTATAGGTTTACTTTAGACAAGATTATATCTTCTGCAAATTTTGATACTAAAGTATTAGGATATGCAGATAGTGTATTGGATGATTGGGCAAATATACCACCTAATTTAAAATCTAAGATAGTTACTAGTAACACTTGTCTAAGTATCAATAAGTGGATAAATAGAAGACTGTGGATGGATATTCTTAACAATCTATTAGAAGATAAAATATTAAGTCTTCAGACTAGATTAGTAAGAGTAAGGATTGCTATTAATATGTCATTGAAAATGGCATATCCTCTCAATGAAGAAGAGAAAGAAGAATGGAGAGAACATATCTCAGATGTATTCTATAAAAGATGTCTAGCAGTAAATAATTATTATTGCAAAGAAATTATAAAACTTCCCTTCTGAATTTAAGGATTGTAGTTATTGGGTTAACTACAATCCACTAAAATTTAGCTATATGACACAAGAAATAATAGATCTAGTGGAGCAAGCTAAACAAGGTTCTCAAAAAGCATTTAGTAAGTTATACTATAAGTATAAAACTGATATTTGGTACACTATTATGGGTGTAGTTAAGAATACAGATGTTGCTGATGATTTAACATCAGTAGTATTTACTAAAGCTTATGAGAAATTATCTATGTATACTCAACATATTTCATTTAATATGTGGTTAAAAACTATTGCTGTTAATGCATCAATAGACTATATACGTAGAAACAAAAAAGAGCAATTAAATAACTATGTTGATGAAGATGAAAATCCAATTCAACTATCTGCTTTAGAAAAAAATCCTGAAGAAGATTTGATTCTAAAGGAAAAATTAGATATAGTCTTACAAGCTATACCTACTCTTAAGAAGAAATATAGAGATTTAATTAATGCTCGTATAGATGGTATGTCTTATAAAGAGATAGCCAGTAAGCTTGCAATGAATGAATTAGCTGTAAAAGGTGATTTAAACAAAGCAAGACAAAAACTTAAACAGAAAACAGATTATTAACAAATACTTTCAACAATATGACTAGTTTTTGTTTACTCCTTTTAGGAGCATTAGCATCTTTTATCATTTCTAGAATGTGTAAAAGTGCTAGTTTGTACGTATTCTTAGTATGCGTACTTTTACTAGGCTTTGTTGTAGGTACTGGAGTAAAAAAGGTAGTTGCAAATACCTCAGATACTCCTTCTCAAGAGTTAGTTGTTACTATGGCTCCTAATCCCACATCTCAAGGTTCTACTGCTTTTGTAGGGACAGTAGATAACCAATCTTATGAAATGGGTCAGGAAGACGGAGGTGAGACGTTAGTAACAACTGATAGAGAAGATATACCTACCATGCCTAACAATGCAGAGATAGAAGATGACAGTTGACTGCACTTAATTTCATAATTTAAGTGTATTAATTGTTAAGTTATTAATTTATTTAAAACATAATCAATATGGCAAAAAGAAATAAAGGTGGAAAGACTCCAAGTGCAAAAGCAGCAAGAAACTTAGAAGCTTTGAAAAAAGCTAAAGAAGCAGTAGAAGCTTCAGCTAAAGTAGAAACAACAAAAGTAGAAGATTCTAAACCAGAAGAAAAGAAGCCTGAAGAGAAACTAGCTGAACGAAAGAAAGGTGGTGTCTATCAGACTCCAATGGGTAAATCAGCATATGAAACTCATATGTTGTGCACAAAATCACCGTATATGAGTCTACTTTCTCTTAAGATTGAGAAAGACAGTAAAGGCATTGAAAATATCAAAGCCGAGTGGAAGAACAATGAAACTAGTGAAACTACTAGTGTTCTATTCCCAGTATCTAATGTAAAGGAGGGAGACGGAATTGACGTCAAACGGATTAAGGAAGGAATTAAGAATCCTATTCCTGCTGAAGTTCCTGAAACTAAGCCAGTTGAGGAGCCAAAGAAGGAAGATCCTAAATCTACACCTACTGAAAAGAAACCTAAACAGCAGAAGCCAAAGAAGGAAAAAATAGAAGAAGTAGAAGCTGAAGAAATTGACATCAGCAATGCTCCAACTATTAAACCAGCAGCAGCTCCTGCGCCTAATATCGTAACTCAAAACAGTGACAGAATTGATGCAAATCACTCAGTAGATTTGATGAATGCAATTCTGAAACGCCGTGAAGAGATTAAAGACGATCGGGCAATGTATCAAGCAACAGGAAAACAGGCAGACCTTATGATGTTTGTATTAATTCAGAAATGGAATGACCAGTTCAAGAATGATGCAAAAGAACAAGGTTTTACTGTGAACGAAGAAATGTTTGCATATTTGAATGAAACAGCTTCTTTGTTCCTCGGTGTTAATTTGCTTCCTAGCAAAACATCTGATGGACAGCTTGAGATTAACTTCAAAGATGCTGTCGCAAAGACAAATCCTGAAATGCAGAAAGCTTTAGAACAAGATGCTAAAGTTCCGCAAACTCAGGAAATGCCAAAACCCGAAGAATGTGTTACCGATGAACAGAAAGTAGCAGCAATGTGTACTATTATGAACATGCGGCACAAGCAGAAATCAGGAGGTATAGGTAAGAACGTAGCAAATATGATTGAATTTGCACGAGAAGCCTATAAGCTTGATAAAAATGCAGAACCAGCACAAGTATTAGCAACTGTATTGCTTAAGATGAAAGAAGCAGGACGGAATGCTACATTGCTTGAAGGTTGTGCAAATGCTATTTGGGGTAACCTAACAGGTAATTTGTCAGTTTTAGCATCTCATGCTTGGCTTAAGAATCAATTAACAACATACAACGATGCGCAAGTTGCTAATGTTGTGAAAGTATTCTTAGCTAAGAAGATTACTGATGAAACTGCAAAAAACAATAATTACGAAGAAGAAGCAAAACGGTATTCTCAATTAATTAGTGGAACTAATGACGATCTGATCAATCGTATTATTACTTCTGCTAATAATGAAGGTAAAGATGAAGACAAACTTGTATATCCGGAAATCAAGGGTCTGAATCTTAAAGGTAAACACATTTCAGCAATAAAGACTGTAAACAATCTACGGATTGCTTATGGAGCAGAAATGAATGACAAGATGTTGAAACAAGTAATGCAGAAAGTATCTAGCTTGTACACATCAACCTCTTTGAATCCTCTTACTTTCTATATTGAGAAATCTGCGTATGCTACTAAAAAGTAACAACTAACGCATTATCAAAATGAGTAAAAAACCAACAGTTTTGTTTACGCTAGCAATGCTAGCTTTCGGTGGATATGTAGGATTTGTAACTAACTATACGAATACTGCCACCGCACATGAGTATGTGATTCCGAAGTTCACAGATGTACCTCGGACAAAAGACTTTAATATTGATATTAATTTGAACAATAACGCTATAAAATTAAATGGACAAAGCAACCCAGAACAAAATATCAATGTTGAAATCAAAAAGAAAGACAGTATCATCTATCTAACTTCTATTGTAGAGAAGGAAGTACCTAAATACATTAAGGTAAGAGAACTGCCATCAGTTAAAGAGAATAAAACCACTTGTACGGATATTCTCCAAAGACTGAAACAACAACAATCAGAGAAGATGAATCTGAGTCGCAACTAGAACAGCCAATGCGATTATAGAGCTATAATGGTGTATATCCAGAGATATCTAAATCAAAGGATTAGAAAGTAAATGGTTAGATTACTTTCTTAAAATTAAGATAGTACAGAATATTAGTAGGAATAGAGTATAGCTACAACTATAGGCTATTACTGAAAGTATAATAACTTATTGTGTTTATATACTATCTATAAACTGAAGAGGCAATAAGATAGAGGGAGAGCGTGTACAACCCTCTTGTTTTTGGTGAGAACCGACTGGAGACAGAAACAGAAGACGCAATTAGTAGAGAGCAGTCTACAAAATTAAACAGTACAAGGGGAACGAAATCCTCTTAAGTTACTCGCAGACTTATCATAGTTTGAATCAAGAAGGAGTAATAAACACGATGATGCCCAACAAATCGTAGTGTCCAAGACTACGTGCTGAACATTATCGAGCATATAACGCTCTAGGGTAGCTCCAAACTCCCCTTTATGGCACAGACCATATAAAAATGTCAGTATAGTGTTCTATACTTATCTAAACAGTTATATTGTAACTTAATACGTTTAGAGATAGTATATATGAAGGTACTTAATTATAATATTATAGCACTACTTATTGAAAAAATATTGATAGATTACCTGGATTAGGCGTAAAGCCTATGCGCAATGTTATGTTAATCAGTACATAGCTAATCCTAAGCTTGTATTACTATACACTCCAGTATAGAGGGATAGAGTGACAAAGTGAGTAGTAGATTGTGTGCCTATTGGCTGAGTAGCAATGATCCAATGTTAATAAATAAGGAATCCTGCAACGGACCTCTTTAGGAAATAAGGAGTATGTGAGTTCAAGTAATATTATAATAAACTCAGTTGTTATCTATCTGAGTATAAACCTAGAGTGCTTTGCAACAGGAACATAAAGATAACTAGCGGATGAAGTGCGCAATAACACTATTTCAATACTAAGCGGAAGACATAAAGCTTAGAAGTACTAAATAATTTTATCCAGAAGCATAACTGGAGTTTTATCAAATTTGCACAAGGTGAGATACTCTATCCTTAAGAGTATATGTGAAAGTGAGCATCGCCCTACTCCCAGGTTGAAGAGAAGCAGACACATTAAGAGACGGACACGAAGCAGACCGGAGAAAAATCTGTGCATTGCACTAAGTAGTAGTCTTAACGGGAAGTGACAGAATGTAAATCTATTTAGGAAGTCTCTATTTATGAGAGAATAAACATGTTTAACTTAACTAATGAGGAAGTTCAATGGTAGGTTTTAGGACGAGTAGTGATAAGAAGACGAAAGTAAATCCGAGCCACCCTCGACTGTACAATATAATTGCTGACATTTGAAACATTTAAAGTATATTGCGCAACAATATATGTAAAGTGACGCTGATTCCTTACATTAAAGGATGATAGGTGGAAATCCTAAAGTTATGTGCAGAATAAGAACAAAGTCGTAAGTACACGCAGCCTTAGAATAAACTATTAGGCTATAGAGTGGGTGTTTTGAAACATAAACAGCTCAAAATAAAATTCGGTAGAAGTATTACCGATAGTGAAGTAACAGTTGTAGGTTATGAATCATATACAGTACTCCTTACTATAATAGGAAAAAGAGCACGTTATAGTTGCTGTTAGGCTCTTTAAACAATCAGAAACTAGCATAGCATTCGATTTTCAGATAATTTCAGTTATAATGTTATTTGATGGGTATAAATCTCCTACCGTTGGAGTCCCGTTGTACCTCTTTAGGTATTAACTAGCATAGCATTCGATTTTCAGATATCGAATTACATATATTTTCATAGTTTAGTATTAATAATTTTATGAAGAACGGCTGACTCATCTGTCTCATGAGTAAAGTCCTACGGGGAATGCCGAGTGAAGTAATAACATCACGTTCTAGTAGTAATGTTAATAATACGAAAGCTTATCTTATAGTTTTTTCAGATTACTTATCAAATCTTAGCAGAATTTCGTTATAGAGTTTTACTGTTTGAATACAAGAAGTGGTTTTTAAGTTTTTAACAAACGAATAGATATTAGATGCTATTCCACTTAGATAAAAGAACTCTATAGCTTACTTTTTAAATTAACTTAGTATTAACTTACTCCGTAGGTGGAATCAACCACGGAATCAAGAAAGGAGAGATTATGGAAACAACAAAATATGAAAGCGTGTTCAAAAATCCAGAAGGTTTTACTCAGCAAGAAATTACACAGTTACGTACTAAAGTAATTGCATTTAGCCGGGCTTTAGTTGGTCGGCGGTTGGCAATCCCCGTAAGTGATAATTTAGATTTGAATTACAAGAAAAAAATGGCTGGTGACATGCCAGGACTTGTACTTGCAAATCCGATGAAGAAGTATATGATTGAAACTGTTGATTTGTTCAACGTAGATATCGTGCGGACTGCAAATGGTAAGATTGTTATTATGTTTAATAATGACGAAAAGTTGCAGTTTGATTTACGGGCAGATGTAGATATCGTATTGAAAGCCGGTCCGAAAGATGTTCAAGATGCTATCTTGAAGTTTGAAGCAACTGGAGAACGGTCTCCGTTCTGGAATGTTAAAATGGTAACAGAAGTTGTCACTCAGTTGAATCAGAGTAATTTGACTGATCTTAATAATTTTATTGATGAATTAGCAAATCAGGGAGCTTCTCTGGAACAAATCAACAAGATTACTAAGGACGACACTACTGCTTACTATAAGAGCATCGACGAGTAATTAATCTTAAGTACATAAAACTATGGCAACAAGTAAAAAGCCAATAGATTCATATCACTTGCAGATGTTACAGCTAATTATGTCTGATCCTCGCATTCAAAATAATTTGCTAATGGATGGGAGCAAAACAATTAAAGTTAGATACGATGGAACAGTATTAATAGGACGCCACAAATATGGTTGGGTAAATAAGTGGTTTAATTCCTATTATGTAATAGACTTTTTTAGTTTAGTACAAAGAATAGCTTTTATCATCACAGGTGTAGAAAGTAACAATTGCGATAAGTCAGGTTTGGTTGGGTTTCTGACAGAAGCAATTGATAAAGTACTTAAGAAAGATGAAAAAGAAAAAGTAATCGAGTTATTATTGTATTATTGTACATTACTTGATGAAAACAGTCCATTGAAATTGACCTATGATATTACAAAAGATGACCCAGGCTTTGACAAAAATATGGGTAATAACAGCAAGCGACGCAAAATGGTTGGGGTAGCAAATGCTTGCATAGATTTTGGGTATGAAAGAATACCCGTCAGTTTACATGTTGAAGGAGATTTATAATCGAATATATACATTTGGTTGGGTTCGTATTAAGTAGAAAATAATTGAAAATCAACATAAAATCAGTAAGAGTATATACATTTGGTTGGGTTCGTATATACTCTTACTTACTTGCCTCTGATAATGTTACTAAGGTAACTAAGTGTTGGAAAGCCGAGAGAAGAAGAATCGGATGCCGTATCGAGATGTGACAGAGGCGCTAACTCTTTGATCTTGTCTGTCTTATTTCTTAATTTTATTGTTATTCATATCAGCGGTCTGTGAAGATAGCTGATATTTTAAGTTATTAGACTTTGATCGGTCTATTAACTACACAGGTAGACTTTCTAATATACTATGTAATTAACTAATTGTCAAATTATTAAAATCAAGTATATATGAAAGCAAATAAATTTATTGAACAGCGTGATAAACTATCAGCAGATATTACTAAGTATTGGAATATTATTTCTATTGAGAATGTAGTAAATCGTAATTATCAGCGTACTTACGATTTGAAAGAACTTTATAATACAATTAAAGGTCTTACAGATGATCGAGTAATTGTTAAATTAAAGATACTATGTATCAACATGGGTATAAAGAAATTTAGTGATTTGCCAGCTGATTGTAATCAATTGGATGTATTTAAGCTATGTGAATTGCAAGAAATGAAAGTACATCTAAGTCGTATACGAACTTTGAACCCTGTTCTTAAGTCTAAGAAAGGTAAAAAAGCTCTGAATAAGACTGAAGTTTTAACTTCAAACTGGGTTAAAGCACGAATAAAAGAACTCGATTTAGAGATTCTGAAATTAAAAGAGAAACTTACTAAGTTCAATGAAGAAACAGAATTTGATGATTCTGCTGCTCCAATGTGCTTAGCTGCTTAAAATATAACAAGGAAGCGATAGGGAGAGTACGTACGGGAAATCTTAAAACATTAACCTATTTAGCTTCCTTTAGTTTTTAACTATTAAAATCAATTGTTATGAATCAAGAAACTAGAAATAAGAAAAATACTAAATACCAGCAAAACTTACAGAAACGTTATGGATTAACTAAGTCCTCAGATTATAAAACTATGTGTAGTAAAGGGATATCTTTGTCAGAAAATATTAAGCCTATGACAAAGGAATTTGTAACTACTCGTCGTCATGATAAAATAGTAAGTAGAGAAGTATATACTTATAAGTGGACTCCTGAAGCTACTAATGCACGAAAGGAGTATCATGAAGCTAAAAAAGGTATAGCTAGTATTCCTAAGAAACCTATACAGGTGTCTGATAAGAAGGATAAAAAACAGTTATTAGAAGAACGTCCTTATTCTGGTTACCATAAAGAACTGGTACAGAATCTATATGGTAGCAATAAAGCAGAACGTATTGCTAAACAACAAGCTTATAAAGCCGCTCATGAAGAGAAAATTAAGAAAGTAGCTAAACAACTTGCAGAGTTCAAGATGTCTAAGAAGCTACAGTATTTAGAACAAAGACCGTATAAAGTAGTTATAGCTACTACAGACGATAAAGAGTTTAAGACAAGCTACTCTAATCTACCTATCGAACAACTTACTAAAGTAGTTACTAAATTGAATACAAAGTTATCCGATAAATATAGTAACTACGAGTCTATTACGATAGTAGATAGAACAACTTTAGAAAAGAAATGCTTTGCTAAACATTTGCCAGAGATAAAGCAAGCAGCGTAGAGCGACAGACTTTTAGCAGGATAGTCTATAAAGAATCCTGCCTCAAGGGGTGTTCAGCTAGTAGGCAAGCGCAGGGTACAGGGAGGAATATTAGAGAGACTCTAATACACTATTTATAGTGCTGCAACCAATCGGCATCATGGGTTCGATTCCCATACACTCCACTAAATTTATACGCTATGAAGATAAGAGGAAAAACAGTATATGTCTATGATATTGAAGTTTTCCCAAATGTATTTCATTGCACAGCAAAGAATACTGAATCAGGGAAGTTTCATAAGTTTGAGATATCAAGCAGAAAAAATCAATTATCAGAATTAGTTGATTTTTTTCGTGTACCAAATGTTAATATACCATTAAAATTTGGAGATCTCTATACTACTGAAACTCAAATTGATTCAAATAAAATCTTTGCAGGATATAATAATTTACATTATGATAATCCTATTATTAACTATATAATAGATTATTATGATATACTTAAAAATAAACCATATCTAAGGATATGTGATAGTATTTTTAACTTAAGTAGAACTATAACTACATCTCAAGCAGATGACAACATAGAAGCATGGAAAAAATGGAAATATCAAGTATGGTATGATTCATTTGATATACTTACTATGTTATATTCGCAGAAATTGCGTGTTGGATTGAAGGAAATGCAAGTAACTATGCAATATCCTAATGTTCTAGAATTTAATGGAGACTTTAATAAGTTTCTAGAAGAAGATAGAATAGAAGAGATTGATTTAGAGGAATATATATGTAGTGTAGTTGCAAATATAATGCCAATTAGTTTTAATGATGAGGCTTTAAAGAGTCAAGCGATAATATCAAGAACGTATGCCATAAATAAGAAGATAAAGCATTGTAATGAGGCTAATGGAGCAGATATATGTAACTCAGCACATTGTCAGGTTTATTCATCAAAAAATGAATTGATTAATAAATGGGGAGATGAAAATGGAGAAAGGTATTGGAATAAGGTGCAAAGTGCAGTTGAGTCAACAAGAGGAATGGTATTAACATATGATAATGAAATAATATTATATCCGTTAACTTTTTTAGTTAGTTCAGGAAAGACGGAAGCATCAGATATAATTGGAATTGGAAAAATTCCATATCTTAAGCCTGTGGATAGTCTTGGAGAGGAAGATTCCCCTAATTATAATACGATAAAAGAAATTACAGTAGGTAAATTAGTATATATAATAAATAGTAAGTATCCTAATGCTAAGTTAACTTTAGATAATATTAATGAAAGTATTGAAATTTTATCTAGAAGCGACTCAGGAGGGGTTTTAGAAATTAAGGTAGGAAATAAAGTTATTAGTGGAAATGAGTTTATGCTTTTATTAGGATTAAATTCTATTAATTTTAATTATGAAATAAATGATAATGTAGTTAAATTTAATTGTATTGGATATGGTAATGATGTTGGTATGAGTCAATATGGGGCTAATGTTATGGCAAAAGAGGGGAAGAAATATGATGAAATATTAAAGCATTATTATACAGGAATTAAAATACAAAATTTAAGGTTTGAACAATAATAATTCTATAAAAATATGTTGCAAAAAGGGAATGTCGCATTAAGAATAAATACTACAATATATTGTGTTGA
>ERZ772897.2840-NODE-2840-length-14087-cov-2.686645_pt1 | contig 14087 bp, 10 predicted proteins | sample MGYA00512125_ERZ772897 | MGnify/ENA primary metagenome ERZ772897 (study PRJEB29015, sample SAMEA2737660) | human gut metagenome | biome: human gut; feature: human-associated habitat; material: faeces | place: China | collected 2012 ... | reverse complement strand
GTATCTCATCGGCGATATCCTCTCCGTTTCCCCGCAGGAGATCGGCCTGCTGGCCTCCTTCGGGCAGCAGGACGTGGCCGTGCGCCGTGCGCCCCGGGTGGCCATCATCTCCACCGGTGACGAGGTGGTGCCCATCGAGAGCGACCCCCGCCCCGGCCAGGTGCGGGACGTCAATTCCTACAGCCTTGCCGCCCTGTGCCGCAGTGCCGGTGCCAGCCCGACGCTGGCCGGTCTGGTGCGCGACGACGCCGAAGCCCTGCGCCGTACCGTGCTGGCCGCGCTGGACGAGGCCGATGTGGTGGTGGTCTCCGGCGGTTCCTCCGCCGGCATGCGCGACCATACCGTGGACGTCTTCACCTCCGTGCCCGGCAGCGAGCTGCTGACCCACGGCGTGGCCATCAGCCCCGGCAAGCCCTTCATCCTGGCCCGCAGCGGCGGCAAATGCCTCATGGGCCTGCCCGGCCATGTGAGCAGCGCCCTGGTCTGCGCCCGCGCCTTCCTCGTGCCCCTGCTGGAGCATCTGCAGGGCAGCGCCGGGGACGAACTCGTCCCCTCCCTCACCGCCCGCCTGACCCGTGCCGTGGCTTCGGGCCAGGGCCGCCGCGACTACATCCGCGTCAAGCTGGTGCCCGCCAGCGCCGCGGCCCTCGAGGCCGCCTGGCTGCCCCAGGGCCTGGACTGCTCCGATGTGGACTGGCTGGCCCAGCCGCTCATGAAGCCTTCCGGCGTGGTCTCCGGCCTGGTGGAAGCCGACGGCCTCGTCATCTGCGCCGAGAACCGCGAAGGCCTCACCGCCGGGGAGCGGGTGCGCGTGGAGCTGCTGTCGTAGATCCAGCTTTTTTCGGGGGGAAGGAACCCCCTTTTACTAGCGCAAAAAGGGGGTTCCTTCCCCCCCGTGCCCCCCATCTTCCCCCCAATGCGCTTTATAAAAGGGACTGACCGCCTACATAGGTGCCTTTTTGAAATGACGGCACCCCCGTTCCAGGGCAGAAGCGGAGAAAGATGTCATGCCGGCACCGGAGAGGATGCAATAAAACCTTCCGGTCATGCGGCGGGAAGCCCTTCCGGCCGCCCTTCGAGATATTGGGAGATATTTATGAAACGCGAACGTCATACCTATCTGACTTTGCAGACCGTGGAGGCCGCCCGTCAGGGCTGGCTGGACCGCATCAGCGCCGAGGGCCGCGAGCTGGCCACGGAGCGTGTGCCCCTGTCAGCGGCCCTGCACCGCGTGCTGGCCGAGCCCGTGGCCGCGCGCCGCTCTTCCCCGGCCTTCCACGGCGCGGCCATGGACGGCATCGCCGTCAACGCCGAATCCACCTTCACCGCCTCCACCCGGCGGCCCCTGCGCCTGACCATCGGCACCGACGCGTTCTGGATCAATACCGGCCATCCCCTGCCCGAGGGCACCAATGCCGTGGTCATGGTGGAGAACGTCAACACCGAGCCCGACGGGCAGCATGTGGTCATCGAGAAAGCCGCCTTCCCCTGGCAGCATGTGCGCAAGCTGGGCGAAGACATGGTGGCGTCCGAGATCATCCTGCCGCCCGGCGTCTGCATCGGCCCCTACGAGCTGGGCGCACTGGCCGCGGGCGGCGTGCTGGAACCGCTGCAGGCTAACCCAACCATCATTGAAGATAACTGCTTCATTGGCGCACGCTCTGAAGTAGTTGAAGGGGTGATTGTCGAAGAAGGTTCCGTCATTTCCATGGGCGTATACATTGGTCAGAGCACCCGTATTTACGACCGTGAAACCGGCGAAATCCACTACGGTCGCGTTCCGGCGGGGTCTGTGGTTGTTTCAGGTAATCTGCCGTCAAAAGATGGCAAATACAGCCTCTACTGTGCGGTTATCGTTAAGAAAGTTGACGCGAAAACTCGCGGCAAAGTCGGCATTAACGAACTGCTGCGTACCATCGACTAAAAGTATGCACACGGGCAGCACGACGCTGCCCGATTGCTTTCTGGTTCAGAATAATTCGACCTACTCATTCTTCCTCCCCCTTTTTTAAATACTTTTTCATCTTGTTTCGGACTGTCATGTAATTCGCAAAACGAAGATAAATGTGCTAATCCATCCCATGGAATATCGCCACAATAAAGCAGGTAATTTTTTGATTTTTACGCCATGATAGAAGTCTGGAAGAAAAAGGCTTTCTGCGATCACAGTCGAGCCGGGCGGGCCAAGCCAAATGCTAAAATAAGCACAATTTACTGACTCATTTTGAGGTAACGCTATGTACGACAATCTGAAAAGTCTGGGTATTACCAATCCTGAAGAAATTGATCGTTACAGCCTCCGGCAGGAAGCCAACAACGATATTCTGAAAATCTATTTCCAGAAAGACAAAGGCGAGTTTTTCGCCAAGAGCGTTAAGTTTAAATATCCGCGTCAGCGTAAAACGGTCGTCGCTGATGGTGTGGGTCAGGGTTATAAAGAAGTCCAGGAAATCAGCCCGAATCTACGGTATATCATTGATGAGCTTGATCAAATCTGCCAGCGTGACCGCAGCGAAGTTGATCTTAAGCGTAAGATCCTCGACGACTTACGTCACCTGGAGTCAGTCGTAACCAATAAGATCAGCGAGATTGAAGCCGATCTGGAAAAACTAACGCGTAAATAATGCCGAACTGACGGTTAACTCGGACATTCCCCTCTACCCTTCGGGCTGAGGGGAATGAGCCAGCGCCGCCTCGACCTTAACGCATAACCTACCGCTCTTCATCCAGCTGCAACGCCACATACAGCAGCAACCTGTCATCAAAATTACCCAAATCAAGCCCGGTCAGTTCCGATATACGATTAAGCCGATACTCCAGAGTATTACGATGAATAAACAGCGCCTTTGACGTAGCCAGCGGTTGCACATTGTGGCGAAACCACGCCGCCAGCGTTCGTCGCAGCAAGCCATTATTGTCCATCGCTTTCAGCCGCGCCAGCGGTCGCGCCAGTTCGTTGGCCTGCCAGTCGCCACGCAAACTGTCGAGTAACACAGGTAACATCAGATCCTGATAAAAATAGCAGCGACTTTCTGGCATCCGCTGTTTACCCACCACCATCGTCGTTTTCGCCGTACGATAGGATCGGGCAATACTGCCAGGACCGGTAAAATAGTTGCCCAGCGAAACGCGAAAACGCAGCTGGCCATACTCTTTCATGCGGGTAATCAGTTGTTCAACTCGCTTACGATGATCTTCTGCATCCCAGCGCCCAAAAGAGTTCAACGCCGGTTTCAACACCACCATTTCGGTCAGCGAGACAATCGCCACCAGATTATTACGCTCGGGCGTAGTCAGCGCATTTTGCAGTTGTTGTAACTCCGCCATTGCGCTGTCCACGCCAAGCTGACCGCTGTCGACCTCAACAATAGCCACTACTCGCGGTTGATTGAGATCGATCCCCAGCCGTTGCGCCCATTCAGTAAGTGCGGGAGTATTCTCCTCAGCCTGAATCAGGTTCATCACCAGTTCTTCCCGCAAACGGCTATCCTGCGCCAACAGGTGCATCAACCGCGACTGTTCCAGCATCATTTCAGCCGTCATGCAGACCAGTTCGCCATATTTACGCAGATTCTCTGGTTCACCTGTCAGGCCAATTACGCCGACAATTTCACCTTCCAGCCGTAACGGTAGATTAATCCCTTGCCGCACACCGTGCAGATGACGTGCCACCGCGTCATCGATATCGACGACTCGTCCCTGTGAAAGTACCAGCAATGCACCTTCGTGCAATTCACCAATACGCTCACGATCGCCGCTGCCGATAATTCGCCCACGGGCATCCATTACGTTAATATTGGTATCAATAATGCGCATCGTACGCGCCACGATATCCTGCGCCATTTTGGTATCAAGATGCCAGCCAGCCATAAGTCCTCCGTTATGCACGGCTTAGCATAAGGAAGTACGTAACGTACGGCATTGTGCAAATGCCTAAAGGATGATGAAGATGTATGGAGTTGTGGTGAAGTTCACAGATTGTAAGGAGAACCCCTTCCCGTTTTCAGGAAGGGGTTGAGGGAGATTACTGCATTAACAGGTAGATGGTGCTGTCGCCGCGCTGAATGTTCAGTGCCAGCACAGACGGTTTGCTGTCGAGAACTTTACGCAGTTCAGCGATGTTTTTCACTGCCTGCTGGTTCGCGCCAATAATCACATCACCTTTCTTCAGGCCGATCTGCGCAGCCGGAGTGCCCGTTTTCACGTTGTTCACTACCACGCCCTGATCTTTGCCTTTGTTGCTCATCTCAGCGCCTTCAATGCCGTTGAAGATGGAGCTGGAATCAACCTGATTCTGGCTGCTCTGCTGCAGTTCCAGATTCACCGTCACAGGTTTACCGTCGCGCAGCAAGCCCAGGGTCAGTTTGCTGCCCACCGGCATAGTACCCACCTGAGCACGCAGTGCGGCAAAGCTGCTGATCGGCTTACCGTTCAGTGAGGTGATCACATCACCCGCTTTAATGCCCGCTTTTGCAGCGGAGGAATTAGGCAGAACCTGGCTTACGAAAGCACCGCGCTGGGCGTCAACTTTCATCGCTTTGGCCAGTTCGGAGTTCAGCTCAGTCCCCATAATACCCAGCTCACCGCGTTTCACCTGGCCGTATTCCACCATCTGCGAGGTCAGGTTTTTCACCATGTTGCTCGGGATAGCAAAACCGATACCGATGTTGCCGCCGTCCGGTGCGAGGATCGCGGTGTTGATACCGATCAGTTCGCCGTTCAGGTTAACCAGCGCACCACCGGAGTTACCACGGTTGATCGCTGCATCGGTCTGGATGAAGTTTTCGTAGTTTTCAGCATTCAGGCCGCTACGCCCCAGCGCAGAGACAATCCCGGAAGTTACCGTCTCGCCCAGACCAAACGGGTTACCAATCGCTACGGTGTAATCACCCACGCGCAGTGCATCAGAATCCGCCATCTTAATTGCGGTCAGGTTTTTCGGGTTCTGGATTTGGATCAGCGCGATATCAGAGCGCGGATCTTTGCCAACCATCTTCGCGTCGAACTTACGACCATCGCTCAGCTGGACTTTAATCACCGTCGCGTTATCAACAACATGGTTGTTGGTGACGACATAGCCTTTATCGGCATCAATGATGACGCCGGAACCCAGCGCCATGAATTTCTGTTGCTGGCCGCCGCCATTACCGCCCTGGCCCCCTTGGCAGAACGGAGAGCTCTGAAACGGTGAACCTTCCTGGCAGAACGGAGAATCATCACCGAAGAACTGCTGGAAATTACGCGGCATACGCGGCGTATTAACGGTTGTGCTACCTTCTACGTTAATGCTGACCACTGAAGGCATCACCTTTTCGAGCATCGGTGCAAGGCTTGGCATCTGCTGGGCTGTCGTTGCTGAAGAAGTCTCAGCCGCCGTTGCAGAGAGCGGAGATAACGCCAAACCTAAACTCAGAGCCAGTGCACTCAGTGCTAATGTGGTTTTTTTCATGTATTTCAGTCTCGATTAACAGATAACGCAAAATTGCTGTGTTCTTCAGATTCGTTTTATAGCGCGAAGTTCCGAACTAAAGTTTCTGCAAAAGGTAAAAATTTATTGTTCGTCTTTACAAAAGCCTGGTTATTGTTCTACGGCCATCAGACGTCGGTATTCATCCCACGCATAGAGGTCGGTCATACCGCTGATATAATCCTGCAGCAGGCGGCAACGGTAATAATATTCCCATAGCGGAAACTCAGGAGAATCTGACGGTAATTTACTGACAGCCTCGACATAGGCCAGCCGATGGCGCGTCGAGAGTTTGTGGAATAAGCGCGATTCAATAGGGAAACGTTTCACCCGTTCTTTTTCTACCAGTTCAGTAAAGTCTGATAACGACAGGCTTAATAAAGGACGATAAATCTCTAATAATCCGCTAATGACCCGATAGCCCTGCAATTCAAGCTGCTCGACATCTGGATGGCTAAACACATGTTTTACAGCGACATTTTTATATAGCTTAAGAAGATCGCTGCATTCGCTGGCATCTTCCAATAATGCATGATTAAACGTTCCGGCGAAAATCGCAGGCAGATTATCAATAAATCGTTGTGCCGCGTAGGGTACCAGTTTATTTAGGGTGTTTACCCGTAAATACATAAAAAACTGATCTTCCGTACTGCGGCTTAAACTATTTGAGCGTGATTTTTCCCAGGCATTTTCAACCACCAGCGAAAAGAGCGAACCTTTCTCATGCTGGCCCCACGCTTCGTGCAAATGATGATAAAGCTGCTCAACGGTAAATATTCTTTTCTCTACCGCATCTTCAAGGTCTGCCACACAATAGGAGATGTCGTCGGCAGCTTCCATAATCCACGTTAATGGAAAACGACTGTAAAGCGCCAAATTAAGTTCTTTACGCAACCGGGCAATATAGGCTTCTTCAGAAAGATAATAACCCGGCTTTTTCATTAAATAGTGATGTGTCTCAGGCGTTTCGCCACGCCACCACGCCGGACGGGTATATTTTAAAATACCGCCAACCTGTGCCCAGGTGAGATTCATCCGCATCAATGTATGCACCAGGCGAATGCCTTGTGCATTCCCCTCAAAATGACATAAGTCCTGACGAATCTTGCGCCGCAGCTCGTTAAGCGGTTCTTCCCCGTCCCGTAAACGTAGTGCCGCCACGCTGCAGCGATCATCAGTCAGAGGCTGGCTTTCGGCATCTTCCGGGTGCAAACGTTGGCGAAACCAGTCATTTATCGCCGCTTCGCCAAAATGACCAAACGGCGGATTGCCGATATCGTGCATCAGGCATGACATCTCAACAATGCTTTCAAAAGGTCCGGTCAGTTCATCCAGGCCGTATGCTTCCAGCAATTTAAGCTCTTTCAGACGGCTTAAAATTTCTTTGGCGATGTAGCGCCCCACCTGCTGGACTTCCATCGAGTGGGTAAGACGCGTGCGCACGGCGGCATTGCGCTCCAGTGGAAAAACCTGGGTCTTTTGTTGCAGACGACGAATTGCCGGAGAGTTGATGATACGCCCGCGATCGCTCTCGAAGATCCGCAGGATCTCATGTTCGGTTTTAACGCCCTGCGGTGAACGGTAACGACGATGCCAGTTTATTTTTTTTCGGAAATCAATCTGTGCCATGTCCTCTCCCGCGTGAGAAATACGCTTCCCCGTAAGCGCATGGTAAACTATGCCTTCAAATCGGGCTTATCGCGAGTAAATCTATGAAAATCGGCATCATTGGTGCAATGGAAGAAGAAGTTACGCTGCTGCGTGACAAAATCGAAAACCGTCAAACTATCAGTCTGGGCGGTTGCGAAATCTATACCGGCCAACTGAATGGAACCGAGGTTGCGCTTCTGAAATCGGGCATCGGTAAAGTCGCAGCGGCGCTGGGTGCCACTCTGCTGTTGGAACACTGCAAGCCAGATGTGATTATTAACACCGGTTCTGCCGGTGGCCTGGCACCAACACTGAAAGTGGGCGATATCGTTGTCTCGGACGAAGCGCGTTATCACGACGCGGATGTCACGGCATTTGGTTATGAATACGGTCAGTTACCAGGCTGTCCGGCAGGCTTTAAAGCTGACGATAAACTGATCGCTGCCGCTGAGGCCTGCATTGCCGAACTGAATCTTAACGCTGTACGTGGCCTGATTGTTAGCGGCGACGCTTTCATCAACGGTTCTGTTGGTCTGGCGAAAATCCGCCACAACTTCCCACAGGCCATTGCTGTAGAGATGGAAGCGACGGCAATCGCCCATGTCTGCCACAATTTCAACGTCCCGTTTGTCGTAGTACGCGCCATCTCCGACGTGGCCGATCAACAGTCTCATCTTAGCTTCGATGAGTTCCTGGCTGTTGCCGCTAAACAGTCCAGCCTGATGGTTGAGTCACTGGTGCAGAAACTGGCACATGGCTAAGTCACTGTTCAGGGCGCTGGTCGCCCTGTCTTTTCTCGCGCCACTGTGGCTCAACGCCGCGCCGCGCGTCATCACGCTTTCTCCCGCCAACACTGAACTTGCCTTTGCCGCCGGGATCACGCCGGTTGGGGTCAGCAGCTATTCCGACTATCCTCCACAAGCGCAAAAGATTGAGCAGGTTTCCACCTGGCAGGGGATGAATCTGGAACGCATTGTCGCGCTGAAACCCGATCTGGTGATTGCCTGGCGTGGAGGTAATGCCGAGCGGCAGGTTGACCAGCTGGCTTCGCTGGGAATAAAAGTGATGTGGGTCGATGCGACAAGCATTGAACAAATTGCCAATGCGTTACGTCAACTGGCCCCCTGGAGTCCGCAACCAGACAAGGCCGAACAAGCCGCGCAATCCCTGCTGGATCAGTACGCGCAATTGAAAGCGCAATATGCTGATAAACCTAAAAAACGTGTTTTTCTGCAATTCGGCATTAATCCGCCATTTACCAGTGGAAAAGAGTCGATTCAGAACCAGGTACTCGAAGTTTGTGGCGGAGAAAACATCTTTAAAGACAGCCGGGTTCCCTGGCCGCAAGTTAGCCGCGAACAGGTGTTAGCACGCTCGCCACAGGCGATTGTCATTACAGGCGGACCGGACCAAATTCCTAAAATCAAACAATACTGGGGTGAACAGCTCAAAATTCCCGTTATTCCTCTCACGAGTGACTGGTTTGAACGTGCAAGCCCACGTATTATCCTCGCTGCACAACAGCTCTGTAATGCGCTTTCACAGGTAGATTAGTGCCTGACCTTTTCAGGTGCTCAGTGGGGATTGAACAATGCTCGTCTATTGGCTGGATATAGTCGGCACAGCGGTATTTGCCATCTCCGGCGTTTTGTTAGCCGGAAAATTGCGTATGGACCCTTTTGGTGTTCTGGTACTGGGCGTGGTTACCGCAGTAGGCGGCGGAACAATTCGCGACATGGCGCTGGATCACGGCCCGGTATTTTGGGTGAAAGATCCCACCGATCTGGTCGTTGCAATGGTCACCAGCATGCTGACCATCGTGCTGGTGCGCCAGCCAAGACGCTTACCAAAATGGATGTTGCCGGTGCTGGACGCCGTTGGTCTGGCGGTGTTTGTCGGCATTGGCGTGAATAAAGCCTTTAATGCGGAAGCCGGTCCGTTAATCGCGGTTTGTATGGGCGTCATTACTGGCGTTGGCGGCGGGATCATTCGTGATGTACTGGCCCGCGAAATCCCCATGATTTTACGTACAGAAATCTACGCAACTGCCTGTATTATCGGCGGTATTGTCCACGCTACGGCTTATTACACATTTTCCGTACCACTGGAAACAGCCAGTATGATGGGCATGGTCGTGACGCTATTGATTCGGCTGGCGGCTATTCGTTGGCATCTTAAGCTACCGACGTTTGCGCTGGATGAGAATGGGCGTTGAAGAGAGAAGATGTGCCGGATAGTTTATCCGGCACATGAACAACAGATTAGATACTAAAGGAAGAACCGCAACCGCAGGTGCTTTTCGCGTTCGGGTTGGTCACGATGAAACGAGAACCTTCCAGACCTTCGGTATAATCAACGGAACCGCCGACCAGATATTGCAGGCTCATCGGATCAACCACCAGGCCAACGCCCTGTTTTTCGATGGTCATATCGCCTTCGTTCACCTGATCATCAAAGGTGAAACCATACTGGAAGCCGCTGCAACCGCCACCGGTGATATACACGCGTAATTTCAGATTCGGGTTATCTTCGTCAGCGATCAGGCTTTTAACTTTGTTGGCTGCTGCGTCGGTAAACTCCAGCGGCAGTGCTACGTCATCACTCATATTTTGCTCCAAACGACATCGGCAATTGGGCAAATTCTAACCCAATAATAATCGCCATTATCTAATACCCTAGTATTTCGTTCAAGTATTCTCGCTGGCTGATGCGGCCTTGCTTCGCGCCAGTTGCTCAGCTTCCTGTTTTGCCAGCGTGCGCGCAAGAATCGCCGAGTATAGCGGTTTCCCGCCGGTAAATTGCGCTAATAGTGTTGCGCCAAGACCGGTAATAATCATTGGCAAAATGAGCTGGTAGTTATCGGTCATCTCCAGAACCAGAATGATCCCCGTTAACGGCGCGCGAATAGATGCCGCCAGTAACGCCCCCATTCCGGCAATAGCAAACGTCCCCGCCTCAAGGTGATATTGCGGAAACAGCTCAACGGCAACCATTCCGAAAGCGGTTCCCAGCACAGTACCCAGCGCCAGCATCGGGGCAAAAATACCGCCCGGCGCGCCGGAAGAGAAGCAGAGTAAGGTGGTAATGACCCGCGCGACGAAGATAAACACCAGCATTCCCATGCTGAAATTCCCCGCGGTAGCGATAGGAATCAGGTTAAAACCACCGCCCGACGTTGCTGGTGCCACAAACCCTAGCAATCCACACAGACCGCCAATCGCACCACCCATCAGTACCCATTTGGTAATATTGCCGCCGTGCACACGGTGCAGCAAATCCTGCATCCCCAGCACCCATTTATTAAAAATAGGGCCGAAAATGCCAAAAATAATACCGAGGATCAGATAAAGCCACAGCGTATTAAGCGGCGCATCAGAAAGTTTACCGACGTCAATCAACGCAACTTCATGATTAAAAATCCGGTACATAATGGTCGACATAATGACGCCAATAAATACCGCTTTTATCGAAATTAACGTATAGCGAAACTGCGGACGCATCTCTTCGATAATAAACAAAATACCCGCCAGCGGCGCGTTAAAGGCCGCAGCCAGCCCCGCAGCAGCACCGGTTGCCAGCAGCGTATGGCGAGCTTCGTCACCTTTCAGGCGGAAAATATCAAGCACCATACGGCCAATGTTACCGCCGATCTGCACGGTTGGCCCTTCGCGCCCCAACACCATGCCTCCGCCGAGTGTCCCCAGCCCGCCAAAGAACTTCACCGGCAATACACGCCACCAGCGAACAGGACGTTGATCTTCCAGCGCCCCTTCAATTTCCGGGATCCCCGAACCACCTGCTTCCGGCGCGTATTTGCGCACCAAAAAGTAGCCAAACATCGCCAGCACCGCCGAACAGAGAAAAGCGACGGTTAACAGAAGCGGATAATTATCAGCAGTATGTACCAGCGCCCCCATACGTTGGTTCTGCAACCAGGCGACACCTTTGTCAAAAGCAACCGCTGCCAGCCCAACAAGCGTGCCGACGACTGCCGCCATAAACAAAATGGCTAACGGGGTTTTATCGCGCTCAAGAAGTTGGCGAATCAGTTGTCTGCGTCGCAGGCGCGCGGCCTGCGGTGTTTCTAAAGAGGGAGTATCAGTTTTCATCCAATGATCACTTATTGGTCATACAAATAAGATGACGGCATTTTACTCGCACGTTCCATGAAAATCCTTTGCAAAGCGTAATGTTTCAAATGCACAAAACTTTTATACTCTAAGAAATCAGGATTGCACCAGTACAAGCAGCCTGATGTTTGACGAGTATTTAACTTGTTATGAATAACATAGAATAGCAGCCATTCACTTTTTCTACGAATCAGGAACCCTCCATGAGTAAGTCTGAAAATCTTTACAGCGCAGCGCGCGAGCTGATCCCTGGCGGTGTGAACTCCCCTGTTCGCGCCTTTACTGGCGTGGGCGGCACTCCACTGTTTATCGAAAAAGCGGACGGCGCTTATCTGTACGATGTTGATGGCAAAGCCTATATCGATTATGTCGGTTCCTGGGGGCCGATGGTGCTGGGCCATAACCATCCGGCAATCCGCAATGCCGTGATTGAAGCCGCCGAGCGTGGTTTAAGCTTTGGTGCACCAACCGAAATGGAAGTGAAAATGGCGCAACTGGTGACCGAACTGGTCCCGACCATGGATATGGTGCGCATGGTGAACTCCGGCACCGAGGCGACGATGAGCGCCATCCGTCTGGCCCGTGGTTTTACCGGTCGCGACAAAATCATTAAATTTGAAGGGTGTTACCACGGTCACGCTGACTGCCTGCTGGTGAAAGCCGGTTCTGGCGCACTCACGTTAGGCCAGCCAAACTCGCCGGGCGTTCCGGCAGATTTCGCCAAACATACCTTAACCTGTACTTATAACGATCTGGCTTCTGTACGCGCCGCGTTTGAGCAATACCCGCAAGAGATTGCCTGTATTATCGTCGAGCCGGTGGCAGGCAATATGAACTGTGTTCCACCGCTGCCAGACTTCCTGCCAGGTCTGCGCGCGCTGTGCGACGAATTTGGCGCGTTGCTGATCATCGATGAAGTGATGACCGGTTTCCGCGTAGCGCTAGCTGGCGCACAGGATTATTACGGTGTGGAACCGGATCTCACCTGCCTCGGCAAAATCATCGGCGGTGGAATGCCGGTAGGCGCATTCGGTGGTCGTCGTGATGTAATGGATGCGCTGGCCCCGACGGGTCCGGTCTATCAGGCGGGTACGCTTTCCGGTAACCCGATTGCGATGGCAGCGGGTTTCGCCTGTCTGAATGAAGTCGCGCAGCCGGGCGTTCACGAAACGCTGGATGAGCTGACAACACGTCTGGCAGAAGGTCTGCTGGAAGCGGCAGAAGAAGCCGGAATTCCGCTGGTCGTTAACCACGTTGGCGGCATGTTCGGTATTTTCTTTACCGACGCCGAGTCCGTGACGTGCTATCAGGATGTGATGGCCTGTGACGTGGAACGCTTTAAGCGTTTCTTCCATATGATGCTGGACGAAAGTGTTTACCTGGCACCGTCAGCGTTTGAAGCGGGCTTTATGTCCGTGGCGCACAGCATGGAAGATATCAATAACACCATCGATGCTGCACGTCGGGTGTTTGCGAAGTTGTGATGATTTTGCCTCGCCCACCGGGCGAGGCATTCTATTAACGGCTCTGCTTTCTCAGCAAATAGATAAAATATGGCGCACCGATAAAGGTCGACAGCAGCCCCGCCGGGATCTGGAATGGAAACAGCACCATCCGCCCACACCAGTCAGCGAACACCAGCAGTAAACCACCCACCAGCGCCGAAATTACGATGTGTGGCATCGTCCGTCGAAAGCCCATCATCCGCGCAATATGCGGTGCCATTAAACCAACAAAACTCAACGGTCCAATAGTCATCGTCGCGGTCGCCGTCAGGCAAGCCGCTAACAGCAGCAGCGCAATTCGCGTCGGCGTCAGCGCCATTCCTACGGCTCGGGCGGTATCACCACCCAGCGGTAAAATGGTCAGCCAGCGGCGGCACAGCGGGGTAATCGCCAGCAAAATCACCATCACAATTCCGGTGCGCCAGACCTGCGCATCGGTCGCGTTGTAGGTCGAACCGGAAATCCAGGTCAGCACTTGCGCCATTCGCGGGTCACCACTTGCCTGCAACATCATCAAAAGCATGGTGAACGCGGTGCTTAACGCCATCCCCGCCAGTAACATGCGGTGTGGGGAAAATCCACCGCGGCCGGCGGCGATCATAATGATCAACAGCGTCACCGCCGCGCCGAGACTGCCTGCAGGTAACAGCCAGCCAAAGGCATTACCCGGCACCAGAAACAGCATCAACACCACGCCAAACGCCGCGCCAGAGCTAATCCCCAGCACTTCCGGGCTTGCCATCGGGTTTCCGGTCAGCCGCTGAATAATACAGCCCGCCACCGCCAGCATGACGCCCGCAAACAGCGCCGCCATAATTCGCGGCCAGCGCCAGGGCATTAAATCCTCGAGCAACGCCCCGCTCGCCCACGTCCAGCCGTGCGCATCACGACCAAACGACAGCGCCACCACCACAGCAATTATCAGCAGCACACCGCCAGCAAGGGCAAACGCCAGCACATGTTGGCGTTCAGCCGCGACACGATCGTTGACCTTCATATCCGGCGCGCTAATGCTGCGTAAACGCGGCAACAGCCACAGTAGCAGCGGCGCACCGATCAACGCAGTGACCGAACCGGTGGACACTTCCATCCACACGCGAGTCAGCCAGAGGATGATTTGATCGGAAAGCCAGAGGATCAGCGCCCCAATCAGCGACGCCAGCATCAACCGTGGCAACAAACGCCGCGCCCCCAGCATTTTTGCCAGCAGTGGCGCGAACAACCCGATAAAGCCGATAATCCCCACCGCATTCACCAGCAGCGCACTGATGACTATCGCCAGCGACAGCGCCGCCAGACGCGCAAGCGATAAGGCCAGCCCGAGATTGCGCGCCA
>ERZ772897.2828-NODE-2828-length-14170-cov-5.295076_pt1 | contig 14170 bp, 11 predicted proteins | sample MGYA00512125_ERZ772897 | MGnify/ENA primary metagenome ERZ772897 (study PRJEB29015, sample SAMEA2737660) | human gut metagenome | biome: human gut; feature: human-associated habitat; material: faeces | place: China | collected 2012 ... | reverse complement strand
GATTTGCCGCTGCTTCTATCATCCGCTGCCGCTCTGCTCATCTTGTAGGAGTACGCAGTAATTTCCGTTTACCGCCAGTCCCATCAATGCGGCGAGCGCAGCAATGCCGCTATTTCGCACGCAGTCTGCCGCCGAGAAAACGTCACTCGCGCCTCACGACAGTAAGGCGCGGTTGCTGTCAGATCACGACTCGCAGGGATTCATGGCGAAGCCATGTACACCGCACCCACACTGCGCAGCGTGTGCAGTTCTTCAAGCTACAAACCTGCAATGGCGGGGTCAAGGGGCTGCGCCCCTTGCGTTCTCTTGGGGGTCCAAGGGGGAGATATTCTCTCACGTGAGAGAATATCCCCCTTATCCGCAGCCCCACACGGTGTGGGGAAAAGCCGCAGCCTCTTCGGGCTGCTCCCCCTCCGCGCCATGCGCGGAAAAAGAGAGGACTTCTCTTTCGAGAAGCCCTCTCTTTTTACTTATTTTCTGCTGTGCAGAAGCAATTATTCCGCTTCCTGCATCGCCTTCGCGGCAGCGACAGCTTTCGCCTGTGCGTCGGCGGAACACTGCTCGTAGCGCACGAAGTGCATCACGAACGAGCCGCGGGACTGGGTCATGGAGCGCAGGTCAATGGCGTAGCTCATCAGCTCTGCCTCGGGGCACTCGGCCTCGATGACCTGCTCGCCGTTGCCGGTCGGGGTCATGCCCATGACGCGGCCGCGGCGCTTGTTGAGATCGCCGAGGATATCGCCCATGTACTGGTCGGGCACCGTGACCTTGAGCTCGCACACCGGCTCGAGCAGGACCGGGGACGCCTCGGGCATGGCCGCCTTGTAGGCGAGGTTCGCCGCGGTCTTGAACGCGATCTCGGACGAGTCGACCGGGTGATAGGAGCCATCGTAAAGGACGGCCTTGAGGTTCACGACGGGATAACCCGCGAGCGGGCCGTGGACGCAGGCCTCGCGCAGACCCTTTTCGACCGCGGGGAAGAAGTTCTTGGGGACGCTGCCGCCGAAGACTTCCTCGGCGAAGACCATCTCTTCGCTCTCCTCGTTGGGCTCGAAGCGGATCCAAACGTCACCGAACTGGCCGCTGCCGCCGGTCTGCTTCTTATGACGGCCCTGCTTGGAGACCGTCTTGCGGATCTTTTCACGGTAGGGCACGCGCGGCGTGTCGAGCACGACCTCGACGCCGAAGCGGCTCTTGAGCTTGTTGACGAGCACGTCGATCTGGATGTCGCCCGCGCCGGAGACGACCATCTGGTGCGTTTCGGCGTTGTTGACGACGCGGAAGGACGGATCTTCCTCGTTCAGGCGGTTGAGGCCCTGGGCCATCTTATCCTCCTGGCCGCGGGTCTTGGGCGCGATGGCGACGCTGTAGCAGGGCTCATCGAACGGGATGGGCTCGATCTTGACGACCTTGCGCGGCTCGCAGAGCGTGTCGCCGGTCTTGACCTTGTCCATCTTGGCGATGGCGCCGATGTCGCCGCAGGTGAGCTCCTTGACCTCGGTATACTTCTTGCCCTTGGGGATGTACAGGCGGCCGAGCTTCTCGGTCTCGCCGGTGCGGGCGTTGACCATGGGCATATCGGGCTTGATGGAGCCGGAGAGCACCTTGACGTAGGAGTACTTGCCGTACTGGTCGGAAATGGTCTTGAAGACGAACGCGGTCGGCAGTGCGCCGGGCGCGACGACGAATTCGGAGGACTCGCCGTCCTCATTCTCGGCCATCAGGGCGCGGGCGTCCTGCGGCTGGGGAAGAAGCTCGACGATGGTATCCATCAGGATGCGCGTGCCCATTCCCTGAATGGCGGAGCCGCACACGACAGGGAAGAGGGACAGATCCTTAACGCCCTGGCGCAGGCCATGGATCATCTCGGCATAGGTGAAGTCTTCACCGGCGAAGAACTTTTCCATAAATTCCTCGCTCGTCTCGGCGACGGACTCCTTGAGCGCGTCGTAGAGCTCATCGAGCACGGGCTTTTTGTTCTCAGGCACTTCGATCTCGACGCGGCCGCCGCCGGGGCCGAACTCGAATGCGCGCTTATGCAGCACGTCGATGATGCCGATGACCTTCTTGCTCTCGTCCCAGATGGGGGCGACGACGGGGGCGATGTTCTTGCCGAAGCGCTCGCGCAGCGTGTTGAACGCGGCGTTGTAGTCGGAGTTCTCCTCGTCGGTCTTGGAGATGTAGAGCAGACGGGGGAGAGAGTTCTTCTCGCAATATTTCCACGCCTTTTCCGCGCCGACGCTCATGCCGGCCTTGGCCGAGCAGACGATGACGGCAGCGTCGGCAGCCTGAACGGCCTCCGCGACCTCACCGGCGAAGTCGAAGCCGCCGGGCACGTCGAGCACGTTGATCTTGCAGCTGTCATATTCCACGGGAGCCACGGCCAGAGAAATGGAGATCTGGCGGCGGATCTCTTCGGGATCGTAGTCACAAACGGTGTTGCCGTCGGCAATTCTGCCCAGACGGTCCGTGCCGCCGGTGAGATACAGCATGCTCTCAGCGAGGGTGGTCTTGCCGCTGCCGCTGTGGCCAAGCAGCACGATATTGCGGATGTCTTTTGCACTCATAATGGGTCAGTCTCCTTCCGAAAATCGTAAATCCCAGATCGGCTCGCGCCATAAGGTGGGATAATACTCAATGCAGAAATGATATCATGTTTTTCTCGCCATTACAACCATATTTTTCCGCAAATTTTCGTTTTCTTCGTTCGAAGTGTCAATAACGGTCGCTGAGCAGGGCGTCGACCAGCGCACTGAGCGACCACAAAAGTACGTAAATGAGCAGAGAAAACGGCGTGAGCACGCTGTATGCGCCGACAAAAGTTAAATAAAATGCAAGGAGCGTCGAGGCCGTGGCGGCTAAAAATGCAAGCACCGTGCACCGCCTTGCGGACGCGCACAATCTCTTGCTGCCGAGCACGACCTCGGCATACGGCATGAGGCCCTCGCGCATGAGCAGCGCATACGGCCGCCCGCCGCCGCGCTCGGAGAGCGCCAGGCGCGTCGAGAGCTTGGGGTAGACCGCGCGCGCGTCGGTGCCGAACTTGCGCTTTAAGAGTGCAGGGGTGATGTTGCCGTCGCGCACGGCGAGCACGGGGGTGATGCGGCTGTGGTGCAGGGCGTGGAGCGCCCAGTCGACATTTTCCGCGGGCATGTACTTCACGGCGAACACCGCGATGAGCGTGCCGTCGACCGAGAGGAACACGCCGGTCTTGAGGCCTAAGTTGCGCGGCAGGTTCACGCCGCGCTTTCTCATAAAGCCCGCCGTGCCGAAGAGCACCGTTTCGCCGTGGATGCGGCCGCCGACGCCGCCCTCTTCGTAAAAGTCGACGTCCTCGACCTGCTCGCGGAAGCCGCCGTCGCTGGCGAGAAGATTGTCAAAAAGGCGGCTCAGGCCGCTTTCGGACGCGTGGGCCATCGTCGCGGCGTAGGAGATGACCTTGCCGCTCTCCTCGCCGAAAACCTTGAGCCCGCCGAGCGTGACCGTTCCGGGCGGGAACAGGTCGCCATCGGTCAGGATGACGCAGTTGCTCCGGCGGATGGCGTCCGCGCCGGAAAAGCCCGCCACGGCGCTGCCGCTTTTGGCAAGCCGCGCGGCGATGCGCTTGAGCGGCAGCGCGCACACCATCGGAAACGCGAGCAGGTTCGCGCTCGCGAGCATCACCGAGAGGTTCCACGCAAGCAGCGCGTTCTGCTTCGTCTCGAGCGTCGAGAGCACGCCGAACACGACCGCCGCCGCGAGGAAGACCGGCAGCAGCACGCTCTGCCAGCGCGAATAGGGGTCGTTTGCGCGCGCGGAATTCGAAAATCCGTCCGGCAGGCCCACGCGCTTGGCCGCGCCCCCTGCCGTCACGGTGACGATATACGGCGCATTGCCGATGGCCGCGATGCGGAACGTGTCATACATGCCGTGCAGACGCAGACTTTCGCCCAGCAGCGCGCAGTAGACCGACATCGCCCCCAGCACCGGCAGCGGCAGCGACAGCGCCGCGCGCGCGGGAAGAAAAGCATAGAGTGCCGTATCGAGCAGCGTGACAAGGCATAGAAGCATCGTCAAAAAGCCCGACGTGACTTTTCCCTGTTTGAGCGAGCGCAGCGCGCCCGCAAAAATGCGCCAGCCGATGGCGCAGACGATCGCCTCGACCGCCAGCAGCGGCAGCGCGCGGATCATCGGATCAGCGGTGTACGCCTCCGGCAGGATGGAAAAATGCTCCAGCACCGCCATGACGCACAGCAAAAGCGTGAAAATACCCGCCCCACGGCGCGCCTTCGTCGCGCCCGAAAGCTGGGCGCGGTAGTCGGAGAGCGTTTCGGTCAGCGGCGGCTCGGGGAGCTCGGGTTCAGGCTCTTCGAACTCTTCTTCCTCGTCCTCTTCCTCCTCCGCGTCGTCGTAGAGCTGCTCGGTGTCGCGCATCTTGCGGCGGGAGAACAAGCCGCGGCGCGGCGGCTCCTCCTCGATGATCGTGTCCTCGCGCTCGGAGAGCGCCTCCTGCACGGTCTGGGCCAGGATGTCCTGCAAGCTCATGGACTTGGGCTCGTCGTCCTGCGGCGGTTCTTCTTCGGTTTCCGCGTCCGTTTTCTCTTCCGGTTTGGCTTCTATCGGCTCTTCGGCCTTTTTCGCACCGGGGAAGGGGATGACGGGGATGCAGGCGGTCTCATCCGCCGTTTCATCCACCGTTTTTTTCGCCGCCTCCGCCTTTTTCGGCAGGGGGACGACCTTTGCCGGCGGTTTCTTTTCCGCCGGCGGCTCGGGTTCTTTTTCTTCCGGTTCGGGCGCGGCGGGCGTGCCGCTGCCGTACTCGGCCAGAATGCTCTCGAGCGTGAATTCCGCGTCCTCGTCCATGCTGCGGGCCGTGTTTTTCAGCAGCAGCTCGGAGTCGGCGAGCGTTTCTTCAAATTCAAGGTCTTTGGGGTCCATATCGTTCCTTCTTTACCGTCACTGCCCCAAGCGCTGGCGCACCGCCTCGTAGAGGAGGATGGCCGCCGCCGCGGAGGCGTTGAGCGACGAAATTTTACCCTTCATCGGGATGCTGACGAGGAAGTCGCACTTTTCGCGCACCAGTCTCGTCATGCCGTCGCCCTCGCTGCCGATGACGATGGCCGCGGGGCCCTTGAGGTCCGCGGAGTAGAGGTCGCTCGTGCCCTCGGCCGCCGTGCCGAAGACCCAGACTCCCTCTTTTTGCAGCTGCTCCAAAAGCGCGGGGATGTTCGGCACGCGCGCGACGGGCACATAGCTCACCGCACCCGCGCTCGTCTTGGCGACAATGCTCGTGAGGCCCGCGCTGCGGCGCTTGGGAATGACGACGCCATGCGCGCCCGCGCACTCCGCCGTGCGGATGATCGCGCCAAGGTTATGCGGGTCGGAGATCTCGTCGCAGACGACGATCAAGGGGTTTTCGCCTTTTTCGCGCGCGATGTTCAAAATATCCTCAACACTGACATATTCGCGCACGCTCGTGAGCGCGATGACGCCCTGATGGGCGTGCGTGCGGGACATGAAGTCGAGCTTGCGCTTGTCCGCGTCCACGACGACCACGCCCGCGGCGCGGGCGGTCGAGGCGATGTGGCCGAGCGTCTTATCGGTCTCGCCCTTCTGGATGAAAATTTTGTCGATGGTCGTGCCCGCGCGCAGCGCTTCGATCACGGCGTTGCGGCCCTCGATGATGCCGTCGGTCTCCGCGTCCTGTACGCGCGCGGTCTTTTCCTTGCGTTCCTTATCCATAAAAGAAATTTCTCCTTGTGACAAATTTTTATAGAATACTCCATTGCAACTATAACACAGAACAAGGGCAAGATAAAGAGGGCGCAAAGCAAAAGTTCATCGAAAATTCACCGTAGAAAACTTGTGCGATTTTCTTATATATGGTATAGTTGAAATCACTAATTCAAAAAGTGCGCATCTTCGCATTTTTCTGTCTCCCGACAGGAGGAACAACATGGAGCCAAACAACAGAAACAACCGCAACCGCGGCGACAAGAACCGCCGGCGCGGCGGGGGCATGTGGTCGATCGTCCTATGGGCGCTGCTGCTGACGATCGGTGTGAACTACCTCTCCGTCATGCTCGATCAGGCCCGCACCGCCGAGTCTTCGTGTGAGATCGCTTACAGCGAGCTTGTCGAACTCGTGGAGGAGGGGAAGGTCAAGTCCATCGAATTCGGCGACACGGTCTTCACCATCACGCCGGTCGACGGCTTTACCTACACGGATGACGACGGCAAGAGCTATGATCAGAACTATACGCTCTTCACCACCATCATTCCCGACGCGACGGAAAAGCTGATCACCCTGTGCGATGAGCACGGCGTGACCTACACCAAGCCCTATCAGCCGCCCGTTTCGCCGATTCTCACGTTCATGGTGAGCTATATTCTGCCCACGGTGCTGATGGTCGGCGCGTTCATGCTGCTGATGAACTTCATCGCGAAAAAGTCCGGCGGCATGGGCGGGATCGGCGGCATCGGCAATGTCGGCAAGGCGAACGCCAAGGTCTACATGGAAAAATCCACCGGCGTGACGTTCGCGGACGTCGCCGGTCAGGACGAAGCGAAAGAATCGCTCGTCGAGATCATCGACTTTCTGCACAACCCCGAAAAATACACCGCCATCGGCGCAAAGATCCCCAAGGGCGCGCTGCTCGTCGGCTCTCCCGGTACCGGTAAAACGCTGCTGGCCAAGGCCGTTGCGGGCGAGGCGAAGGTGCCGTTCTTCTCGATCTCCGGCTCTGACTTTGTCGAAATGTTCGTCGGCGTCGGCGCGAGCCGCGTGCGCGACCTCTTCGCCGAGGCGTCGAAGGTCGCCCCCTGCATCATCTTCATCGACGAGATCGACACCATCGGCAAATCCCGCGACGGCGGGCGCTACGGCGGCGGCAACGACGAGCGCGAGCAGACGCTCAACCAGCTGCTCGCCGAAATGGACGGCTTTGACCCGAGCAAGGGCGTCATCGTGCTTGCCGCGACGAACCGACCGGAGGTGCTCGACAAGGCGCTGCTGCGCCCCGGCCGCTTCGACCGCCGCATCACCGTCGACCGCCCGAACCTCGCCGGCCGCTTAGCAACGCTGCAGGTCCACACGCGCGGCATCAAGCTCGCCGAGGACGTGGATCTCAAGAAGGTCGCGCTCGCGACCGCGGGCTGCGTGGGCGCGGACCTTGCAAACCTCGCCAACGAGGCGGCGCTCCGCGCCGTGCGCAAGGGACGCAAGCTCGTTACGCAGGAGGACATGCTCGCGGCGTTCGAGTTCGTCATCGCGGGCAGCGAGAAGAAAGGCAGCGTCCTCACCGAGTTTGAAAAGAAGCTCGTCGCCTATCACGAGGTCGGCCACGCGATGGTCGCCTACAAGCAGAAAAACGCCGAGCCCGTGCAGAAGATCACGATCGTCCCGCACACCGAGGGAAGCCTTGGCTACACGCTCCTCATGCCTGAAGAGGACAAGACGAACCTGCGCACGCGCGATGAGCTGATGGCGAAGATCGCCGTCTCGATGGGCGGCCGCGCGGCCGAAGAGGTCGTGATGAACACGATGACCAACGGCGCCTCGCAGGATATTCAGGAGGCGACGAGCATCGCGCGCAACATGGTCGCCATGTACGGTATGAGCGACGCGGTCGGCATGGTCGCGCTCGGGTCGGTGCGCAATCAGTACCTTGACGGCGGCTACGGCCTCGACTGCGCGCAGGATACCGCCGCCATCATGGACCGCGAGGTCAAGCGTATCCTCGACGAGTGCTACAAGGACGCCGTACAGGTCATCCGCGACAACCGCGAGGATATGGACAAGGTCGTCGCCTACCTCCTTGAAAAGGAGACCATCACGGGCGGTGAAATGGTCGCTATCCTCGAAGGCCGCGATCCCTCGACCGTCGAAGAGGCCTACGCTTCCACGCGCAAGAGCGAGGACGGCTTCCGCCCCTCGCAGCCGAGCGTGATCGAAGCGCCCGCCAAGCACATTTCGATGACGAGTGAAAAGATCGAAATGCCGCCGGAGGACAAGGGCGAAGATGCTCAGACTGAGGACAAGCCCTCGACTGAGCCCGAAACGCCGGATACTTCCGCGGAAAACACTGACGAAAACAAATAAACAACCCAAAAAAATCCCCGCTGTAAAAACAGTGGGGATTTTTTATACCAATTTATACCACTTGGAATAAGTAGAACTTGAGGTAATCCGTCTCCGGCACGTTCCAGAGGATGGGGTGGTCACAGCTCTGCGTGCGCGCTTCGATCTGCCGCAGCTCGACGCCCGCGTCCGCGGCGGCGGAGCGCAGCATCCGCTCAAAGCGTTCGGCGGGCATGAAGTGGCTGCACGACGCGGTCGCAAGGTAGCCGCCGCGCGGCAGCAGGCGCATCGCGCGCAGGTTGATCTCCTTGTACCCCTTTTCAGCGTTGTTCGCCGTGCGGCGAGACTTTGTGAACGCCGGGGGATCGAGGATGATGAAGTCATAGGGCTTTTCGTGCGCGGCCTCGAGCTGCGGGAGCAGGTCGAAGACGTCGGCGGCGAGAAAGTCCATTTTGTCCTCAAGGCCGTTGCGCGCCGCGTTCGCGCGCGCCATTTCGATGGCGCTCTCGGACACATCCACCGCCGTCACGTGCTCTGCGCCGCCTTTGGCGGCGTTGAGCGCGAACGAGCCCGTGTGCGTGAAGCAGTCGAGCACGCGCTTGCCGTGCGCGAGGTGCGCGACGGCGAGGCGATTGAACTTCTGGTCGAGGAAAAAGCCCGTCTTCTGCCCGTTTTCGACATCCACACGGTAGAAAACGCCGTTCTCGCAAATTTCAGTGATGGGGCTCTCGGGCGTTTTTTTGCCGGGGAGGGGAAACCAACCCTTGTTCTGCGTCAAGCCCTCCTTTTCGCGAAGCACGACATCGTTGCGCTCAAAAAGGCCGTCGATCGTCTCGCCGTCCTGCTCCAGCACCTCGACAATGAGGGGGAAGAGCATGTCCTTGATCTTTTCCATGCCGAGCGAGAGCGTCTGCGTGACGAGAAGATTTTCAAACCGGTCGACCGTCAGGCCGGGGAAGGCGTCCGCCTCGCCGAAGATCAGGCGGCAGCAGCCGGTCTGCCCATCCATGACCGCCTTGCGGTAGTCCCAGGCGTAGCGTACGCGCCGCCGCCAGAAGCTTTCGTCAAAGCGGTCGTTCGCGTTGCGCGAGACAATGCGCACGCGGAGCTTACTGAGTCTGCTCAAAAAGCCCGTGCCGAGATATTTGCCCTTTTCCGACACCACGTCGACGAGCGCGCCGTTTTCGCACTCGCTCTCGTCCGGCTCGCGGGCGACGTCGGAGTCATACACCCAGGGATGTCCGCTCTCGAGCCAGCGCGTGCCCTTGGCGGTGACGGTCAGGATCGGATAGTCGCGTGCAGCTTTCATAGGTCAAAATTCCTTCTTTAAAACAAGTTTTCCCCATCATACCACGGCAAAAGCCGCGGCACAACTCATTTGTTGAGGAAAAACAGCCCGACAAGGCACAGCGCAAGGCCCACGAGCTTGTTGACCGTGATGGCCTCGTGGTAGACAAGATACCCAATGAACACCAAAATCGTCGCGATGGCCGCCGCAGACGACACCTGAAACGCGCTGACCGGCCAGCCCGCCTTGTAGGCGTGCATGCTGCCAGCTTCCAAACCGACGACCGCGAGACCGAGCAGGTACGGCGCCCAGTTCATCTGGCTGTATTCGTGCAGAAGGTTCGCCCCGCCGCGGTTCGTCACAAAATACAGGATGCCCGAAAAGATTGAGCCGATCAGATACGTGACCGTGAGCGACGCGAGCGGATCAACGCTCTCGGGCAGCGATTTGGCGCAGATGTGATACACGCTGTTCGACGCCACAACGAGAATGAGCGGCCAGAAGTAAGCCATAAATATTCCCTCCTATTCAAATGCCGGATGCAAAACGGCAGCCAGACTTCCGCCTGACTGCCGGTAGGTGCGCACCCGTAATAGACAAGGAAAGTGTATCAGCGGCGCGCGCTCTTGTCAAGGAAAATCCCGCCGCGGCGGCGATTCCGACAAATTTGTAAGCGACAGTTCATACAACCTGCCGCTTGTATTTTCCGCTCCGCCATGCTACCATAAAAATGTCATATCAATCCCAGCCGCGCTTGCGGCGCAGACTTTAATGGAGGCAAATTATGAGCTATCCCAAGACCGGCGAAGAAGTTTACGTCAGCCTGAATCTGTCTAACACGATGCTCACAGGTCTCGGCAAGGGCACGATCACCCGCGAGGACGTTTCTGTGGACTACCTCAAGAAACTGTTTATGCAGCACGGCGTCATCGTCTCGGCCAAGCCCGAGTACCGCAACATCATGGAGCGCGTGAACAGCACCTATGACTTAGGGCTTGAAATTCCCGCAAAGCTCCAGCTCTTCCAGCTCTCCGAGCAGCACCGCCGCCTGGTGGTCGTGAATATCTCCGGCCTTCAGCGCAAGAACGGCTCGCTTCTCCCGTCCTACACGGAAGAGGAGCTTGACGAGGCAACGTTCACGTTCGTCAAGTATTACGTGCAGGGCGAGCACTACGACGAGCTTGTCGAGGAGAACAAGAAGCTGCGCTACGAGCTCGAGCAGGAGATCTCCTGGAGAAACCGCACAGATTCCGAGGGCTGAGTTCGCAACACCTTACATCAAAAAGGAAGAGGTTCCCGATGGGAACCTCTTCCTTTTTTGACTATGACAAAATGCTTCGCAGAATTCCGCGTCCGCAGACGCGGAAAAAATTGAGGTTGTAAATCGCCGCGACCGGCGCGTGGCGATTTACTCCTCTCGCTCCGCGCGTGTCGCAGCCGCCAAGGGCGGCAAGGCACGAAGCGGAGTGCGGCTTTCTCAAAAAAGAGGCAGAGCCTCTTTTTTGAAATTACTTCTTCTCGTCTTCAAGCAGGCCCTTAAAGCTCGCGGCGAGACCGGCGAGGCTCTGAATCTCGCTCGGGACGATGATCTTCGTCGCCTGACCGTCGGCGGCCTTTTCGAACGATTCGAGCGCCTTGATCTTGATGACCTGCTCGTTGGGGTTGGCCTCATTGAGCATCTTGATGGAGTCGGCAAGTGCCTGCTGCACGTTCAGGATGGCCTGCGCTTCACCCTCGGCCTTGAGGATGGCGGCCTGACGCTCGGCCTCGGCCTTGAGGATGGCCGCCTGCTTTTCGGCGTCCGCGCGCAGGATGGTGGACTGCTTTTCGCCCTCGGCCACGAGGATCTGGGACTGCTTCTGGCCCTCGGCCTGCAAGATGGACTCGCGGCGTTCGCGCTCGGCCTTCATCTGCTTTTCCATCGCGTTTTGGATCTCACGCGGCGGCAGGATGTTCTTGAGCTCCACGCGGTTGACCTTGATGCCCCACGGGTCGGTGGCCTCATCGAGGATAGAGCGCATCTTGGCGTTGATGACATCGCGGCTCGTGAGCGACTGGTCGAGCTCCATCTCGCCGATAATGTTACGCAGCGTCGTCGCCGTCATCATAGCCTGCCCGTTCATCGGGTGCTCGACACCATAGGTGTAGAGCTTGGGGTCGGTGATCTGGAAGTAGATGACCGTGTCGATCTGCATCGTGACGTTATCCTTCGTGATGACGGGCTGGGGATCGAAGTCGGCCACCTGCTCTTTGAGGCTGACCTTCTTCACAACGCGCTCGAAAAACGGAATTTTGAAGTGCAGGCCCACGCCCCATGTCGCGCTGTAAGCGCCGAGGCGCTCAACGACGTAGGCGCGCGACTGCTGCACGATCTGGATGTTCGTGACGAGCACCAGAAGCACCAGCAGCACTAAAATGCCGATACCGATATAGCCGATCCATTCCATAGTTCTTTTCCTCCTAAAATGTTGTGTAGTTTGGGTTTACTCTCTTCTCTCGCTGGGTTCTTTACTCTCGCGCACGTAGAGCTTGACGCCCTCCATGCGAACGATCCTTGCCATTTTCCCCTTAGGGATGATATTGCCGTCTTCGCTGCGCGCCGTCCATGTCTTGCCGTCGATGTACACAGCGCCCGTGGCGTTCTCGTTGTCCACCGTTTCGGTCACCTTGGCCTCGTGGTGCAGCACACGGTCGGCATTCGTGGGCACGATCGTCTTATCCAGCATCTTGCGCGCAAGGGGCCTTGTTGCGATGAGCGCCAGAATGGATACGACCAGGAAGACCGCGAATTGCAGCCACAGCGCCGCGCCCAGCTCCGTCGCCACCAGCGCGGCCACCGCGCCCACGACGAACCAGATCGACACCAGCCCCGCCGTCGCCGCCTCGGCAATGCCGAAGATGATGATGGCGGCGATCCAGATAATGGTCATCATTTCATCTGCTCCTCCTTTCAAACTGCGCATACAGTAGACGTATGCCGGACCGATCATCGCGATGACGGTCAGCAGCATGATCCCGATGCTTTTGTTGTAGGGTGACAGATTCGCGTACAGGTTCGACAACTCGCTGCCGAGCGTGCGCGCGGACAGCAGCGGGGCTTCGACCGGCGGCTCGCCGGGAGTGGGGACTTCTTCTTTGAACAGCCCGTCCATCGTTACGCCGTAGCGGTTGCAGATGAAGATGATCTTCTCCATCTCAGGGTAGCCGCGGCCCGACTCCCAACGCGAAACCGACTGGCGCGAGACCTGAAGCTGTTCGGCAAATTCCTCCTGCGTCAGTCCGCTGCGTTTGCGGACCTCCTGGAGCCGCTCGCCAAATGCCATTGCGTTCCCTCCGTTTCTCTGTCTGAGGATAAGATAGCAAAACCGCGCGTCCATTTCCAGCAACTTTAGTGTTGCATTCCGTATTTTTTCGAAAAATTTCGCGCAAGTTTGATGTTACATTCATGTGACAGCGCGCTTTCCGCGCTGTTTTTCCTATTGTACCACACGCTCCACCGCTTTACCATGCTTATTTTGACGCGGCGATTGCCTTTTTTGTTCCCATCCGCTATACTAAAGTCAAATCATTTTTTCGGGAGCGTTATTATGCTGGAATTTGTCATTCCCTGCCTCTTGGGCCTTGAGAGCTTAGTGGGCGATGAGATCAGAAAACTGGGACTTTCTGACGTGCGCGTTGAGAACGGCCGCGTCCTCTGCCACGGCGAAGCGCGCGACATCGCGCGGCTCAACATCAATCTGCGCTGCGGTGCGCGCGTCATTCTGGTTCTGCACAAGTTCCGCGCGACGGATTTTGAATCGCTCTTTCAGGGCGTGCGCGCGGTGCATTGGGAGGACTGGATCCCCCGCGAGGGGGAGTTCCCCGTCGTGGGCTATTCCATCAACTCGACGCTCCACTCCGTGCCCGCCTGCCAGTCGATCGTCAAGAAGGCGGTCGTCGACCGCCTGAGCGCGGCCTACGGCATCGCGCAGTTCCCCGAAACGGGGCGGCGCTATCAGGTGCGCTTTTCCATCATGAAGGACGAAGTGACCGTCGGGCTCGACACCTCGGGCGAGGGCCTTTACAAGCGCGGCTACCGCGCCCACGGCGTGGCCGCCCCGCTCAAGGAAACGCTCGCCGCCGCGATGGTCAAGCTCTCGCACTACAATGGCCGCGACCCGTTCTGCGACCCGTTCTGCGGCAGCGGCACCATCGCCATCGAGGCGGCGCTCATCGCGCGCAACCGCGCGCCGGGCCTCAACCGCAGCTTTGCCGCGCAGCACTGGGTCACGCTCGATAAAATGCTCTGGCTCGACGCGGCGGACGAGGCCATGGACAAGGAATTCCACGGCAAGTATGAGATCTGGGGCGGTGACATCGACCCCGACGCCGTCGAGCTCTCGCGCCACAACGCCGAGCTCGCCGAGGTCGATGACATCGTCAAGTTCGAGGTCGACGACGCCACGCGTTTCCACTGGGGCGGGCTCTATGGCCGCATCGTGACGAACCCGCCGTATGGCGAGCGCCTTCTTGAGCGCGAAGAGGCGGGCGAGCTCTATAAAGCCTTCGGCAAGGCGATGGACAAATTACCCGACACCTGGCGGGTGTATGTGCTGTCGTCACATCCTGACTTTGAGCGCTGTTACGGGCGCTTTGCCGATAAGAAACGTAAGTTGTACAATGGCATGCTCAAATGTGATCTTTTCATGTATGGAAAAAGATTATAATGCCGCGCGCTGCGCGGCGGGGGAGCTCCCGCACCGTGCGGGAGTGCGTTAAAGGGGGATATTCTCTTTCTCAGAAAGAGAATATCCCCCTTTTAATCCCCCAAGAGAAAGGACGAG
>ERZ772897.2827-NODE-2827-length-14174-cov-3.431688_pt1 | contig 14174 bp, 10 predicted proteins | sample MGYA00512125_ERZ772897 | MGnify/ENA primary metagenome ERZ772897 (study PRJEB29015, sample SAMEA2737660) | human gut metagenome | biome: human gut; feature: human-associated habitat; material: faeces | place: China | collected 2012 ... | reverse complement strand
TGTTTAGCCAAAGCAAGGACATCGTTTACAGGAGACGGACAAACCGGATTGTCGGCAATGGCTTTGAGCATCGGTTCGCCTTTTAAAGCGGAAGAAAGAGCTTTAGACGGATCTTTAGCGCACCAGACCGCATCAGACTTTACGCGAGCTTCCGGATGGATGGACTCCAGCGGAAAGAGGAACGTATAGACCGTCACGTCTTTTAGGGATTTAAGCGTGGTTCCGAGTTTGCGGGAGAAAGGACAATCCACATCGGTAAAGACAGCAAGCTTTCTTTTACCGTTTCCGTATACGGTCTTGACCGCTTTATCCAGAGGTAAAGAATCAAAAGCGATTCTTCTTAAGTCTTTAAGACGTTTGTCGGTTAAGTCTTCTCCTCGATCCATATCTAAGAGACGACCGGAAAACACAAACCTTGCTGTCTTATCAAAGTAGATCACTTCTTTACCGACGGTGGCTTCAAAGATGCCTGCCAGCGGCGTCAGCCGATACGCAAGAACTTTAGTCTTGGGATAACGGGTCTTGAAGTTCTCCGCGGCAGTCTTCAACTCGTCGGCTTGGCCGGCGATTAAAGGAACAGACGGCGGATTGGACTCTTTAGAGGCCGGAGTATCAGAAACGTCGTGTTTCTGATGTGCAGAAGTTTTAACGGCAGAAACTGTCTGAGCCTTAAAGTCGGGATTGACGCACGCACCGGAAGCAAAACTCGAAATCGGTGCGGCAAGTCCCATTGAGATTAGGACGGTTAGGAGGGAGGATGGTTTAAACATGGCAAAAAATTAAGGTTTGGTATTTCGTTCAATGGACAAGCCGTTGGAGATGACAATCTCGACATTGCGTCCGGAATCCACTTCAAGAACCGGGAACATGTCGCTTGCGAGCTTTAAGTAGTAATCAGTGATTCGATCCATGGCGTGTGTGGCGCCTTCTCCGAATCCCGCTTTCCAGGGATTAGTGACCGTAGTAGAAACGGTTCCGGTAATGGAAGTCGTTTGATTCTCAGAAGCTAAAGACACAGCCTTGCCGAGACCGGCTAAGGTTCCGGTAAAAAGCGCATTCGCGATGGCTTGTCCGCTCTTAGTGACTAAGCGGGCACGAAGACCCGTTTTACCGTCTTCGCCGGAGACATATCCTTGAATCTTTTTATCTACGGCTCCTCCGTTTTCATCGATACAAGACAAGCGGTCAAGACGAATCAGCACACGTTCGCTCGCTAATTCTCCGGTTGCATTGGCGGTCACAAAGCAGCGCTTAATACCGGATCGATAGAGATTAGGCATGACTGCTGAATCTGTGAGCTCTAAAAGCACGGGAACCGGATTGCCTGAGCCTTGTCCTCTGGTCGGCGCAGTGGCGCCGTTTAAGAGGCGAGCTTTAGCAAACGTGCCGCTCGGCAGATAAGACAAGGTTTCAGGTTTTGCTTTAGCCGGCAGCGTTCCGAGAACATTAGAAGGACTGGGAGCAGAGCCGAAATTGTTGATGACGAGACGAGGCGCCGGAGAAGAGGCCGGGGCATCCTGCTGCTGGCGAGAATATCTGCCTTGAGGCTGATTGCCGCTTGTAAAGCCTGTCTTCTTGCTGATCGGCTGCTTTCCGAGAATCTCGGAAGGCGGCCAACCGTCTTCAGACGATGCGGCATCCGTCGGACGATTAGCCTTAGGAGCGTTCTTTTCTAAGAGTGCAATACGATCTTCCAAGCGTTTCTTATCGCTTTGAAGTTTGGCTTCTCTCTGCTTTGCTTCTTTGGACTCCCTTTCTAAGTTCAGCAGACGATCGTTATAGATGGCTTGATGCTGTTCGTAATCGGCTTTAGACGGAACCATCGAGATTTGAGTGGTGCTTGTGATCTGAGGGGCTGCAGCCGGCTTTTTGTCATCAGAGTAGTAAGAAGAAAGCATGGCCCCGGCAAAAAGCGCACCTAAGATAATGAGCGTCCAGGTGATCTGTTTTTTTCTTCGCTCACTTTCGAAATAGCTCTTGACGCTCATCTTGCTGACCTCACTAACCAAAGATCTGCAGAGGCTCCGGGCGCAAGATCAGAAGCTTCAGTCGCAACGGCTAAAACACCGTTTCTCCAAAACTCCGGTTCACGAACCGTCTGTTTGTGTTTTGTACGATTAAGGATGCGGTAGCGTTCTAGTCTCAGTCCTAAGACATTCCATGCTCTGACAGGCTGAGCGTGGAGATAGGCGCCCGCAAGCGTGCCGCCGAGTGCTTCGCCTTCGTAGTCCCGTAATTGCGGGATGAGTTTCAGAGCGGTCTGAATCCGTTCTTCATAAGGAAGACCGGAAAGTTCTGACGGCACGGGAGGACCATTAAAAGAAGAGAAGCTTCCGGATTCTTCCAGCGTGACGGTTTGAGCGGTTAAACGCTCCTTAGGAGAGAGCGTAATGCTGTGCGTTTGTCCGGATTCGGTCACCACAAACATTCCTGTGGTCTCTTTAGTCAGCGGAACTACGTACAAAGAACCGGTAGTCGGATCTTTATCGGCTTGGATCAGATTGTTGTCGTAAACCGCTCGGACAATCTTGCTGTTTAATACGACAACACGGTTAGGCTGTTTATAAGCGACTGCGGCATGCACAGAAGACTGAGCTTCGGACGCAGCCGATTCTTTAGGCATCTCTTTAGCATTAAGAGAAGGACTAAAGAAAACAACCGACTGGCAAAGAAATACGCTGAGAATGAGAAGACGATTAGGAAGGATCATTAGATTTCTCCGGTGGGCTTCATCGGTTCAAACGGTCGTTTGCAGTCGGCTTCCTGCATGGTTTCTAACCAAAGACGAGAGTTTCGGTAGGTGAACTTCACGATCCAGCATTTCTTCCGCATGGAAGTGAGTTTGTCCCCGATGAACTGACGAACGTTTCCTCGAACGGAAACCTGCATGGTGCCGGCGCGAGTCTCGACCGCTTCCGGCAGCATATGAACGGAAGCATTCGCGCTTTTCATGCGGCGTCCCTGAGCCGTTAAAAAGACTTCAGTGGCTCCGCGCTGTTCGGGCGAGACGTATTGAAGCAGCTTTCTTTGGTTGTGCTCAAAGGTCTCAGGAGAATTATTAAGGGCGAGCTGTAGAGCAAACAGTCCCATCTGTTCTAAGTACTCCGGAGAGACACCGTTGGCATCCAGCCAGAAAGACTTCGTGATTTCTGCGGGCAGCACAACCACCCGATCTTTCTTATCTAAGACGATTAAGCCGAAGGCGAGAATGACATTGACAATGAGAGACGCGGCAAAGGCGTAAATAAAGAATGAGCGAAGCGCAAGACGAGCAGAGATCTCAGTCGTATATTCTTTAACGTTCATATTCGGTTATCCGACAAAAAAGCGGCGGCTCGATGGCGGAGTGCGCTTAAAGGTTCTAAAAGGAAACTGCCAGTAGAGGTAATGAAGTCCGTATCCGGGATGACGCTTTTGCTTGAGTCGGCTGTAGGCCCAGATTGCCGCATAAGAGGCAATCGCACCCATCAGAAGAGAATTAACGATGATGCCGAAGGCAAGTCCGGCAATGCCGGACGCCACCAAGTCAAAGTCCCAAAGCAGAAACTTTGCAGGCGCATCCAATCGGCGCGGAACGTATTCGTGAGGATTAAAGGATTCCATGTTTGATTCCTGATGAGATCGGAAGCCCGAAAACTTTCGGGCGTCCGAACTAGACGAGTTAGATCAGGGCCGTGAAGATCTGTTCAATGATCTGGGGTCCGATGAACAAAGCCATGGATGCGGCAACGCAGCCGACGGCACCCATGATGGAGCCGCGGATCACGCCGACGCCTAAACCGACAAGCAGGAACATTAAGGCGATGGATTTACCGAGCGTGCCGGTACTCCAAGCCTTCAGCATCGCGTACAGATCCGCAAAGTGCTCCTGGCCGCCGGTCGAAGTTCCTGCCCAAGCCGCGTCCGGACAGACGGCGCTCAGAACAAAAACAGAGACGGAAAGCAGAGCAGGAACAAAAGCAAAAGTTCTGTTTGCGGCGGTAGATAAGGTCATTAAAAACTCCTAAAAGTTAAGTAAAAGAGAGAAGATAAAGGCCGATTAAGGACAAAAAATCCCTCCGCAGCCGCGGCCTTTGTCAAAAAGCGACGCGGAAGGCGTTACAAAAAACTGTTTAAAAGAAGAGAATTAAGAGGTGATGTCTCTGAGCTTTTGGCGTTTAGCGTCAGACATTCCTATGTAGGCTCGATAGACTTTCCAGGCATACTTTTGTCGGGCATCAATACAGTCCTGACCTTTAAGTCGAGTACAGGCGGCGTTGTAGGCGCCGACGGCATCCCAAGGATGCGCGGCGCGCGTAAAGTTGTCCGCCAAGATCTCCGCACCGACCTGAACATTAAAGCAGGCGTCGTTCAGCAACTCTGACTTAGAGGTCTTAAAACGCTTCAGCCAGCCGGAATTAATCTGCATGAGTCCGTAGTCTTCGCTGGAAGCATTACGACCGACAGCAGACGGATTGCCGGAAGATTCCACAAAAGCAATCGCGCGAAGCAAATCCGCATCCAGACCTTTATCGCGTGCGATTCGGTCAAAGCAGTCTTCCGCAGCAGAAACCCAAGTTCCTGCAAAGGAAAGGAGCATTAAAAGAAGAAGACGTTTCATAAGTTATCCGAATCGATGGAAGTTAGAGACGATCAAATGGATGGACATAAGGAAGGCCACGTAGAAGAGCGCAGCAATCCACGCCGGGATAAACCAGGGCATCAGCATCACGGCAAAAGCACAAATCAAAAGAACGGTCGGAGAAGACAAGGCGACTTGATAGAGCGTCGGATGGTGCACTGCAAAAGTCTCATACTTCAGGCGTCTGACAACCCAGGCATCAATGACCACGGCAATCAAAATCGGAGACAAGAACGCAAACCAGCCTATTGCCAATATGGCTCGAACACAGGACATCTCCAGCATGGCTCGCATCGAGACAAAGTAGGGCGAAGACCAGAGTCGCGTAAAGAATTCTTTTGTGGGTGCGTCCTTATGACCGTCAACCTCCTCGGAAGGAAGGTACGAGTCTCCGAGCAGAGCATTAAAGGTTCCGGTAACTTTGGCGCGGACGCCGTCTACGACGGGCGTCAGAGACTCAAACAAGGAGCCGACCTTTTGGCTTGTGTCTTTGAGATGGAGTTCTGACAAGTTCTCAAAAGACGAAGCGTCATTCAATCCCGGCCACCAGATGACGGAACTCAAGACAAGGATCATTAAGAGGATTAAGAGTCGGGAGAGCATCTTAGTTTTCCTCGTCGTCGATAATGACAGGGACGCGGCCTTTCATTAGATGACCGCCACCAAGAGAAGCAAAGAACTGGGCGTTCGGGAGCTTGCCGAGATATTCCGACGGAATAATCTCTTCGCGCACGGCCGTGCGTTTGTGTGAAGCACCGCCTTTAAAAGAAGGCATGCCGATATGCGTATCTGCATGGGTTGACAAAGTGGTGTCGACATTATGGATATACGTCTTGCCGAAGGTTTCGGTGACAAAGTCTTGAGTTTCTCGATCTTTACAGCGCAGAGCGATTAAGTTGTTGCAGTTGCCGAGAACCATGCGTGCTGCATGGACGGATCCCAAACGATGTGCTAAGTCAGGTACCGTCTGAATCGCAATCGTGGTGTACACGCCGCCCTCGGCGCCTTTATTGAGCAGTTCAATTAAGGGCTGATTGATCACATTCGAGGCTTCGTCGACATAGAGCGAAATACGAACGTCGTTTAAGCCGAGGTTGTACCGTTTACCGGCATAAGCCGTTAAGTCGGATAAGAGCATGGAACCGACGGCAGAGGCAATCATGTTGTCCGACAAAGAGTCAAGGTTGACATAAAGGACGCCTTTACATTTAACGAGAGATTCCATATCCCAGATGGGACGTTTATCGGAAGCGTCAGACGGATCAGGAGATAAAGATTCTTCCAGAGGGCCGCTAGTCAACATCGCAAAGATCGGCATAAGTGTTGCGGTAATTTTGGAATAGTGCTCTTTAGAGTGATGGAAGATCTTTAAGCATTCGCCGACGACCATCGTATGCAGATACGTAGGCAGTACGTTCTCGTACCAAGACACCAGAACATTAAGTTCGTGGATGGCGTCAGTGCAGTTTTCTCTTCTTGCAGGAAGGAAGGATTCGGCTTGTTCTCTCCAGTCCGTGTCAGCATGCTGCTTGACCGCTTGGACAATTAAGGCGCGGAGAAGATCTTCGATGCCTTTGTTGATGTTCTGAGACAAGGTCTTCAAAGAAGGCTTTTCTCCGAGTTCAATCATGGCGCCCGCAAAGGTCTTGATACAAGACCAGGCGAACTGCTTGAAGACGTTGTCTTCTCCGGGAACCACCGACATCACGCGAGTGGCAATCTGCGCACCGGTACTGAACACCGCAGTCACATCAAAACGAATCCCATCAGTTTTAGAACGGTTCCCGGGATGGAAACGCAGCGGTTTTCCGCGGCCTGCTTTCTCGCAAGCTCGGCAAAACGCCCTGTACATACGATCTGAACCTTTAGGATCAATGAAGATGACCGCATCGCCTCTCAGAATGGCCTGCGTCATGATGAAGTTCAGCATCACGCCTTTACCGGCCTGAGTCGTTCCGACAATGAGAAGGCCGCCCTCAAAGTTTTTGAGGGCTCGGCGCAGGGTCTTTTCGGAAGCATCCAGTCCGTGAAGATACGGCATGCCGATTTCTTCAGGGAGCTGAGTCTTCTCGTGACGATTAAAGAGACGATGCATAAAAGACGGGAGCAATAAGGTTGAGATATTGAGGCGAGATAAGTCATGGAGCTTTTGCGTGTGTTCCGGCAGCCACGAAAATCCGTATCCGATACAGACGGATTTATCGTCAAAGTCCTCTAACGCTCTGGAAAACTTCATGAGTTCCATCCGTCTGCCTGACAGCAGACTTCTGGCTCTCAGAATGTGAAGGCCGTTGGACAAGCGGTAGCCGCCCATTCCCAGCGTCATAAAGAGTAAAGCGATACTGAGATTTAAGGGAAGGATGTTTTGATAACCCAAAAATGCCAGGTATGCGGACGACGCAAACCACGGGAGCACTGCAGCCAACTCATGGGACCGTCTGTACGGACGGCTTAGGCGCCTCCGGATAGCAGTATCTTCTCGGATAGTGAACATTAGGGAAAGGATTAAAAGTGTGGTTAAAGACTTCGAGCGGGATGTATTTGTCTCGCTTGGAGCGGTAATAGACTTCGTGGTTGAGATCAAGACAAGGTTTAAGCGGACGGACTTTAGAAAACTTTTCCCCGCGGCTTAGCGCCTTGTTCCGATATCGTCGCAGACACTGGTTGAAGTATTCGGCCTTTAAAGGAAGAAGCTTTCGGGCTTTTTCCCTCCACTCGTACCATTTCTGATAGGTAATGATTTCGTGTGCAGTGTAGGTTTGGCTCATTTTCTTCAGCACCTCGCGCTCTCTCGAGCGCTTGTCAGACTTACTGAGCTTTAAGACGATCTTTCTGGTGTACTTGTAAGGTTCACGAGTCTGCATACGTTTAAGACGATCTCTTTTGGCTTTTGTGGCCATAAGCTCCATGTATTCATCGACATAGAAATGTCGATGGCAGAGCTGGATCTTTCGGTTTTCCTTTTGCGCTGAAGTAACACACCTGGAAGATTTGTTCCTCTTTGACCTGTATTCCTTAGCCATTTCTTCCCAAGTCGGCTTTTCTTTGGGTTTAACTGTGTATTCGTATTCCGGTCTTAAGTAACGGTTAGGGAGATACCAGATTTTCCTGCCGTAGGGATCTTTACGATTTTGGGGATGTTTATGATCGCGGGAGATAACTTTCAACTTGTCAATCGTGAGGATGACATCCGGATTGTCCATGAAGAGGGCTCTCATGGCTGCGCGGGAAAGCATCATTTTGTCCCAGTCCGGCAACTCGTCGAATTTCTTCCTGGTTTCCGTACGGCTCAAGATGACCTTGTCTCGCGAAGGTAAATGAAGTGTGGTCATAGTAAAAAGCTTCAATAGGTATTCGTAAGGTACAAAACTCTCCTGATCGAGCGTAAAAGCGGTCGATTTGGAATGTTTTGAGAATTAAGAGAAGGATGGCTAGGCGGTTAAAGCGGCTTGAATAGCTTTAGCCGAAGACTTTCCTGAGGAAGGCGTCTTTGCAGGAGCTTTAAGTACCGGCTTGGATTCTGCTTTGGCTTGAGTCGCAGCTTTAGCTGTTTTTTCTGCCGGTTTGACTGAATCTTTTGGCTGAGCAGCGGACTTAGCTGTCTTTGCAGCCTTGTTAACCTTGGCAGCCTGGACAACAGAAACTTCCTTAGACTTCGCGGCATCGTTGGATACCTGAGAATTAGCCGACTGAAGAACTTTTGGCTTACGACCACGTTTAGCCTTCGGAGGATTTTGGTCAGAAGGAGCTGCGTTTGATTTCGGCTGAGTGGATGCTGCTGTATTTGCTTTAGGTTTTGCAGCAGGGGCAGGTTTTGCTTCACTTGAGACCTTTTGCTTTCCAGCTTATTTGACATTCGGAGCGGCGTCTGAATTCTCTGGTGCGTTAGCGGTTTGCGCATCTGATTTCTTTTTGCGACCACGCTTAGCTTTAGGTGTTTCTGCATCGGTCGCAGAGGACGTTTCGGATGGGGAGCCGACAGACGGATTCTTTGAATCAGAGGGTTTGTCAGATTTGCTTTGAGCATTAGAGGAGGATGGCTTGGTTTGCTGAGCTACGAATTGAGCCCAGGTTTTAGCTGCCGCATTTTCTTTGGAATTAGCGTTAGCTTCTTGAGAAGTCTTGTTGTTCGACAAGTTGTCCGATTTATCCTTGTTCTTCAAAGAAGCCAGTCTCTTGATTTCAGCATCCATTTCCATATCTGCAAGTTTTTCCGGGTGGATGGAAGATTTTTCTACAGATTCATTAAGTCTTTGGACTAACTGTTGCTGCAATTCGGGATTGGCGACTTCTCTGCTTATCTTCGAAGATTCTTCTGTCGTTGCTTGATCAACTTGCTCGGCGGGAACGGGAGTTGTGTTTTCAGAAGCCCCGGTTTTACTTTCCTCGGAAGGTTTATCTGCAGCAGTGTCAACGGCTGCGGTATCGGTCTGTGTGCCTTGGACCGTCGGAGTTTGCACTTCGGAGACAGGAGCCTCATTGGCCGGACTGATGATTACAGAAGAGTTTTCTTCATTGGCGCCGGCCTTCTTAGCATCACAAGTAATCTGTTTAACTTGAGGTTTCTTTTGAGCATTAGAAGGAGAAGATTCTTCGGAATCGATTCTTACTAAACGGTAGCCGCGTTTAGCCAGCCAACTATGCACGGAAAAGCATTCCCCGACACCCTTGAAAAATCTGCTTGTGTCGTGACAAAGAGCATTAAAGACGAGTTTGCACGAGGCTTTAATGGCGTGCGAGGTGTGAATCGTCGGAACAGAAGGTTCTTCGGATTTTTGGACGACGATTAAGTTTGTGTTAGACATTTCTTTTGCAGACTCTTCAGTTTTAGTAGTTTCGGCAGACGCTTCTTCAGAGGCTGCTTTGGCAGCAGCTTCCTTGGACTTCGCCTTTTTGTTTTTGGCTTGTTTCTTCTTTACGTTGAATTCGCAGTCAAATTTTTCTTTCGCTTCTTCGAATGCTCTCAAAGCATGTTCTAAATCGGCTTTACGCTGAGCGAGAATTGCCGGAGGGACTTTTGCTTCTTCGGCTTCTTTAAGTGCTCGTTCTTCTTCTTTCCAGCGCTTCCGGGCCCTTTCCATCATTTGTGCGAAAAATTCCCTTCTTTCCCTATCCTCATCTGTTTTTGGTGCTAGTACCTCTTCAAAGTAGGGTTTCAAACGTTCCATAATCAGTTTCTTGTCTTCCCATTGCCATTTGGCAACCGGCTTGTAAAGACCGAGCTCTTTCAGTTTCTTATCATTAGCATTGACAGAGTGCTTAGCTTGGAGAGATTGAACGGTTCTCCCGAAATAGCTGTCATTTGCGACATAAAGAAGGAAATTATTAAAGCGAAGACCTTGTACGGGTGTAGAGACAACTTCTTTTCCGCATTTCTTATAAATTTCAATGCGGTTTGCGACTTCTTCAAAAGTAGCGCCTTCTTTCAAGTCAAAGATTCCGCACTGACAGCACATTCTGAGAACCTCTTTCTCTCGCCATGTCTGGCGAGGAAAGAGTTCTTGAAGCTTGGCCGTTAAGAGAGGAAAGAAATATTCGATTACGGCATAGATTTCTCCTTCCTTGCACGTGATCGCACGTGCAACGATTTGAAGAGGTTCTTTATTCCCTATCGCATCGGACTTCCTAAGCGCTGCTTCCGGAGAAAGTTCGTTTGCGAGCAGGGCGCAAATAGCCCAGCTCAGGATTGAAGGAATATAGTGAGGCGGCTCTTCTCCTTGTCTGGCAAATTCAGTCGTCATCTGCTCTCTGAGGATGGATTCTGCTTGAGAAATTAAGATGAGGATGAATTCATCCTTCACAATACTTCCGACGTCTCCGCGGATAAATTTAGATAACAGCGCAAGGTATCCTCGCTTAAAGCTCTTTGCAAAGCGCTTTTGGAGAGATTCCGGAAGATATTTAAGGACGAGACGATTGATGTTGCCGGCTGCAGCCTCAGGATCCGGATCGACATTGTGGTACAGCGTAAGTTCCTGCCCCTCGTGTTCCTTGAACCAATCTTCATAAGGCACTTCAAACCGAAACTCATCTCCGTTCTCTGCAGCCACACAGAACGTCATGGCCGTAATGCGTAAGTTGAAGAAGAAACAGATGGTTAGAACCAAGAGTTTTAAAAGCTGAGTCTCAAACTCTTTCTGTGCCAGCGGCATCGTGAAGAACTGGATGCGCTGACGCAGAAGATTAAGCGCAATGCGGCTTAACTTTAAAGAGAAATCGATGTAGCTTCCCGGCCAAAAGTAACCTGAACCGGAGCTCAAAGGAAAATTACCAACGATCTTTACTAATACATCAAAAAGCTCTGTTTGTATTCCCAGCAGATGGTCGTCTCCGACCGCTTGTCTCAGCTCATTGATCAATGGCTGAACCTTATGGCGGTCAGATTGGTTAAAAGGCCTCAGGCAATCGGCGAGGGGCATGGAAGGTTTAGCCATTGTTATGTTGATAATGAAGGAAGGACTTAAGGAAAGAATTGCAGCACTGGTTTAACTGACGGAGACTTTTACGAGCATCTTTCTGAAAACCTTTAGGAGTATTAAAAGGAGCGAGATTCTTTGGACAGCCTTTGGATGCCCAGCCTTGATAATCAAAAGGTCCGTGGCCAACCAAGGAAGCTGTAGAAAAGTGAACAAGCGGCCCAGGAGCGGCGGTGACCGACGTTTGACTGTCTTTGTGCATCAAAACTGGCCAGAGCTTGGAAGTCTTGATGTTGCGGAAGTCTGTTTGAAGATTAAAGAAAGGCAGATGCTGGAGTGTGTAAAGGACAAACAAAGCACTTACCTTATTCTTCAAACCAAAACGACGTTTAACCACAAAGGACATCAAGCTGACAACGTCGACAAAAGCGTAGATAAAGTCTTTGTTGGAGATGCCAATAGGGATATCCATGCCATATCCGCTCGCTCTTCCTTTGCTGATACCACGGTTTTTATTTAAGACCGCAGAAGAAGGATTAGAGAGACTGACTCCGGACTCGGCAGCATACTGCTTAGCAAAGTCGTCCAAGGCTCCGTTCATGTAACTGTCAATCTTCTCTTTATGTTCACCGGCAGAATCGTAAAGCTTAGGGATGAGCTCAAGGGCGACCATCGGAAACTCTTCCTTGTGAACGTGAGGAGCAAGGTCACCGAGAAATTGATTCAAATGAGGATTAAGAAGGATAGGATCCTTCAAAACAGACAAAGTTCTCCAGATACGGCGAGACTGCATTTCTTCTGCTTCTTCCGGAGTAACGTCCTTGTCCTGCAGGATGAATTCAAAACGATTTACATAGCTCAAGAGAGTATGGGAAGAGAGCAGGAAAGAAAGGGCCGTGAAATAACGATGATCTCTTCTGATCTTTAAGTAGAAGAAGATGAAAGCCCAAGCGATAACGGTCTCCATGAACTGCCTACGTGAAGCGATCTTGGAGGGCTTCATAAAACGGTCTTCCAGTTCGTTGTAGAGCTTTTGTTCGCCTTGGGCATAAGCTTTAAGAAGACGGATGCAATCCGTGATCGACGGAAATACTTTCTTGGATTCAACGGGTGTTCTACCCAGCGGCACTACCTTCACGATCGGATAAGGAAGGTAGGCGGCAATGGTCTCATCAAAATCTCTGTCGGAAAAAGCAACAGCAGGAACATTAAAGATAGGGAAGCGTTTTACATATTCCAGTGCTGCTGCGTTGATTGTGGGGATATCGGGTTTCAACCCCGTTTCAAGACAGTTTTTGTTGAAAATTTGACAGACAGATTTCTTCATATTGCATCTCCTGCATAGGGTTAAGAAAATGTCTTAACGACAGATTAATGATCACCCTATAAAAAGAAGCCAGGGGATAGTTGTGACTAACTTTAGGCAGAGACTTTTGTTAAGTGACTAAGAACAGCATTAATTCGTGCATTGAGGCAAAATACTCCCTCCGTAATGCTTTAATTCTGTTTTTTGATTGATTCAAACAATACTAAAAGCAATCATGAAAGGGTTACAACTAATTAGCCATGAGCTAACATGTTTTAAGTTACATTACCATTTTGGTAATAAAAGTAATACTACAAGTGAAGAAAGTTGCACTAATAGTGCATATTGGTTCATTAGTGTTTCACTAATTTCCACTTTATTTCTATTAGTTTCACTAACTTTACAGTAGCGTATTACCATCAATACACAAAGGTTGCGTAAAACCATTTCAAAAGACATTTAACAAAAATTTCTAACCCGGATGGTTAGCAGTTGAAAAAAGATTCGGCCTTTAGCCGGCCCTCGCGGGGCCGGCCGACCCGGAACATTAAGAGAGAATGCTCGTAGAGCAAGAACCCTCGGACGTCTGAAACGTTTTCTCAAGTCTGAATTTGAAGCGAAGGCTCGGCCTCACGGCTTCGGTCAGTCGACTTTCATCGACAGGCAAGACCTCGAACCGAGATGAAATCTCTTTCATCGTCTTTCCCGCAGTTTGGTACACGTTACCCTGATGCAGGAAAGGTTTAGAAATTCGCCTTAAACAAATCCAACCTAAAAGAACCGCCTCAGAAAGACGCTTGTCGCCAAACCGTGCAGTCGATCATTAAAGGTGAGGGAGGAGATTCAGATGGGCAATACACATCCTCTTAACCACGTTCTCCTTTACTGACTTTCTGCCGCGCCGGGATTAAATCCCGGAAGCATCCGTCTTCGGTCTCTCTAAATTTTCCTCTGCGCTTCTTGTCTCCTTACCAGGAAGCAGTCTGCGCAATTCGACACGAGGTCGATGTTTTCCTCAGCACGGCAAATGCCGCTTCGAAGTGTAGGTCTCCGGGGCACAATCCATTAGCCTAAATTGCACGTGAAAGTCTCGGCCGCGAAGTCAAGACTTTCCGAAACTCCCCACGTCCAGAGCAGGACGTTCAATACATGAGTCATGTCGTTATGCAGCTCTTGAAAAGAGGAAGATCTTTTCAAGCACTTTGAATAATCTTTGAGAAACTCAAAGACGCTTCGGAAATGATCGGATGAGAGCCTAGAAAGTTCTTCCTTTTTCCAGACAATTTTCCGATCCGTCCGTTTAGGTCTTTTTGTTGACCTTTTACAGACGGCCGCGAGTTCAAATTTAAAAGTTTTCCTTCTGAATTCGGCGCTAGTCGCAACCGGCTTAACTCTCGGTCTTGTTTTCTGAGCTTTCGCTCAATTTCTGTTTCTTTCTATTAACCACTACAAAGAAAGAAACTTAACAAGAAACTAACCACAGTTCATCTATTGAATCTCTCAGGTTTCTTACGTTCTCTTTTGAAGAACTTCAGAAGTGTTCCTTGTTGAGGCGTAACTCTATAGAGGTTGGTTTGAGCGGTCTATGTGACCCTTTGACGTATTGCGAGGGATTTTTAAGGATTCTTTGAATATCCGAGAGAATAAACTCTTTGAGGCTCAAGGAGAGTTGAGGAACGAAAGTTTAATTTGGTTTACGCTTCAACTTTACTAACGGATACACTTCCTTTACGGATGAGAAGTGGAGCCCCATCGGAGAACTTTCTCTCAGAGGCGGCACTATTGAAGATCTAGAAAAACAGAGTTCCAGTTTAAGATTTATGCAATTGAA